>Ga0315535_1000830_pt1 | contig 21223 bp, 20 predicted proteins | sample SalMarSW160220MG_2_FD_203092 | JGI IMG/M metagenome (GOLD analysis project Ga0315535, IMG submission 203092) | Salt marsh sediment microbial communities from the Plum Island Ecosystem LTER, Massachusetts, United States - Salt Marsh Sediment SW1602-20 ... | reverse complement strand
TCCATATGAACGGAAAGGACAGGCGGATAAAAGTTGCAAAAACAAGCGAGAAGGCCCTTCGCAGGATGACCCCAGGCTTTTTTGCCATCCATCCTGTGGAACATTCGGCTCCCGAAGAGGACATCCTGCTGCTTGATGTGACTTTTCTGAGCACCACCCCTGAAGCGACCACCCATGTTCCTTCCTATTCCGGCTGGCTTGAAGCCACGGATCAGTCCCATGCCTATGAATACGGAAGCAAGCTACTGCGGCTATTGCAGTGGCAGCAACCTAGCAAACGCTGGGTCCTGAAGTCCCCCCATCACATGGAATTTCTTCCGCTGATTGAAAAGTATTATGGTGATCCCCATCTTATCTGGACCCACCGGGAGCCCACCGAGTGCATCCCCTCATTTCTGAGTATGGTTTGTCACAGCCGGGTCATCTTTACCGATGATGTGCAGATTAAAAGGGTCACGGATCATTGGGTACGGAAGACCACCTATATGCTGGAGAAAGGCTTGGCATACAGGGAGCAGGTTAAGGAGCGGGGCAACATTACCGATATCATGTACGCCGACCTGGTGAAGGACTGCATGGGACAGCTGGACAAAATATATGAAAGGTACGGTGGAATCCCGGACCCGATCAGGAGGCGTTTTGAACTGGCCGAATCGGAAAATCCCCAGGGCAAGTATGGCATTCACGAATACGATCTTTCAGATTTCGGATTGAATGCGCGGGATCTGGTACAGAAAAACAGCACCTACTATGCATTGTATCATAAGCTAAGCGGAACTCAACTGTAATCAGACATGATGAAGAAGGAGCATTCCGGGAAAGAAAAATACAAAAGTCCGCTTACAGCCATGGTCACGGGAATTACAGACCTTTTCAGGCGGCCAGTGGATGAAATCAGCCTGGACGGGCTTCCCTCCCTGGAGGGTAAAAAGGTTCTGGTTACCGGTGCCAGTTCGGGACTGGGACTTGCTACGGCCATCGAGATGGCCAGCCGTGGTGCCCATGTGATCATGGCCGTCCGAAGCGGTATTCCTGAAAAAGGAGAACTGGTGAAACGAAAGAGCAGATCGGACAAGGTGGAGATGATCCACCTGGACCTGGCCAGCCTGGATTCCCTCCCCGGGTTTGTAAAAGAATTGAAAAGCAGGTTTGGCTTTCCTGACATCATGGTTTGCAATGCGGGCATGGTAGCAAGGCAGGGGCGGCCCGTGAAGGAGGGGCTGGACGAGATGTTTGTGGTGAACTACTTTGCCAAGTTCATCCTGGTCAACTTACTGATGAATGGGAATGGCCTGATCAATGGAGAAAGCCGGAATCCCTCTGGTACCATTCCCAGAATCGTCTTTGTGGCTTCCGAAAGTCACAGGAACCCGGAAAAGATTGAATGGGAAAGTTTCGGCAGGTTCGAGCCTTACGGTATTAAAGCCTCGGTGGCCATGTACGGGTATTATAAGCTTTTGCTGCTGACCATGGCCAGTGAACTCTCCAGGCGGATCAACCCCGGAGAGGATGTGCATTGCTCGGTCTTTGCCCTCTGTCCGGGACCTGTCAACTCGAACATCGCACGGGAAGCGCCCCGGCTTTTTCAGCCCTTGCTGAAGCTGGTGTTTGGCATTTTTTTCCGGTCGCCCGAAAAGGCATGCAGGCCGGTGATCTACCTGGCTGCTTCCAAAGCCATGGAGGGCCGGACCGGTGCATACATGTTCCTGATGCAGCACAAGGAGATGGACGAGAAGGCGGTGGATCCTGAAAATGGCCGTCGCTTGTGGGAATTGTCTGAAGAACTGATGAAAACTGTTGACACAAAACTTTTGAATGATGGCTGAAGGTCGTTTTACCAATCCCGTAGTGGCATCCCTTGCCGGGGTCAGGGATTTCTTTTCGGGGCAAAAACTTGAATCCCGGTTAACAGACGATGATCGAGCTGATGGCAAGACGGTGGTGATTACCGGTGCCACATCGGGACTGGGTTTTGCCCTTGCGGTTGATTTTGCCAAACGGGGCGCCAGGGTGATCATGGCTTGCAGAAGCCAGATCCCGGAAGCGGGAGAGCGGGTAAAGAAACTCTCCGGATCGGATACCGTCGAAATGAGGTACCTGGATCTCAGCAAGATCAAGACCATCCATGCATTTGTGCAATCGCTTGTGAGTGACGGGATCACCCTTGATGTATGCATCCTCAATGCGGCGGTGGCCCTGCCCGGTCCACGGAAAACAGAAACGGGCCAGGATGAATTCTTCCAGGTCAATTACCTTTCCAATGTAACCCTCACCCTGCTGATGATCCAGCACGGGGTACTCGAACTGAAGGAGGCGGGCAGGCTCTCCAGGCTGATCTTCATCTCCAGCGATTCGCACCAGGGAGCCACCTACATTGATTATGATGAATTCGGGCGCTATTTCGAATACGGGGTGTCCAAGGCCATCTCCAACTACAGCTACTTCAAGCTGGTCCTGAACACTTACGCCACCGAGCTCTCCAAACGGGTCAACAAAAATAAGGTTCTGCTTGGCATCAATGCAATCTGCCCGGGTCCCGTTCATTCCAACATCGTGAAAGAAGCGCCCTGGTTGCTGAGAAAGGTCCTTAACGGGATCTTCTGGATAGTTTTCCGGCCACCTGCCAAAGCGGCCCTGCCGGTGGTTTACATGGCCCTGTCGCCTGACTACGAGGGCAAAACCAACGAGTACCTCCATATGTTCAATCCCAAGAGAATGGATCCCAAGGTGTATGAACCGGAAGAAGGGCTGAAACTGTGGGAGAGGTCCGTCGAGTTGCTCAGGGAGATTGATCCGGATCACAACACATACCTGGGGGTCAGTCAGGGTCCGGTCTCTCAACTATTCTAGGCAAACAAAGCCTTTCGGGTTTTAGCCCTTTTATCATTAACTTGGGTAGTGTTTCGAACCGCAAACTTTAAAAATCATGGTACAGCGTAACTTTTTCTTCAAAGGCTTCCTCATTTCTGTTCTCATTTCCTTCGCGGGGCTATGCCGTGCCCAGAGTCCCATAGAAGCCGGTGACCCACCCAACCTTACTGATTTGCCCTCATTCTACAAATCCACTTTGTCCGATCTGGAAGCTGAACTCAATAGCATTAAAAAGGGTAAAAAAGAGGTCATCGCCACTTCACCGGGAGGCCTACCCCTGTATGCAGTTTATTATGGGGAGAAAGAAGATTTCCAATCACAGGCCAATTACAATTCTGCAGTGGCAGCTCTGAATCCGGCTTATTATGCAAAAAAAGGCCATGGTACCAAAGCTGTGGTCTATTTCCTTGGTCCGGTACACGGTCATGAAGTCGAAGGGTTGGTTGGTCTGATCAACCTGATCCATGTTGCAGAAACAGGTAGGGATCACCGGGGAAAGGAATGGGGTCGATTGAAGGAATTACTGGACCAGTGCCGGGTAATCATCGTTCCCTGCGGCAATCCCGATGGGCGGAAAAGATGTCCTTATGACAGTTTTACCGGCATTCCTACCGAGATCATGACCAAATACGGTCAGGGTACCCGCACCGATGGTTCATCCTGGGGTTGGCCCCAGGCAAAATCCCTTCATCCCATGGAGGGGAATGTGGGGATCCTTGGCGCCTATTTCAACGACAATGGCATCAACCTGATGCATGATGATTTTTTCTCCCCCATGGCAGATGAAACCAAAGCCATCATGGGAATTGCCCGGGCTGAAGCGCCGGATATGACTGTATCTCTTCATTCCATGGAGGAAGAGTCCAGGATCCTGCATGCCAGCTATGAACCCTGGTTCATGAAACAACGCATTGAACAGCTGGCCAGGCAGCTCAACCAGAGATTCAGGGAGGAAGGTTTGCCCTGTTATCCGGACAACCAGATGGGTGAGCCATCCGTGGAAGACAAAGAGTTCCCCCCGCAGGAAAGCTTCAATCTGATCAGTGCCCTGCACCATATTTCCGGCACCATGGCCTTTACTTTCGAATGTAGTCATGGCTGTGTATCTGATCAGCGCCCGGAGCCCATCGTATCCTATGCTGATATTCTTGATACCCAGTTGATCCTGTATGAAGAGATGCTGGAGTATGTAATGGATAACAGACTTTACTGGGAATGAGTAATGCAGTTGTTCTAGCCGAACAACTCCTGCCGGGCCTTGTCATAGATCTGGTGCCCGTGCTTCTGATCGAATATTCCGAAATCCCGGATCTGGTGAACAACCGTCAAATAGGTGTCAAAGAATTTGGAACGGTTCACTGCATATCCCATCAGGGTGGCCGACCGGCTGGTTACTTTAATGGGATTATCCAAATCCTTTTTCCCAACGATTTTGGGTACAACCACATAGCTTCCGATGACCGGTAAAGGATCATCCCGGAACGGGAAAACAGGGAAATTATCCATGACCCCGCCATCCGAATAGAGCTTCCCGTCGATTTCAACCGGAGAAAAAATACCGGGTACAGCACACGATGCGATCAAAGGTTTGAGCAACTGGCCCTGGTGGAAATAGTGGCTCTCCCCGTCTTCCATATTGGTGGCGCATATGAACATGGGAATATCAAGTCTCTCAAAGCTGTCTCTTACCAGATCCTTCAGATATACCTGGTACTTTTCAGATTTGAATATTCCTGAATTGAGGGGGTTAAGCCAGGAGTACCTGAAAAGCGGAGTTTCTGTAAAGATTTCGATGATTTCCCCGGGTCTGACTCCTGAAGCATACATGGCGCCAACCAGTGAACCGGCACTGGTTGCCGATATGGCATTGATTTTAATCTGCAGGTCTTCCAGCTTTTCAAGCAGTGCCACATGGGCAATCCCTTTTTCACCCCCTCCGCTCAACACCAGATTCACTGTTGTTCCAGCCTTCAGTTTGTTCAGTTTTGAGATGGATTCCGTATAATTATCCTGCTTTACCATCAGATATTTCTAATGATTGAGAGTAATAAATGTACGGTTTTTCAGCATGGGAATGGCTGAAACGGGGAGGCCCCCTGTCTAATCGTATTCGGGCTTCCCCACCTTTCCCATAAACATAAGGGCTCCGGTGGAGTTTTCTTTAATAAGGTAGAGGAAAGGTTTGTCCACTTTGAAGAAGATGGGACTGCCTCCTTCTGCGCTGTTATATCTCATCTCCACAATGGTGGCTGCAGCAGCTTCGGTGCCCTCTTCCTGCACATCGATAAAGGTCTGGTGAATGACCCTTGAAATAAAGATATTTCCCTCCGGGTTGATCCTGGTGAAATCTGCCTGGCCCGAGAAAGCATCTCCAAGACCCAGGTTGATCAGCGGATCGTTCAACAGGCCCTTAAACCCGTATTTGAATTTCGGCAGATCGATCTGCATTCCCGTGCAGGTGGTATTGTCGAACCAGGAATCCCAGTGGGATTCATCCAGTTGGGCGACCAGATCTGATACTTTAATCTCACCCGAAGGGAGCAGGATCACCATGCTGAAGGTGCTGTCTCCATAAGGAAGTTCAACAGCCGAGAAGGCTTCGTTTGTTGTAAAGGCAAAATTGCCCGATACGCGCATGAAATCAGCCGGATAAAGAGAGCCATCTGCCATCCTGAAATCTCCTTCATAGGTTTCCTCCTTCACAAACTCATATTTCCACTGCGCATTGAAATAGATGGCATTGATCAGGTACATGACCGCATCCGAAGGGATGTAATCAAGCATATCTTTGATTTTGCCGTTGGTGTTGTTCTCTATCCACTGGTTGATCACCTCCAAGGTTTCCGGGTCACTGAAATCTATCTCTTCTACCCCGGCATCAAAATAGTCTTCGTTGGTTTGTTTGAATTCTGACAATACCTGATATCCCAGCCGGTACCAGATGCTGTTGGCCATTGAAAACAACACCCGGTCGTCCAGGTGAACCAGTTGGTCCATCAGGTCCTTGTAGCTCTCATTGACTTCCCGGGTGGTGAGTTCGCCGAAATGCAGGACTTCATTGAATGCTTCCAGCGTGGTTCCGGCTGCTCCGTTGTAAGTCATCCCCAGTGCATAGGCCACACTTAGAGGAGAGATCATGATGTTCTCCTCGTCACACAGGCTGATTGCCTCCCTGAACAGTTCGAAACCAAATGCCTGATCGGCTTTAATGATCTCGGTCGATTTATGGTGAAGGGCTATTTTCTGTGGTTCTTTGTCAACAGGGTCATCTTTTTCACAGGAGATCATCCCACACCATGGGATGAGTATGAACAGAAACAAGGTGGCACAGTGTTTCATGGGGTGTTGTTTTGGGTCCATCTCTAAGATACAAAACCCGGCATTTTGGTTGCGTTCTATGCCATAGAGAATAAATTGATCCCAATTCCCTTCAACTGTTCCATGGAAGTGAAATATCCCCGTTGCTCCCTTTCAGCCATCGTCATTTCTGACTGATCGGCAGTATTGATATTCTCCCACAGGTTATTCTATGATGAAAATTGTTTTAAGGGTTCGTTTTAAAGTTCATTTTAATTCCGATACAGAAATAGTGCCTCATGGATTTTGCATATGCTATTATTTTGTAATCGAATTCAGATGATAATCCCAGGTAGTAGGAATATTGGGGCGATAATACCAGCGACCCGGTCAAATGAATATCGTATGCAATTCTTGCACGGAGTCCGAATTGCGAGGCAGAACTAAGGTTCTCGTATTCGTCCTGCAAGTCGTAGCTGGAAAATGAATAACCGCTATCAATAATACTGAATCCACTATATGTTCCGGAGAAGGATTCATATACCCGCCTGGATAACTCTACCCCGAAATTGACATCTATGTGCTTGAATAAATAAAAGTTGAGCGGGTATAGGCCGAGAGACAGGACAGACTTTTCAAATTTGGCTGCAGTTGCCGAGCCACTTGCAAGGCCGGATACTTTTTCATGAATCTCACCTCCATACATATCATAGCTTAGTGTGAATCGCATGGTGACCCAATCGATTTTTACATTTTCCACACCAATACCCAAGTTAATCCCATTTCTGTTTTCGTAGGTGGTTTCGTAGTGACCGTCTTGACCGACATTATACAGGACACTGAGGTTCGGACCTCCAAAAATCTCAAGGGTTTGGCTAAATGCATCAGAACTACCGATGATCAGAAAAAACAGGATGATCCATTTGGTTTTATTTGTCATCAATCTGAAAAGTGAGGTGTTCGTATACCAAATATAGGACACTCACCGGAAATGACCAGCAGTTTTCAAGATATCTCCCTCACCGGATTCTCAGTAGATCATCCCCGGTACTCTAGCTCCCTCTAAAATTCAACTATCAATTTCGATGTCATATTTATCTAATAATCCTGAAAGTCCCTGCAGAGAGAATTTTGCTTTCTTTATCCGGTTTATTTCGGGATCAATGGAGTAGTTGTCTGAAGTCCGGAAATCCACATTCTCAAGATTTGTGTGGTCAAAAGTAGCCCCGCCCAGATCGCAATGATCAAACGTTGAACCCGTCAGGTCGCACTCCGTAAAATCAGTCTCCTGGATTTGTGAATTCCTGAATTGGGTCTTTTTGATTTTTGTCCTGTAGAATGAAGAATGATTCAGCTGGCACTTCTCAAATGAAAAGGATAGCCCGAATTCATTGCAATTTTCAAATTGAAGCCCCAGCATTTTGCACTCCCTGAAATGTACATCCCGAAATGCAGTTTTGATGATTTTTGACAGACTTAGATTGCATCCATGAAACTCACATTCCGTAAACCCTATGTTTGATAGGTCTGCGTTTGATAAATCACATTGATGAAACACACAATTTTCATACTCACTTTTGGCCAGCGGATTTTCCTGAAAGTTGATGTTTTCAAATGTTTTGTCTTCTATGAATGCTTCCATAGTTGAAGGTACACAGAAGTTTGAACCTAGACAAGATTATACATAAACTACGAGTGTATTACCGCAAACCTTGCAGGTTATACGTAATGAACCAGTTCCCTTGGTAGCACTCTCATCGTAATGATTCCCGCACACGGTACATTGATATTCTATCCTGATGAGATTCTCAGAATTCAATATCTTTTTCTCCAAGATTCGCATATTTCCCATTTGGCTTTGAATTCAGTTTGGAGTTTAATCAGAAAGGAGGGAGAATTGTTACCTGAGACTTGGTTTTATATAACAGGGTAACAATTCAAGACCAATTCTGATTAAACCGGTATAAATTAAATGGTATGAGAAGCAATGACAAGAAAAATGGAAAAATCGAACTGGTGCCTCTTTCACAGGAAGACCTTGAAATACTGATCTTTATGATGAGTGATATCTGGATCACTCCTGAATTGAAGCGGTTCAAGAATAAAATCCTAGATGGATTGGAAAACAAGGGATCAGTTTGAATAATTACCGTTATCAGTTGCTGCGCAATATAAACTGGATTGGGAAACATGGAATCCCCGTCGTGTGGTGCAGCTTCAGTATCAAATATTTGATTTCTGAACGTTGCACCACTTTTTTTATAGATGAAGTTTCTTTAACAATCAGGTAACAATTTACTACTGTTTCGGATTAAACGGCAGTATTCACCAAAATCTACAAAAAATGAAAAAAGCAAGATTCTTAATTTCGGACATGGAAGCCAGGTTCAGAAATGCAAAACTGGAAAAAAACAAAATGAATTTTCTCCTGGGTGGTGACGGCGATGGAAGCCAGCCCGGTAATGATGATCCCTGGGATCCGAAAAAATAAGTTTAACGAAACTATCGAAAAATGCTTTTTCATCCGGCTCTGTGAAATTTTAAATATTTTTATGGTCTGTTGATGACATGACCGGATGAAAAAGCATTTCTTGTGGTTTTTACTGGGCTTGGGTATCCTGCCGGAGATTCTCTGTCAGATTCCGGCAGATTCGGCGCGTCTGTTATATTCTGAATACCGGAAAGCATGGGCAGCGGGGGACTTCGTTCGATCCGGATCCCTTCTGGAACGTATTATAGATGAAGGAGATCAACTGCCGGATTATAATTTGGCGCTGGTGTGCAACTCTCTTGGTATTGTCTATTATGAAATGGGTTACATTGAAGATGCCCTGGAACAATACCGGATAGCAGATAGTCTTACCCGTTCTTATGACCAAGGGACTGTACAACTGAAGATCAGTGTCTATAACAACCTCTCTTTGCTCCATGGCTGGCTGGGGGAATATCCCGATGCACTTTCCTACTATGACAGGGCCATCAAGCTGCTTCAATCCCTGCCTGTACATGATGAGGCATATTACAACAAGTTGTCCATGCTCAAGTTCAACCAGGGACTTGTCTATTACCGGCTTGGACGGTTTAAGGAAGCACTGGAACTTATGAAGGAGAGTGAGCAGATTAAGGAAACCCGGGCCCAATCCTACCTGGGAAGTGTTTATTATAACCTGGCCCGGATTTACATGGCGCTCGATAGTCCTGAGATGGCAGGCCGGTATTTTGGTAAAAGCATTGATCAATGGATTGTGGAATCAGGGGAAGACCATTACCAGCTTGCCAATGTTTATCTTCACTTCGGGCTGTTCATGGCCCAACAGGGAGACCGTGAGGGGGCCAGATCAAATATAGCCCTGGCCATACAGAATTATAAAAACAACTATGGGATTAGACACCCTCTTACTGCTGCCGCATATGAACGTCTGGCAAATTTTTACCTTGAAGAGAAGAATTTCTCTCAGGCACTTGAAATGGTCCAGCTTGCCCTGATATCGGTTTCCGGCGGATTTAATGACAGGGACCCTTATACAAATCCGGAAATCAAACAATCGCTTCATGACCTGACCCTTCTGAAATGCCTTGGCACAAAAACCAAAGTACTGGAAGGCATGGCCGGCAAGTCAATACCTGATTCGACGAAAATTGAAATCCTTGATGCAGCATTGGCAACAAATGCCAGGGCCATTGAGGTGCTCTATCTCATACAGGGATCCTACCTGTCCGGTGAAAGCCGTACTTATCTTATCTCAGGTCAGAAAGATCTATTCAGCACGGGTATCCGTTTGAATATCATGCAATTTGGACTCGTCCATGACACAAAATTGAAGGAACAGGCCTTCATCCTGGCCGCTACCGGAAAATCAAATGAACTGGTATTTGAGATGAGAGAGAAAGAATGGCTGTACCTTGAGAGCCTGTCCGATACGCTGGCCACCAGTGTTCTGGAGCTGAAACAGCGAATAGACCTCTTTTCAAACCTGATTCAGAATGAGATCCAGGAAGTGATCCCTGATTCTTCAAGATTGTCCGCCTGGCAGGATCATCTGTTCAGTTCCAGGCAGGCTTTTGGCCGGAAAATGGAACAACTTAAAAAGGAACATCCCCAGATAGGACAATTTGATTTGTCTGACAATGAATTTTCACTTGAGTGGACTCGCCGGCACCTGGGAAAAAGGGAAACACTTGTGGAGTATTACATATCCGGCAAAGAAGCAGAAGGACCACAAAGACTGTATGCATTCGTTGTTTCCAGGAAGGATTTTTATATATGGCAGGGGGATCTCGATAGCAGTTTTTACATATACCTGGAAAATATAATGCAGAATCTCCATGGGTTTAATTTTTTCACCGAATCCCAGGTACAATTCGAAAACCTGAAAACGTCATTGTACGGGATCTATCAGCAAATATTTGAACCGGTGGAGCAACGTATTAAAGGCAGGAACCTGATCATAGCACCCGATGCGGAGATTGCAAGTTTACCCTTCGATGCGCTGATCCGGCAACATGAAAAGGACACGATTCTGAACTATGCCGGATTACCTTACCTGTTAAATGATTATGATATAACTTATATGTATAATTCCCGGACCATGAACAGGGTCTGGAAACCTGAATCTTCCTTTCCAAAGATCCATGCGTTTGTGCCTGACTATGCACACACCCGGCCAGACAGCTCCCTTTATCTCTGGGGGGCTCTTTCTGAAGTCCGTGAAATAGTCGGAATGGTTAAAGGAAGCCGTATCGAGGATGTGCTGTCGAAAGATGAGCTTCTGGAATACATGAGCGATGAGGTAGTCATACATCTTGCCATGCACGCTCATGCGGATGATAAGGGTGGTAGCCCACCGTATTTCCTTCTTGATACAGATCATGATTCAGTTTATTCAGACCGCCTGTACGACTATGAAATCAACTCCATGGTACTGACCTCACCGATGGTTGTATTAAGCAGTTGTGAAACAGGAGGAGGGCTGCTTCAGCTGGGGGAAGGGATCTTTAGTCTTTCAAGGAGTTTTCTCTTGGCAGGAGCCGCTTCAGTGATACACACATTATGGCCGGTAGAAGATGTAAAAGCCCATCAGATCATGGTAGGGTTCTATCAGGAGCTGAAAACCGGAAAATCAAAGGGGCAGGCACTCTCCATGGCCAAGAAAAAATACCTGGTCAATTCGCCTCCCTCTTATACACATCCTTACTACTGGGCGGGATACCAGGTCACCGGCAATCCGGATCCGCTTATCAAAATCCCGAAACGGGTGTATTTTTCATTTGTTATTCTGGCAATCTGCGGAATGGGTATTTACCTGATCCGCCGCAGTTTTCGCTCGAGGACCTGAGCGTCTTTTTTATACATCCCGTCATAGGCTCCCAGCCGGGAAAGAAGTGCTCTGCTTTTTGCATATTCGCCGGTTTTCAGGAAACAAAGGCTCAGATACCAGTATGCTTCAGGGAGCAAACGGGTGTTGTTCTCGATATAATGATTAAGAAAATCCTTTGCTTTACCATACTGTTCCAGTCCCATATAGTTTAATCCCTGAAACAGCTCCACTTCCGGCAGCTCAGTTTGAGCCGTTTCCAGCTGATTTAAAATTCGGATGGACTGTTCGTATGCCCCCTGGTTAAACAGATCGATACTTTCTGAGAATTCGGAGGAGATAACATCCGTTTCTCCCCGTTGGTTGAAATTGGTCGCAGAAAGCGGAGTATAATAAGCTGAGAACAAGGCATCCGGATTTGTTGCGGGGATAAAGAAACGTACGACCAAAAGAAGGGCAATTGATGCTGCCACCGCAGGAATATATTTCAACCTCTTTCTCAGCATACCTGGAACCGAAGCTTCAGCATCATCGTCGAAGGCATGTTCTGCCAGTTTTTCCGCCTCGCCGAGCAATGGGTCCGATCTCATCTCTTCCAATTGGATCTTTGCTTTCAGGTAGTCTCTTACCTTGACATGAAAGTGATAGGATTCAGACAGCTCCGGATGATCTGAAATCATTCTTTCAAATTCCATTTCATCACCGGGTTCCAGGTCACCGTAAAGGTAATCGGCCAATAATTGCTTATTTCCTACATCATCCTTCATCAACTGCGATTGCTTTTTGTACAGGTGTTAACTCTTTTTCACTATTTTGAATTTTGACAAATACTGGGTTGTTCTCGATCATTTGTATCAAATAACTATGGCAAGTGCTTTTTTTCTTTCTAACGTACCCATAGCTGTAACCAAGAGATTTAGCGATATCCATAGGGGATATTTCTTTGAGGTATCCTTTCAGGATCTCTTTGCAGACCGTATCAAGCAATTCGAAACAACCCCAGAAAATATCTTTGAATAATTCCTCATCATAGTTTTCAGAGAAATCTTTTGTTGGAGTAGTATCAAGCTTTCGTAAATGATAGTTCCGCGCTGCGGTTTGTTTCTCAATCTGCTGCTTCCATATCTTATTGCATAGAGCATACAGCAGCGTCCCAAGTTTACATGTTAGTTTAAAGTCTTCCTTATCAACCAAACGGATGAGAGCAATGAGTCCCTCATTGAATACGTCTTTCGCATCCTCCGGTCGGCCTCCCATCTCCAGTACCATCAGCCTGATTCCATCCTGGAATTTCACCTGGAGATACTTAAATACACCATCATCACGGTTCCTGATGCCATTGATGAGAATATCTTCGCTGTAGCTTTGCATGGAATAACCTTAAGCACTTTTTTCTTGACGGATTAAAGGTAAGAAAAACTCTTTTCAAGCAACATGCAATTTTTTTGCCCTGGAAGGGTAACAAAAGGGTGTCCATTCTGATTAAACACTTCATTGTGTTTAATCCATTTCATCAACCATGATGTTGCGACCATTTTTGATCCAGGAAGCCTGGAAGAAAGCTGAAGCGAGGTGTCAGTGCAGTGATCCTTCACATAACCATTACAATATCAGGTGTAACAAACCCTTGGAATGGGCTTGCAGAGGGAAGGCTGATATGCCGGGGAGCTGGGAGGTAATTTGTATATCAGACCAGGGTCCATCAAAGGAACATGTGTATGAAATTCTATGCATCGAGTGTTATAAACTAAAGAAAATCCAACAAGGATGAGGAGCAACAGATCAGTTGTGGTGGCCAAGCTTTCAGCATTTATGTATTACAGCAAATATGGATTTAAAGATTTTATTGTTGGCAATACCGATGATCCATCTAATCTGAATATAGGTAATGATATTTTTCTAAGCACTGAAAACTTCAAAATTGCCAAAGTCGAAAATAGAGAGATAGCCAATGAAGTAATAAACTACTTTTTGAATATTGGTTGTGTGGGAAGTTCTTTTCATACCGAGGCAGACAAGGGTTATGTTTACGTGTGCCTGAAAGCTGATCGGAAAGGCTCTGGTTAAAACTCATATTGAAGAGGAATTACTTCGTGATCCCAAGAGGGGAGGCTTGCAAATCATCTCAAAACCCATCGCTCACTTCGTTCGCAATGTGTTATTATTTGCTGCTTGCCTCCCTCAAACAAGTTTGGTTCGGCAAACACCAAATAAAAACCCGAACACTTACGTGTCCGGGCTTTGAGATGCTTTGCGGAGGAAGAGGGATTCGAACCCCCGGTTCGCGCGAGCGAACAACGGTTTTCAAGACCGCCGCATTCGACCACTCTGCCATTCCTCCGGGCCGCAAAATTAGTAAAAATCTGGAATGTGGTAATGAATATGTATTGGTGGAGGCTGGTTTTTCTATATGTTAAGGAGTAGGCTAGTATCGGCGGACCATTCAGGCGGTTTGGTCGAAAAATAAGAAATGAGGGTGTTGAGGGTCAAAAAATGGGTTGAGGAAGGGGGATCTGAAAGAGGGTTATCACCAAAAACCTAGCATTTATCAACATTTCAGCGATTTTTTATAGGCTGATTCTTGGACGGCATTGAGAAAAAATTATATTTGTATAGAATTTGGCGAAAATATTTAGAAAAAACATTTACTAACCCTTAAATTCATTTTATTATGAACAAAGCACAATTAATAGATGCTATTGCTGCTGATGCCAACTTGACTAAAGCAGATGCCAAAAGGGCTCTTGACGCTTTTATCGCTGTTACAACTGGTGCATTGAAAAAAGGTGATCGCGTTGCTCTCGTAGGCTTCGGATCGTTCTCAGTTTCAGAAAGAGGCGCAAGGACCGGCCGCAACCCTCAAACAGGTGCTGAAATTAAAATCAAAGCCAAGAAGGTTGTAAAATTCAAAGCTGGAAGTGAGCTTGGAGATGCAGTTAAGTAAAGACATTTTGGACTGACTGTCAAGGGGGCTTTTGCCCCCTTTTTTTGTATTTATCTTTACAGCATGGATCAATATACCGGGGAGCTGATCAGACATATGTCGGGTTTTGTGACCGAGAGCAGGCTGGACCTTTTTCACCGGATCCTGTCGGAAAGGACCCGCTATATCACGGTTGTACTGGAGGACTTATACCAGTCGCACAATGCCAGTGCAGTCATGCGAACCTGTGACTGTACCGGAATCCAGGATGTGCATATCGTGGAGGAGTTCAATGAATACGAAGTTAATGTTGATATAGCGCTAGGATCCAACAAATGGCTTACCATTCACCAATATAACGGAGGGGCGGATGTTAACCAGGGACTGCACAACAGAAAGCCGGACCCAAGGGGAGGGCCCCATATATCCAGGGCCGTGGAAGCTTTGAAGAAGAAGGGGTACAGGATCGTGGCCACCTCGCCCCACAGGGAGGGAACCACCCCCGAAACCTTCGACCTTGAAAAGGGGAAGGCGGCCCTTTTGTTTGGAACCGAGTTGAACGGTCTTACCCAGCGGGCACTGGAACTGGCTGATGAATTTATTCAGATCCCCATGGTGGGATTTACGGAAAGCTACAACATTTCGGTATCGGCAGCTGTTATATTGACGCGATTAAGGCAGAGGCTGGAGGAATCCGGTTTGGAGTGGAGGGTGAGTGATGAGGAGAAGGGGCCCATTCTTTTAAACTGGCTGCGAAATACCATCAGGATGGCAGAGCAAATTGAGAATAAATTTCGCAGGGAGTACAGCTCCACAATTTGATTCATGTTTTTTTTATTAAAAGGGAATTTGATTACCTTTGATTAACAGGTTGTTTTGGTAGACCAGTATATAACTTTGCTTGATTAAATACTTTTGCGCATGAACTGCATGATCATTGATGATGATACCCTGTCCAGGAGGATTATCGAGGAGTTTATTCAGAAAACGGACGGACTGGAACTGATATCATCCAGCGGGGATCCGGTTGAAGGTATCAACATCCTGAAGAAGCATGATGAGATTCACCTGATCTTCCTGGATATCGAGATGCCGGAAATGACCGGGCTTGAATTGCTCAATACCCTGAAGAATCCTCCACAGATCATTATTGTTTCTTCCAAAGGCAAGTATGCAGTTGATTCATACGAACACGATGTGACCGATTATCTTTTAAAACCGGTGGATTACGGCCGTTTTTACAGGGCGGTTGCCAAGGCTTTCAAGCGCTTTGAGCAGATAACTGCTGAGCAGATTGGCAAGGATGAAATCTTTATCAAGAAGAACGCCACCCTGGTGAAGCTCAAGTATGATGACATCCTCTGGGTGGAGGCACTCGAAAACTACGTAATCTTTAATACGTTTGCCGAAAAATACACCATTCACTTTACCATGAAGGCCATTGAACAGAAGTTACCCGGCGCGAAATTTACCAGGGTACACCGTTCTTTCATTGTGAATACCAGCTGCATCAATGTCATTGAAGACAACTCGGTGATTATCAGGGTTGCGGACGGCGATAAGTCCATACCCATTGGCAAATCCTACAAGGAGAAGCTGATGCGGGATATCAATCTGATTATCAAATAGCCAATGGTCTCGAACCGACAGTTGTTCTTGCGGCATGTGGCGCAGACATCTGATGGATCCCTCCAGTTTGAAATAGATTGGGCTGAAGGGATTTTCTTTTATGATACCTCCGGGAAAGCTTATATCGACCTGGTGTCTGGGGTTTCTGTTTCGGCCGTAGGGCACAGGCACCCCGAGGTGATAGAAGCTATTAAATTACAGGCAGACCAGTACCTCCATACCATGGTGTACGGGGAGTTTGTCCAGTCGCCCCAGGTAGCTTATGCCAGTTGGCTGGCGGAAAAACTACCCGCATCTCTTGACAATGTTTTTTTTGTGAACTCGGGAAGTGAAGCCATCGACGGGGCCATGAAGCTGGCCAAACGCTATACGGGCCGGGGTGAATTCCGTGCTTTCAGAAATGCCTATCACGGGGGAACCCATGGTGCGCTGAGCATCCTGGGGGATGAAAAAGCCCGGTCGGGCTCCCTGCCTCTTCTGCCGGGTATCAAACATCTTCGTTATAATGAAAACGGGGATCTTTCACTTATTGATAAAAGTGTGGCAGCGGTAGTGGTGGAGCCCATCCAGGCCGAAGCCGGGATCATTGAACCTGAAGCCGGTTTTCTTCCGGCAGTCAGAAAGCGTTGTGATGAGGTGGGTGCGCTTTTGATCCTCGATGAGATCCAGACAGGCATGGGGAGAACCGGAAAATTGTTTGCCTTTGAGCATTACGATGTGGTACCGGATATCCTGTGCCTGGCCAAGAGCTTCGGGGGAGGAATGCCCCTGGGTGCTTTTATCTCATCCAAGGATATGATGAGCAAGCTGACCTTTGATCCGCCTTTGGGACACATCACCACATTCGGGGGCCACCCGGTTTGTTGTGCTGCAGGATTGGCATCGCAGCGCGTAGTGGAAAGAGATAAGTTGATGAAGCATTCACTGGAGATGGAACAGCGGTACAGGAAAGGATTGATCCATCCGCTGATCAGGGGGATCAGGGGCAGGGGATTGTTTTTGGCAGTGATGACGGAGGAGGGTGTAGATGTGGGTGATTTCATAGTTAGGGCGTTTCGGAACGGACTGGTGATCGATCAGTTCCTCTTCTCCTCCGACTCCTTCAGGATCGCTCCCCCGCTGATCATCAGCCCCGGAGAAGTAGATCATTCCATCAAGCTGGTGCTCTCCACCCTGGATGAAATGATCAAATAAGAAATCTGCCAAATTCACGTTCATATAGCATGATGCTCCGGAAGCTATCCATATTTTTCCTGCTTGTTGTTGGACTCCGGCTTTGGGCACAGGAATCCGAAACTTTTCAACTTGTAAAAGGAGAGAATGAACTGAAGGGCCTGTTCGAACAGCTATACAGCGACAGCCTGACCAATCCGGAACTGGTCCTGGGCCGGATCCAGTCCATGATGCCTGAGATTCTGGCTTTTCCCGGGGCCATGGAGTACCCGTGGAGCAAACTGGACCGGATCGGGGTAAAGACTTCGGATGACAAACAACTCAGGATTTTCACCTGGCATGTGATGGATAATCCGGATACCTACAGGTACTTTGGCTTTATCCAGATGGCAAGGAAACGGGAGAAGATCGCTGTATTTCCGCTTGTGGATAACATGAAACCCCAGCGAAGTATCTACAGGGCAGACCAGACCACGGAGGATTGGTACGGGAAACTCTATTATGGAATCATCACGAGACAGGAGAAGCGAAAAACCTGGTACACACTTCTTGGAATGGATTTCAACGACTCACGTTCCAACATCAAATCGGTTGAGGTACTAACGATACAGCGCAACGCTCCCCAGTTTGACAAAGAAGTATTTTTCAACGGGCGTGACCGGGTGGACCGTGTAGTGCTGGAGTATTCAGACCAGGTGTCCATTTCGGTCCGCTACGATCCAACTCTGGATCTGATTGCCTTTGACCACCTTGTGCCGCTTGATCCCATCTATAAAAACAACTTCGAGTTTTACGGGCCCGATGGCTCGTTCGACGGACTCGAATTCAGCGACGGTACCTGGATCTTCAGGGAAGACATCGACGCAAGGATACCAAACTGACGTATTGTCAGATTCTTCCCCTTGGTATGGTAATTGTCTCTTCCGGGAAAGATGTAAAACATTTAAACAATAGAACAATGACAACAGGTAAGATCAATGTTACCACGGAGAATATTTTTCCCATCATCAAGAAGTTTCTCTATTCGGATCATGAGATATTCTTAAGGGAACTTATCTCCAACGCGGTGGATGCTACTCAGAAGCTTAAAACCCTTGCTTCGGTTGGCGAATACAAAGGAGAGCTGGGTGACCTGACCATACGGGTTGACCTGAATAAAAAGAAAAAGACCCTGACCGTTTCCGATGCAGGGATCGGGATGACCAGCGAGGAGGTCGAGAAGTATATCAACGAGATTGCCTTCTCCAGTGCAGAGGATTTCCTCGAAAAGTACAAGAAGGACAGCAATGCCATTATCGGCCATTTTGGCCTGGGATTCTATTCCTCCTTCATGGTATCGGACAAAGTAGAGATCAAGACTCTTTCGTGGCAGGAGGATGCCAAGGCCATAGCCTGGAGCTGCGACGGAAGCCCCGAGTATTCCCTGGAAGAAACGAAAAAGGAGAAAAGGGGAACTGAAATTACCTTGCATCTTGATTCAGAGAGCAAGGAATTCCTGGAGGAGAACAAGATCAGCGAGCTGCTGGAGAAGTATTGCAGATTCCTCCCCATAGAGATCGCTTTTGGCAAGGAGAAGGACTGGAAAGACGGCAAAGAGGTCGTAACGGACAAAGACAACATCATCAACGAAACAAAGCCCCTGTGGACGCTTCCGCCTGCGGAGGCAAAGGATGAGGATTATGCTGCTTTCTACAGGAAATTGTACCCCATGAGTGACGACCCCCTGTTCAACATTCACCTGAATGTGGACTACCCGTTCACCCTCACGGGAATTCTTTATTTCCCCAAGATCAAGAACAACATTGAAATCCAGAAGAACAAGATTCAGTTGTACAGCAACCAGGTATTCGTGACCGACTCGGTAGAGGGGATTGTTCCCGAATTCCTGACCCTGCTCCATGGGGTGCTGGATTCTCCCGATATTCCCCTGAACGTGTCCAGGAGCTATCTGCAAAGCGACTCCAATGTGAAGAAGATCTCTTCGCACATCACCAAGAAGGTGGCCGACCGGCTGGAAGAGATCTTTAAGAGCGACAGGGAGCAGTTCGAGAAAAAGTGGGACGACCTGAAGCTCTTTATTGAATACGGCATGTTGTCGGAGGAGAAGTTCCATGAAAGGGCTGAGAAATTTGCACTGCTGAAAAATGTGGATGGTAAATATTTCACATTGGAGGAGTACGAGCAAATGATCAAGGAGAAGCAGACCGACAAAAACAAATCGCTGGTTTATCTCTATGCAACCGACAAAGCAGAGCAATTCAGCTATATCCAGGCGGCCAAGGCCAAAGGGTATGATGTGTTGCTCATGGACGGACAACTGGACACCCATTTCCTGAACCACCTGGAGCCCAAACTGAAAGAGGCAAGGTTTGCCCGTGTGGATTCGGATGTCATCGACAAACTCATCGACAAGGATCAAGCCAGGGAATCCAAACTGACCACGGATCAGCAGGCCGACCTGACCCCCGTGTTCCAGTCACAGCTCCCCGGACAGGAGATGAATTACTTTGTAAGCTATGAGTCTCTGAGCGAGGAAGACAGCCCGGTGATGATCACCCAGAGCGAATTCATGCGCCGCATGAAAGACATGCAGGAGATGAGCGGACAGGCTTCCATGTACGGAAACTTCCCCGATTCATACAACCTGGTGGTGAATGCCAATCACCCGCTGGTGAACCGGATTGTTGAAGGCACCGAGAAGAAGCTGGGCAAGAAGCTGGAAGAGCTCCGCACTGAGAAGAAGGGCCTTTCAGAAGAGCAGCAACTGCTGGAAAAGGCCAAAGAGGGCAAGAAGCCAGAAGAGGTTCCCCAGAGCGAGAAGGACCAGATGGAGACAGTGAACAAGAAGCTGCGCGAACTGGAGGACAGGCGCATAGAGATGCTCAAGAAGCACGGAAAAGGGCAGAAGCTTGTGAAACAGCTCATCGACCTGGCCCTGCTTGCCAACAACCAGCTGAAAGGCGAAGAGCTGGCTGCCTTTGTGAAGCGCAGCGTGGAATTGATAAAGTAAATCCTCTAAGGCATGCTTTCTCGCAACGTGCATGTTTGGCTATGCCAAAAATTGCCAGGTTCCTTCAAAGGCAAGCCTTGAAATCTAATACATATTATATGATCCAGCCCTCATCTTTGAGGACGATATGAGAACCTCCTGTTGGGCATTGAAACCCGGCAGGAGGTTTTTATTGGATTGATTTCCAGGTACGCACGTTGAAATGAGTCCGGTCCTGCGTTTCATCCCCGCCGTATATCAGGGTTTTACGCTTAACCCTTCCATCCGTTATCTTATCGAAATAGTTCATCCCTTCGATAAGTTTGCTGCTTATTGTCCGGGTCGATTTGATCTCGAAAATTTCAAACTCGTCGGCAGTTTTTTCAAGAAGATCTATTTCATGTCCGTTTGAGTCCCTCCAGAACCAGTACTCTTTTAATAGATTCTGGTGGTAATTGCTTTTTTGTATTTCTGACATAATGAGATTTTCGAATAAGGCTCCCCGCAGAGCTGGTTTCAGCAGTTTCTCTGATTGTCTCAAACCCAGCAAGTGTGTCACTATACCGGTATCGTAGAAATATAACTTTGGCGATTTAATAATCCTTTTTTTAAAATTCTCATAGTAGGGGTGCAGGAGAAAAACAATATAACTGCTTTCAAGTATTGACAACCAGGATTTTGCAGTCGAAAATGCTATTCCACATTCATTGGCTAAGTTATTAAGATTCAATATTTGACCTGTTCTGGAAGCACAGAGTGCCAGGAAGTTTCTGAAGAGCCTCGTATTATGAACATTGATTATTTGTGAAATATCTCTGTTTACATAGGTTTGTATGTAATTGCTATAGAATCCGGGAGAATCAATATTCCATTGATAGATGCCGGGAAAAGAGCCTTTAAGTAATAATGAATCCCAGCTGGCTGGAAGTTTCCCTGATTGTTTGAGTTCGCTAATATCAAATGGGAAAAGTTTCAAAATGGATACTCTCCCCGCAAGGCTTTGGGTAATATTTGCCAGGAGGTGAA
>Ga0315535_1000828_pt1 | contig 21252 bp, 16 predicted proteins | sample SalMarSW160220MG_2_FD_203092 | JGI IMG/M metagenome (GOLD analysis project Ga0315535, IMG submission 203092) | Salt marsh sediment microbial communities from the Plum Island Ecosystem LTER, Massachusetts, United States - Salt Marsh Sediment SW1602-20 ... | reverse complement strand
TCATGTGGTCGCAAATGCGCCAGACGGTTATCGATCATTTTCCGGATGCACCTGGGACATCCACAAATATGGATGAGTATCTGAAACAAATCGAAGAAAACTATACAGATGATGCGTATCATTCCCTGTCCATCGAGGGCTATCGTGTTACCCCTGAACTGATTGAAAAGCTAAAAAGCGGGGATTGGAATCCCGATGGAAATGAAACAGATAAACAGCAAAAGGATGCCATGGCAGCACGAGGCTATTATCAGGCATTTCAGGTGGTCAAAGATAGTGTCAAATCTATCCTTGAAGGTAAAAATCCAGGTGAAGTTGCTGATGACGACCATGGTACCTGGTACCGGGAATTATTTGCTCCGGGTGTTACAGCAGGTCTTGTAAAAGCATCCGACCTTGCAGGGTACCGCAATGGCCCCGTTTGCATACGTGGGGCGATGCATACACCACCTAAGCATGAGGCCGTTCGTGATGCCATGCCCGTTTTATTTGATTTGCTAAAAGAGGAAACCGAAGCAAGTGTGCGTGTTGTTCTCGGTCATTTCATCTTTGTTTACATTCATCCTTATTTTGATGGTAACGGAAGGATGGCCAGGTTTTTAATGAATGCCATGCTTGCTTCGGGCAACTTTCCATGGACAGTAATAAAAGTTGAAAAGCGGAATGCGTATATGGCCGCTTTGGAAAAAGCCGGTTCCGGCAGCGATATTACCAGTTTTGCCAGATTTATCAGTACACAGGTAACTGAAACGATGAATGCTGATAGCAAAGGTTAAGGTTTAGATTGTAAGTCAATCTGAGATGAGCGCAGAGGAAAAACTCGGGAAAGAACAACTGGCAAACCTGGATCTATTTACAAGTCTCTTCAGGGGCAGAAATGATGTTTTTGCTATCCGCCGGGAAAAGGGGAAGAGAAGTGGTTACATGCCGGTTTATCAATATAACAGGCATCTGTACCATCAGCACCTAAGGAATGGGGGAACCTTCCATGAATTCAATGACAAAACCTACCTTCCCCTCACAGATCTGCAATTCGTAAAGCATCTTAAAGGTGAGCATATTATGGGTATTTATCCCTTGCTGAAGGATAACAACTCATGGTTTATCGCTGCAGATTTTGACAAAGAGAATTGGGCGGAAGAATGCCGGACATTGATTCTCGCATGCAAAGAAATTGAAATCCCTGCCTACCTGCAAAAACCAGCCCGGGAACAGGGAAATTCTTGCTTTGTGGACGCCCAATTGAAAGTAAATCAAGACCAATGGAGCTTTCTTTCGTCCATCGTGGGCAGCCGCAGTGAAAATGCGCATTATTTTTTCAATTACACGTCGGAACAAAGCAAAGTGTATATATTTATGGGTATATGAAAAAAATCATTCTATTGACACTGGGTATTTTTACCCTGACCGGATCTTCTGCCAGGGAATTCCATGTGGCAAAATCGGGCAATGATGCCCAGGAAGGTTCGCTGTTGCAGCCTTTCCTTACCATTTTCCAGGCCGTTCAACATGCCATGCCCGGTGATACCATAACGGTCCATGCCGGCACCTACAGGGAGTGGGTAAACCCCATCCGCGGAGGCGTAAGCGATGAGAAAAGAATTGTATACCGGGCGGCTCCCGGTGAAAAAGTTGAAATCAAAGGCTCTGAAGTCTTCCTCAATGGCAAATCTCTTTATGAAAAAGAGCGTCTTGACCTGGTCCATGAACCGCGGGTGGCTGCGGATGCCAAAGATCCTGAAGGGGCCGCTTATACATGGTACTGCGAAAACAATGATGATTTCACAACGATCTGGGCCAATTTTCACCAGGTGAACCCCAACAGGGAACTCACTGAAATTAGTACCCGGCGAACCTGTTTTTACCCGGAACAGCCAGGAGTCAACTTCATCACCATCAGTGGATTTCATATCAGCCAGGCAGCCACACAATGGGGCGCCCCCACTGCTGAGCAAGTCGGAATGATTTCCACTCACTGGAACAAAGGATGGATCATCGAGAACAATGTGATAAGTGATTCAAAATGTTCCGGCATCACCCTTGGAAAAGAACGCAAAACCGGTCATAATGTATGGTCGGCAGACCAGGGAAATGTCTACAATGATGGAAATATTCACTATATCGAAGTGACTTTCCGGGTCCTGCGGAATGGCTGGAGCAAGGAGAATATCGGCTCCCATATCGTCAGGAACAACACGATCTTCAACTGCGAGCAAACCGGGATCTGCGGAAGCATGGGAGCGGCATTCAGTGTGATTGAAAATAACCATATCCATGACATCTGGGTAAAAAGGCAATTTGATGGTGCTGAAATTGGGGGGATCAAATTCCATGCAGCCATTGATGCCCTCATCCGGAATAGCCGGATCCATGAAACAGGGAGGGGGCTATGGCTGGACTGGATGACACAGGGAACAAGGGTTTCCGGAAACCTTTTCTACGACAACGACCTGGAAGACCTGTTCCTCGAGGTGAACCATGGGCCCTTTATCGTGGACAATAATATATTTTTATCACCCCATGCAATCCGGTCGCAATCCGAGGGAGGAGCCTACGTCCACAATTTGATTGCCGGATATGTAGAGACCTGGCCGGATCTCAACCGGTTTACACCCTATTTCCTGCCTCACTCAACTGATATTGCGGGACTGACCACCGTGATGGGGGGCGATGACAGGGTTTATAACAATATTGTCATTGGAGGTAATCACACCCCGGAGAAGCGTTATGGCCTGGAAACATACAATGATGCAGAACTACCCGTATGGATCGGCGGAAATGTATACTACAATGGTGCTGTGCCATCGGCAAAAGGCCAGGATTTTTATAAATCTGTAAATCATGATCCCCAAAGCACCCTATGAGAATGCTGATGGAACTGCCCTTTACCTGGACACAGATTATTTTGGCAAAAAAAGGTCGGCTGATGCAGTTGTTGCAGGACCTTTTTCAAATGTAACTGCCGGTAGGTGTGCTGTGAAATTATGGTAAGCACCAGCGTCCGGATCGCCAACTATTTTTGTTATTTTTCGAAAAAGCCCCCTGAACCAATGAAAAAACTATTGATTCTTTGTCTGGCCTGTCTTTCAATGATGGGGTCCATCCGTGCTCAGTGTATTGAAAACAATACAATCCAGGACCAGGAACTGCAGACAATCAGGATTCCGGTTGGTGGAATAGCAACCGGCGACATTCTGGTTGGCGGAAGGGGTAACATTGAATATGTTGAAGTATTTAACCGTCCGGACAGACAGCGAAAACTGGAGAAGACATTTTTTTCCCTTTGGGTGAAAGAGGAGGGAAAAAAGCCTCAGGTGACCTTGCTTGAGCGTGAATTGTTGCCGCCATTCACGGATGCCACGCATCAGTATGCATGGGGCCTGCCGCGTATGACAGAAGCCAGGTTCATGAACAATTACCCGGAGCTTCAATGGCAGTTTAAGGATGAAGCCATACCGCTGGATATTTCACTGCAAATATTGAATCCAATCGTACCGCTCGATTTCGGGTCCAGCAATTATCCGGTGTGCAGGTTTAACTGGACAATAAAAAATCCCTCTGATCAATCCATCGAAGCTTCCATTGCGATAAGTATGGAAAATCCGCTTGAAGCTGAAAGGATTGTCACAGAGTATATGAAGAATGAAGAGTTGGAGGGAGTCCGGTTTGCTCCTGAAGGTGAGATTGTACCGGTAAACTACCAGGGCAGTTTTATCATAGGCACACCCGCTGATGGTGTTGAAATTCAAACCCATTGGTATCCGGGTACATGGAGAGACGAAACGCATATTTTCTGGGAAGATTTCAGTGATGACGGACATATTGAGATGAAAAAGGATCGATGGGTGACCGGCTCTGAAAAAACATCTTATAATGAATCGACACACAGAATGTCAACGGTCCTGGTTCCTTTTATACTGAAACCCGGAGAAGAAATATCCATCCCCTTTTACTTTTCATGGTATTTCCCCAAAAGGGTTTTTGACAGGGCTGAGGTATTCGGGAAAGAAGAAGCCCGGGGGATTGTCTTTGAAAACCATTACGCCAAACGTTTTACCAGTGCAACTGATGTTTTGTCTCAATTCCTTCAGAACGAAAAGGAAATTCTGGGTAAAGCACAGGCATTTGCAGAGGTATTGCGCCGTTCATCCTTTCCGGATTATGTCATCGAGGCGCTGAATACCCAGGTGGCGACCCTGGCCAGCCCCTTAATCCAGGTCACTGCAGAGGGCGAAGTCCACGGATTTGAAGGGGTTGGCGACAATGGTTGGTGCTGCCCGGGTAGCTGTACACACGTCTGGAATTACGAACAGGCCCTGGCATCGCTGTTCCCTTCCCTTGAAAGGAAGATGAGGGAAATCGAGTTTTTACATAACACTTTTGATGATGGATTCCAGGTATTCCGTTCCATTATCCCGACAGGAAATTACTGGTTTGACGGGCCGGCTGCCGCTGACGGACAAATGGGAACAATCGTCAGGGTGTACCGCGACTGGAAATTAAGTGGCGACAATGAATGGCTGGCAAAGTTATGGCCGAATATTAAAAAATCGCTTGAATTTGCGTGGACCGGAAGTGGTGAACCGTCCAAAGAGAAAGTCGGTGCCCGCCAGGCTCCATGGGATCCGGAAAAAACCGGTTTGCTTTCCGGAGAACAGCATAATACCTACGATATTAATTTTTATGGTCCTTGTTCCATGACCAGTTCAACTTATTTGGCAGCTTTAAAAGCCGGAAGCGAAATGGCCATCGCGATGGGGGAAAACAAAAAAGCCCGGGAATACCTGGATGTCTTTGAGAAAGGTTCCAGGTTGCTGGTGGATTCACTCTGGAACGGAGAGTATTTTACCCAGATCATTGTTGATGAACCGGGATTGTATGATGAGCGTCACTTGTCGCCCCCTGATGCACATGGCATACGCCTTCCGAAGTACCAGTATGGTGATGGTTGCCTGGCTGATCAACTTTTGGGTCAGTACCTTGCATTTAATGCAGGCCTGGGTTACATAGCCGAGCAGGAGAAGGTAAATCAAGCCATTGGGTCGGTTTATCGATACAATTTCTTCGAAAGCTTAAGGGAGTTCTCTAATGTTCAGAGGGTTTATGGAATCAATGACGAAGCCGGCGTGGTGTTGTGTACCTGGCCACACGGAAATCAACCTGTACTGCCCTTTGTTTACGCACAGGAAATATGGACAGGTGTGGAATACCAGGTGGCAGCTTCGTTAATTTATTCGGGGAAAACCGGGGAAGGGTTGCGCGTGGTGGAAGCTGTTCAGGACAGGTACAAGGGCAGCAAGCGAAATCCCTTTGAGCACAATGAATCCGGGGTTCATTATGCACGGGCTTTGTCATCATGGTCTGTTTTACTGGCATTGTCGGGAATTGAATTTGACGGGCTTACGAAAGAACTTGCTTTTTCTCCGAAAATCAATGCTTCCGGTTTCCGTTCTTTCTGGTCAACAAATTCAGCATGGGGAGAAATTATAATCAATCAAAACGAAGCAAGACTTGAAGTGATGCACGGAATATTGTCTCTTCAAAAACTGACCATTCGGGGGATGGATGCTGCTTCTTCCAAAACCCGGATTTACAAAAACGGGAAAACAGTCCGGGAAGGGGAGGTGCTGGTTCTGGCTTTTGAGAATTAAAAACACACACAATGATATTTGACGTAATTACCTGGAATCTCGACCCTGAAATTTTCACCATTGGTAACTGGGGTCCCCGATGGTACGGTGTCATGTTTGCTTCAGCTTTTCTGGCTGGATATTGGATATTTAAACGCTACCTCCGTTCAGATAAACTCACAGAGGAAATGCTGGATAAGTTACTGGTATATAGTGCGATTGCTACTATAATTGGGGCACGGCTCGGTCATTGCCTATTCTATGAACCTGACTATTACCTGAAGAACCCCCTGGAGATTCTTAAAATCTGGAAGGGGGGACTTGCAGGTCACGGGGCAGCCATTACTGTTCCTTTTGCTCTCTGGTTATATATCCGGAAGTATAAACTCTCCTTCCTCTGGCTTATCGACAGGATTGTGATTGTTGCGGCATTATGTGGTGTATTTATCCGGATTGGGAACTTTTTTAATTCAGAAATATATGGTTTGCCTACCCATCTGCCATGGGGAGTTGAATTTGTAAGGGACAGACTATATGATAGCACTACAGGCGAACTGCTACCCACGGTAGCAAGACACCCAACGCAATTATACGAGGCGCTGAGTTACCTCCTGATTTTTGTGGCACTATTTATTTTTTACCGGAAGAAAAATATGAAAGTGCGGGATGGATTCATATTTGGTGTCTTTTTGATTGCGTTATATACCGCAAGATTCCTCATCGAATTTGTGAAGAATGACCAGGTCGCATTTGAAGCGGGAATGAAGTTTAACATGGGGCAGTTGTTAAGTATTCCGTGCATTCTTGCAGGTATTGGGATCATTATCTGGACCAAACTGAGACCAAAATATTTTTCGCAGGAACGGTGAGTGCAGAGAACACCCCCTGCAGCCCAGACGGTACAGTATCGCCCAAATGAATTCGGAGTTCCTCTGACCTAATCTCATGTTAACTTGATCATATGTGTTTTCAGAGTGCCGTTAAGAACTCAAACACTTCTGCATCTTCGTTCTCATACCTTAAGATGCCATGCCGATAGCTGAAATAAATGGTTCTGACGGGCATGCTTGCATCTATGGTTTCCGGGTCTGGGACGAATTTGATCACATGCTCATAGGAAGTGCCGTCTATTTCAAAGTCAGGTAAATGTCTGAATTCCCTGTTTTTGTCATTGAAGATAAGCTTCTTCCATTTGAAACTCCTCCTCCCGGTATTCACAGGCTCTCCCGTGACGAATAGCTCTATTCCCCTGTCATAGTACCGATAATCATACAGGGTATCACAGGATGCCACACCATTCACCGGATAGCATTTTTGCCAGAGTTGATACAGGGAGTCATATTATTCTAAATCAATTTTTTATAGACCCATTTTTTATGTTCATTAGTTCAGAATTATCTATCCACATCAAAAAGTAAGGTTCTTCTTTTTCTTTCTCTTTAAGGATTATTAAAAACGGCTTATCAAAGATCAATTTCTTTGGCACCTCCGAATGAAAACTCAGTGTTGAATAGGTTTCTGCAATGGATTCCACCGTAATTCCCGATTCATTTAAATCAAAATCGATCATTTGTATTGCCCGTGCAATGAAATAGTCGCCAAAACCTTCATTTAATATCTTAGCCCCTGCAACTTCGATAAATTCTTTCCTGATACTGGATTTGATGTAAGGGATTTTGACCTGATCGTCATGACCCAGCAATTCAAGATTATTCATATTGATTCTTGCGATAACTTTTTGATAAGTTTCCTCCATCGTTGATTCAGGAATTACCTTGGCGAAATAGACTTCATCCTCATTTGATTCTGTTTCTATTTCAAAAATGAAGTCATCATTATTGATGTAGTCGTGAATTCTTAGTTTTGACTTGTAAGCGGGATCATCCGTCCCGTATCTTCCAAAAAACTCTACATCTACATTCCCATTAAATAAGAGTCGATCATCTCCAAAGTCTTCATTCAGTTTGCAATCGAACTTTGTTTCTTTCTTCAAATAAGCTACCGATAGAATATCTGTTTTATTTAATTTAAAATCCGGATGATAATCGAAGTTAAATTTCTCTTTTAGCTCCGACTGGATTTTTGATAAAATATCATCTTTGCCAAATCCTGCAATGGCGGAAATATAGTCCGGACTGATGCTGTTATTCTTTGGCTGTTTGTTTAGATAGTCAACCCATGCCACATACTTGTCTAATAGAATGGGGTCATTCAATATTTCATCTCTTATTTTATTCCAGGAAATCTCAAAGCTTGCACAGTAAATAACGTTTTTGTTTTTCTGTATTTCCAGGTTTTTAGCCGGAAGTATAATCGTATTTTGAAAAGCAACTGTATTACTCTCTTCTTTATCACTTCTAACATGACAGGAAGTGATGATGAATACAATCAAGATTTGCGTCAAATATTTCATACGCCAAATATTTTATTCAATTCTCAACTATTCAATTTCTTTGCCGTGTCTTAATTAATGGGTCTGATTATTCTTAATATAGGTGCATAAACACCCTGCCGGGACAAGTCTTTTGTCTCAGTTAACTCTTATAATGACACAGGGTTTACGCCCTCGAATAAGCTATTGTTAAACCTTAGGAATCGGGATGTCTGCAGCAACACAGGCTGCTGCAATGAGATCCACTTCATTTTTATCAACGTGACCATCAACGGCCATCATGGCAATCATGAGTTTCCCAATTTCGGCTTTATCGGCCAGGTTCATGCCGCGAATAATGCTGATGCATTTGGTAACACTCATTTTCGTTGAGGCCTTTACCTCATCAACTGAAATTTCCAGGGCATTTGCCACAATAACAAGGAAGGCAGTTTCTTCCTTGGTAAGAACATTATCCGCGAAGGCAATGTCCAAAAGAATTCTTGCGACTGCTTTTTTTTCCGATTTTGATAGGTTAAGTAACATAATTTTGGGGTTTAGTGGTACGAATATGTTTACAATTCATTTTCAGCCAGGACAATAAGATAGTCATTTTCATTGATAATAATCATGTTATCCTTTGATATGTTGAGTTCTACTCCAAAGTTTAGATCCAGTCTTTTCTTTTTATCTCCCTTCTGGATACCCAGGCATATTTCGTCCCGACAGCCAGCTACCATAATAATATCAATAAAGGACTTAGTTACCGGAAAAGATTCAAAATAGAGGGTGATGGGTTTTACATAGATTTCACTACCTTCTTCTGAGAAAATATCATCGTAGAACAGCTTAATAAGTGGATCTTCGCTGATCTGGGCCATAATCATGGTAATCAACTTGTTGCTTATAATGAAATCATCCACATCTGTCTGGGTGATAATCTCCTGGTTCTCTGAATTTAAGACCTGGGTGATGATATTTGTTTTTTTGAAATCCTTGATCTTTTTACGAAGCAATAGCAGTATGATCAGGGTATCAGAATCAATCTTATCAGGGCTTTTCTCCTCCAGGCTTTGTGAGAGGATGATGATATTATCGTACTGTTCAGGATGCGCCGCTTCCAAGTGTTCGTAGTTGAGGGGATTGGCATCGATTAGATTGATTTCAAATCCTGGATACATTTTTTTTAACGATTCCACACTTGCTCCAAGGTTCTCACCGGGCTGGTTAAACATGATGTCAAAACTGGATCCTTTCAATAAATATTCATATGCTTCCCTGATGAAGTAAGTTGCAACATAATGCCAGCCAAGTATCAGGGTTTTTTTCTTTTGCCTCACCAGTTGATTCTTTAATACATCCACCTTTCCGGATTGATAAAGCCTCTGGTCTGAATAGTGAATAGTGGAATCATCGTCGGCCAGAATAATCAGAGCATCCCCTTTATTGATTCTCGTTTCTTTGGGCGGCCGCAATACAATCCCCTTCGTTTGACTGTAAATTCCCAAAGGGATGCCGTCTTTGAAATGAAAGACCAGTTGGTAAAAGGGAATATCTTCCCAGTTTTCCTTGTAGAAGTAGACCTCACATCCATTGAATGAGAGAATCTCATTGTACACCACTTCAAGGCCACTGGTCAGCGAGGTTTGCATCAGGAGTCTTCCCATGATGTCCCAGCTATCCACTGCGATGATTTGTTGATCACCGAAATACTTGACAATCTCTTTTTTCTCCTCCGTGAAGACCTCCACAATGATGGGAATGTGGTTCTTGCCCATCTGGGCTGAGATTATTGCCATGATGGTTTTAATCGTCTGTACATCAGAACTATTCTTGGCCTCTGCACATGCACGTTCTGAACAGTCTGCCAGAATGATGATCGACTTTGCATCTTTGGTGTTGACTCTTCTGAGCTCATTGACATTGGAAATCCGTCCGTTGGTTGTGACGATCCGGGTGCTTTTAGAATTTTGGATTCGCTTGGTGATCAGATCATCCATATAGTCCTTGTCTTTTTCTGACAAAACCACAATGCTCGCTCTCTTTTTACTTTCGTTGGCGATGATCAACTCGCGGATAATATCCACCACCCTTTCGTTCCAACCCAGGATCAACGTATGACCCGATTCAATCACCCTTCCCCGGCCTTTCCTGAAATTGTATAACTTGGTTTCAAGAGTGGTGGTAATCACGGCAATGAACATGGAAAGTACAATAATCCCTGTCACCCCTGAAAGGATGGCCGCAAATTTCAGCCAGAAGGGGGAAGGGTTATCCAGGCTCATGCTTCCCGGATCGGTCATCTGGAGGAAGGTTACCCAGATGCTTTTCCAGAAACCATACACGGACCCGGAATCCTGAAAGATGTGCAGAAAGGCAAAACGAAGCCCTCCCATTAAAGCAGCCCCGATAATAAAGACAATCAGGACACTGATAAATACGGATGAGCCGCCTTTGTTAAGAAACAATTCGAAGCGGTAATACAGCCTGTCTTTGAATGAAATTTTCATTTACTTCAATAATTGACGTCCAGACCCGTCTTATGCTATCTAGCCCCGATAAACCCTGCTGCCAACTTTCCCAGAAAATCCCCGATTCCGCCTGGCCGATGTAAAAACTCGATAAATGAACCTGAAAGATTCGCGATAAACGAATCTCCCCCTGCATAATAATCGGCAGCGCCGATTACGTAAAAGATGAAAATGGTATACAGCAAGCCCAGAAAAACCACGTGCTTCATGGTCAAGGCTTTACTGAAATAGTAGATCATGAGGGTCAGAATAGTGACCAGGATCAGCATGATCCGGATATCAATGACTGTTGCCCCCACTTCTGAAAACTCAATTTTCTGGCCAGTGATGATCAGAAAAACTGCCAGTGGCAGCCCCATGCTGATGGTGATATCAAAAATATTGGATCCAATAACGTTGGAGAGCGCATCATCGTAATTTCCTTTCCTGGCATCCTTTATGGAGATGATTGTATCGGGAACACTGCTGGCTGCAGCAATCAGCACCAGGGCGATAAACAGAGGATTGATATTCAAAGAATCTGCCACTGCTTTACATCCTTCCACAAGACCGGCCGAGGCAAGTGCGATGATCAGGGTACTGAAAACGAGCAATATCCAGCTGCGTAATGCCCTTCTGTTGTCCGACTTGAATTGATACCTCTCATACCAGTTGCCGGGATCCTCGTCATTATAATCCTTTTTCTTATTGGGATCATTGGGTGAGGCAAATAAGGTGTAGAAGAGATATACCAGGTAGAATAGCACAAAGGCCCATCCATGCCAGGTGGTCAGATACTTTCCTGAAAGCAACACCAGAAGCAATATCTCTGCTCCAATCAGGAACAGGCCATCCCTGAGAATTACTTTCTTCCTGAATGTCACCTGCTTTTTACCCCCTACAATCACCGCGAATATGACCATCATGGGAATCACGATACTATTGAAAATCGCCGAACCGGTATTGCCCCCGATGCTTGCCCCAAAATCTCTGGCAAGATTTTCGTGTGTAGCAAAGGCCAGGAAAAAGACCGTGGTCAGGAATTCGGGCAACGAAGATCCAATGGCATTCAGTGTGGCGCCCTTTACGCCCTCTTTCATTTTCCTGCCCAGATAGTTGGTAGATGTTTCAAATACATTACAGGCTTTTGAAATTATTAATGCACAGATCACCATCAGGGTGATCCCCCAATACCAGGTATTCAGGAAGCTTTCAATTAACTCGATCAACCTGCCTAATTTTTAATATCTGTGATGTCAATCTCACCCATATCCTTCAGATCGGGAAGTTTAAATCTACTCAAATATTTTTTCTCATCAACAAGTACCTCATCGGCATATTCCTTGGCAAACAGCAATACATCTTTTCCGAATCTTTCGATGATGATCTCATCATGAAGTGCAAGCCTTCCCCTCAGGAGCTTGAGGAACCTGAGCTCATTCTCATCTACCTTTTGATCGGCATGGATGATCCGTAAAGTAACTTCGAGGATCAGTAACTCCTGAACTGTGTTCAACTTCATTTCCCTTAAATCTTTGAAAAGATTCTCAATGACCTTGTAACCATGTAATTTCATGTCCTTGATAGCCTCATTAAGGGCATCGGAGACATCCATATCTCCGAAATAGGTTGTATTCTTATCCATCAGCTGGATCTCTTCTATTTCTTTTTCATCGATATGACCATCGCAAGTCATGCAGCAAAATGCAGTTCGGAATAAAAGCTTATTAAAGTCTGTTTTCATCGGTGCAAGTTATTTAAATCCAATGGGCCGCCGGGGTTGATCCTGCGGCCTTTTATCTTCCATTCTGTTTTTCAGTTCTTCATAATACTGGAGCCCCTGTTGTGAGATTGAAGGTATGAAATCAGAGATTACCTTCAGTAAGATTTCCTGGGTGATTCGTGCCTTGACCTTTAAAGCTGCACGGGATGCTTCGTCGATGATGAATTTAATATCACCGGAAACAAAAAACTCGGTTTTCTCTGCCAGAGTCTCGTAGTCGACAGAAAAATCGACCGGCCGGTTTTTCAGGTACAGTCTGAACATTTCATCCCTGGCTGCTTTATCAGGAGGCGCAAGATAGATCTTCTTATCAATCCTCCCGGCCCTTAAAATGGCCGGATCAATTTTATCCGGCCTGTTCGTGGCGCCGATAACAAAAACTCCTCTCTCCCCGCTGTTGTCCATCTGGGCGAGGAACTCATTGACCGTGGATGCGTTCATATGATGCAGGTCACTGTCCCTGCTGGGCACCAGGGCATCAAATTCATCAAAGAAAAGCACCGAAGGCGCCCTCTTGACCGCATCGCTGAATATTTCCTTAATGATCCCTTCGGTGGCATTGACATACTTGCTCTTTACATCCGATGGATTGTATTGCACATAGTTGGCACCGATCTCTTCGGCAAATTTTCTGGAAATGAATGATTTGCCGCATCCCGGGGGGCCATAGAGTAGCATACCATTGGGAATATGAATTCCATAGCTCTCATAGAGCTCTTTTTCATTGATGGCCCTGACAACATCGTTGGTAAGCATTTCTTTGAGTTCGGCCATGCCGGCAATATCCTTGAAACCGCTGCCGGATTTTTTAATTGAAGCGGCTTCACCCTTTTGTTTTTTCTTTTCCTGTTCTCCGCTGAGCAGCACTTCTGCATCCCTTTTCAGAGCTTTAATGAAGTCCCCCGCCGAAAGGAAACGCAGGTTCATGTCCGTCGAAAGCCCCTTTCTCAGCACATCCAGGAAGTAATCGTCATAAACCTCAGGGGTATTTGTGTGAAAGGAAAGGGGAAGCTTTCGCTCGTCCTGAAGTTTGCTTACGAGGTCCTCCCGGTCACTTGATTCAACGAACCAGGGGGGGATCCCGAAGCACAGGTTGTAAATCAGGGCCCCCACAGCAAAGAGGTCGCTCTGGGGCATGGTAATCCCATTAAACTGTTCAGGCGCCATGAAATAGGGGTTGAGCAAGGAGGGGTTGAAGGTTCTTCCCGATTTTGAAAAGTGCACTGCCGAGCTGAAATTGGTGACAATTGGTTTTTCTGCTTCGGTATAACTGAGAAGAATGTTGTCCATAAACAAATCGTTGTGGATGACCGGATCCTCCATGTTATGCAGGTACTCCAGGGTTTCAAGCACACAGATGGCAATTGAGATTGCATTGTAGGGATTGAAAATCCCCTCCCGTTTCAGTTTATCGAACAGGCTCTCGCCGCTCACAAAATCTGTTATAAGGTAAATGAATTTGGCTCCCTTATGAATGGCCTCACCCTGGTCCCTCAGTCTGATCACCGAGTGGTGTTCGATCTCCTTAAGTATCTCAACCTCCCTTAATGGCCCCTTGTCAGAAAACCTGAGTTGTGAGACCTTCTGAAAAGGGTAGAGTTTCAATCTCCGTGTTTCACCCTCTTTGTCCTTTACACGGTAGATTTCGGCCTCATCATTCGTTTCCATGTAGAACTGGACTGAATACTCCTGGAAGAACTCACCTTTTTGAAGCGTTGCCATTTTATACAATTTATTTTTCTAAAATGCCTTTGCCATCGGGGCTGTCAAAGGGTTTGTCTGCCCTGGGCAAAAGCCTGTACAACTCAATAATGATCGGCCTTAGCTGTTCTTTTCTGGGATTTGATGCAGCCAGTTGCAAGCCCTGGTTGAGAAGCATCCTGGCTTTGTTCCTGTCGGACCAGTCATGGGTTTCAAAATCCTCATTAAAGTTGTGCAGAATGCCCAGCTCCAGCTTTACACCCAGACCTGCATCTACCAGGGCAAAATCGAGCGAGCGCATGTCATCGATCAGCTGATTGGCTATCTTAACATTCTTCTCCTTGATAACCACCTCGATTTGTTCTTTGAAATGGCCAATAAGTTTCCCGGTTTCATCGTTGCCGTATTGATTGTTTGTGTTCTCCAGTTTAAAGTAAACATCTTTCAGCTCCTCCTCGGTCTTCGGCCATTCAGCCTTATCCTTTATATCATCGATTTTCCTGAATTCCCGCTTCAGGCTGTCCAGTACATCTTTCTTCCTGTCTCCATCGGTTCTACCCTGCTCAAAGCGTTGCTCCAGATCGGCTATGCTTGCTTTGATTTTTTCAATTTCTCTTTCGTTGAGATGTTCGCTTTCCTGCTCGAGCATGGAGAGTTCCTGCTTGGCCTTCTTGATCTGGGTGTCCAGCCAGTCAGCTTCCACTTCCTTCTGAACAGCCGATTCGGGTACAGTCACTTCTTCGGTGAAATCAAGAAAGGGGAAATAGGCCAACATGGAGATTCTCTCGGAATTATCAACATTCACTGTGAGTTCCACTTCACTTCCCTCGGGCAACAGTGAAGGAAGTTGTTCTCCTGTGATGATAATATCATAGACATGCTCACTATGGATGGCTCTTGTGCCCTCTGCACCTTCTTCACCCTGGTATATGGGAATTTTAATAAAGTCCTCAGCCACCCCGGGGCGAAGTTGCATGCTCGTTTTCAATCCATTGGCAACGCCTTTGGCAGGCAATGAGTTGTTCTTCTTGAGTCCTTTGATGGGATCGAGCACCACCTTGCCGCTTGCCCTGTTTCGTATTTCAATGGCAATAGAATAGGGCAGGATGGCACTTCCAACCTTTGTTCCCTGGATGATCGTAAACGTGTTGGGCTCGCAATCGTAGGGTGAACCCTGTGCATCATACAGCAGGATGCTGAAAGCATTGGGTTTTCCTTCCTTCAGATGAACCTCGATGACATCTCCCGTTTCATTGATTTCCACTTTTCCACTGGACCAGGCCTTATCTCCACGTACCAATTCAACATACAGCTGATCGGGGATATCCCCATCGGTCTTGTCCGGTTCGGTCTTTACTGTCACCAGTACTTCTGGTTCCACAGTTGTGGATTCATGCCAAAGCGATAACTGGATCTTGGATTTGTCCCTGGAAGCTTCGAGGATTTCTTCCGGGACATCAATGGTCGATGCAAACAGCGCGGCTCCAACGGCTACTGCCGTCATCGGGTCGATGCTGGTATCGGGTTCGCAAACCTGCTGCTTCAGCATGTTTCTCAGAATAGGGGAATAAGTTGGCCCTCCCACCAGGATCAAAGAATCCAGTTTGTCGCCACCTAGGTTATTCCTCTTCAGTAATTCGAGGGAGATGTTTACCGATTTTTGAAATATGGGAGAAAGGACTCTTTCCAGGTCGCTCCTGCTCACAGTAATATCCAGTTCAAACTCATTTCCTTCGTCATCCTCTCCGGGAATTGCTCCCAGGTCTGAAAGAATGTTGTGGGTTTCATTGAAGGATAACTGTATCTTGGTCTCTTCGGCATAATATTTCATAACATCCTGGAGAATCTGCTTTTTCGTATCATCTGCAAGGATCTTGGCGATGGCGAAATTCTCCTCCAGGTAGGGAATGATGATTTCATTTACAATGGCATAATCCAGGTTCTTCCCTCCCAGGTAGTTGTCACCTTCAGTGTCGATTACCTGCATGATCCCCTCTTCCACTTTCACCAGTGCAGCATCAAAGGTTCCGCCCCCGAAATCGAAGACCATCCAGAAACCATTCTTGGATTTGTTCCCAAGCCCGTAGGCCATGGAGGCTGCAATGGGTTCCTGGAGTAGCTCAAAAGATTCAAATCCGGCCAGTTTGGCTGCCCTGGCCGTGGCATCCTTCTGGTTGATCGTGAACTTGGCCGGGACTGTGACAATAGCAGTTTTCACTTCCTCGTCCAGGATGAAAGATTTCAGCTTTTTCAGGATCTCTGCTGACAACTCTTCTGAAGAATAGGATTTTTCCATATACGAACTGGGATATGCCGTATCGGTCCCCATGGTTCGTTTGAATTCGATATATGCATTCATTGCAGACTTCTCCCAGTTCCTCATGGCACCTTCCCTGTCTGATCTCAATTTATTCCATGCCGATAACCCTACCTGAATGACTTTCTTTTTATTAATACTGACACACGATGGCATGGTATCTGCCTGGGTGTCAGTTTTCTTGATGGTCGGTTCCCCGTTTTCGATGCGGGCAATGGCCGAATTGGTTGTGCCTAGATCAATGCCGTAGTCTATTTTTTGACGTGCCATATGGTATACCTGTTATATGTTTTGACTTACTTCGATTTGTGCTGATTGGATCATTTCATTTTTAAAATTTACCTGGGGTTTGATGATGCGGGTAATCATTTGTTGACCCTCATCAAGGCTTTCATCGGTACGGAAATTTGCATCCACCTTCATCCCTTCGTGATAGGGTTTGTTCAGCATGTCCACAATTTCGTAACCGTTTGCCTCGAAATTGGACCGGATCCGTTCAACCGATGAATTCAGTTGCTTTTTCCCCCTTGTGCTCTCATCCATTTGAGAAAGATTCTTTTGGATCCTCACAATTTCATCAGCTACCTTTAGTGCCAGGGAATGATCAATCTCTCCAGTTTTATCCCCGGCTGATTTCGAGACTTCTTTTTGAATGATCAACTGCTTCTCCAGGATTTCAACCAGTTTGTTGTCCAGCTTGATGGACTCTTCTTCCAGCAACTTCCTCGTGCTTTCCAGTTGCTTTGTTGTTTTGTCGGTCCTGGAGACCACCATCCGGCGAAGGAAAACAAAGAGCAGGACTGCCAGCAGGATGGCAAAACCTGTGGCCAGGATCCAGTACAGGGTGTTCTTGGACAGGGAGGTTTTCAGCCCTGTGATGTCCGAATTCACCTGTTCTTCTGTTTCCTTAATCTGTGATCCCAGCCTGTCTTCACTTGCTTTCAGGTTCCGGATGTTTGTGCCGATAAGGTTCTCCAGGCTGTCGATGGACTGATCCTGTTGTAGATTCTGCTTTTCCATTGTACCCTGGATCCTGATGAGCTTTCTTTCTGACTGCTGCAGCTGATCCTGTGTTGTGCTGAGCTCAGACCTGAGCTTCTCCAGTTCCATTGTCAGGGATTCAATCTTCAGGGAGTCGCTTCCGCCTTGCGCAAATGCATGGCTGGCCAGCATCAGCAGACCAATGGTGAGTATTTTTCTCATGGAATTGATTTATATATGTAGTTTCTTTTCAATGAAGCCATCCAGTTTCTTGCGGATGAAGGCGTTCACCGGCTTGTTGTTCCCGAGCAGCTTCACCAGGGTAGGGGAGCATCTGTAATAGGCTTTTATGAAAATCCTTCCGCTTGCTTTCTGCAACAGTACCTCATCCCTGTACCTTCTTAATTCATTGACCTGGGGATGGTATGGATCTCCGTAAGCCATGGTGGCAATATAGCAACTTGAAGATGAGGAGGAATTACTTTTAATTTGCCGTTGCAGCTGACTGACCTGGTTGTGAATGTTGTTGATGACAGTCCTGTTTGTATTATACCGCTGGCGCGTTTGGGAGTCCATATCCATTTTCCCTATGCGAACCATCAGAGTGTTGGATGTTTTAATGGTAGAGATGAAAAGAGCAGTCTGGTACCTGACGATGTGTTCATTCTGAATGGAGTTAACCACATCGATAAGGATATTCAGTACAAAATTTGCTATCGCTGAGCTTAATTGCATGAATTTCTCATTGTTCGCCCCCAGTTTTCTTTTCATTTCGTTCAATACCGGGTTGGCCTGATCGAGCAGTTGTTCAACCACCGTATTGCTGGCAGCCTTATTATCCGCCTTACTCAAAATCTGGTTTATTTGTCGCAGCTCATCCTTGATGATCTTGTCACTTTCCCTCTGTGCGGATTGACTAACCCATTGATTGATGACTTCATAGTTCTTTTCAATCCTGGCCCTGGTGGATCCGGGGAGACAGATTTTTTTTGCTAAGTTGAGAAGCTCCATGGCATCATCACCCGGATCAAGCTCATTGCTGTCTTGATGATGATTGAAAAAATCAATGGAGCACTGAAGAAGCTCGTTGGCCAGGTTGTTGGTCAGGGTGGAGATGCCAACATCTGATTTTCCTACATTTTTATGAAGGAAGGAAAGGTGTTCCTTAGCGTTCTTATATAAATCTTTCCCAATTTGGTTGGCTTTCCCTGGAGCATCTTTTCTCTTCTCCTTAGATCGCTCGATGGCCTGTTCGATGGAATGAATGGGGTCCTCGGTGTATTTAGCCTTTAACTTCTGAACGACTGCACCCGGAAAAGTATCAAAGGCATTCAGGATCTCCTGGAATGATAATTTGAAAACGCTTTTTTCGATTGCCTGAAGCAATTCAATACTAAGTTCTTCCGATAAGGCCTCAGAATTCAGAACAATATTTCCTCCTGCAATGGATGTGACAAAATCCTTAAATGCGCCGGATGAAATGGCCTTTCCCTTAAAGCGGATCCCTGTAAGAAATTGTTCTGTATCCGCGTTTATTAATCCCAGCTCCAGGTAAAGCGTGGAAAGGTTAATCAGGGCCGAAAACGTTTTTGAGTCGATTGACTGGCTGGGGCTGTCGGCAAGTTTGCTCCATATCTCAATCGCCTTATTCACATCATTCTTGCCCAAATAGGACAGTGCAGTTTCGTCAATGGGGCTTAACTTGTAAAACCAGAAAAGGGCGTACAATACTTTATTTTTGGCCTGTTCGATGCTCCTTGCTGCATCTGTAACCAGTTCTATATCCCGGTTCAGTGTCCCCATGAACTCAAAGTCAGTGTCCATCTGGGTTTGTTTCCCGATCTGTGTATATGCCTTAACTTTGGCCAGTTGCTTTTGAATTTCCCTGGTGGATGTACCACTGAATACTCCCAGTGTCCTGTAAGGATTATCCTTTATAAGTTGCATGTGAATGTGTTGAGGTAGATTCTATCTTAGCAATTTAGTATAAATGATTCAGTTTTGATAATTATTTCTGTATTCATTCGCTTTTGTACTTTTTTATCGAAGGAGGCTTAAATAGCTTTGCACCTGCTGATATTTTGATATGAAATAGCCATCTCCTAACTTTATGGTACCAGTCCTCCGGAGAATGCTGACCATAAACAACAAATCGATTTTACATTTTGTATTCACAAATGTTTTATTGTTTTTAACGCTTGTCGTATTAAGCGCGCAAAGTGAACTGATCATGAGTTTGCCTGCCGACTCAATCAAAAAAAGGACTGGAAGGGATACAGCTGAAATTCTTGCCGTGATACGTAATGATTCCATCGTTAAAATAATTGTCCCCACTGATGAGACACCTACTGCTGAGGATGTGGATGGCAATAGCTACTTAATCGTTAAAATTGGTTCACAATTCTGGATGGCCGAAAACCTGAGAACCACCAGATTCAATGACGGAACCAAGATACTTTTGGTAGAGGATGTTTCAAAATGGAGCGGCATATCATCTCCTGCTTATTGCTGGTATAACAATGATGAAGTGCAGTACAAACACAATTTTGGTGCGTTGTACAACTGGTATGCTGTTCAAACCGGGAAATTATGCCCTGCCGGCTGGCATATCCCTGATGATGAGGAATGGAAACAACTGGAAAATTCCATAGGGTTGAGCTGCAACCTGACTGACTCTGTTGGATTCAGAGGTACAAATGAAGCGGCTAAACTGAAAAATGTTCCATATCAGTTTTGGTGGGGAACAGATGTCGAAGAGGCAACCAATGAAAGTGGATATTCGGCTCTGCCCGGTGGTGGACGCAGTGGTTCCCTCGGTACTTTTCATGGCATGCCGGAGGGTGCCGGATGGTGGTCATCAACTGAATATAATTCATCTACAGCGTGGATGCGGGGATTAAACAATTCAAGCAATACCATCATGCGATTTCCTAACTACAAAAAAGATGGACTAAGTGTTCGATGTATAAAGGATGAATGATTATTGAATTCAGTTTCAAGTTGTTTGTAATAGTCGTTCCCATTTTCGGAGCATTGATTTTCGGAAGCAGTGAAACAGTTTCTGCCATGTATTTCAGAAGTCCGGACCTGCAATTATCCTTTATATAATAGTATAAGTCCTTCATATCCTGGTATATTCCTTCCGGCATTGCTGTAAGGCCGGTATGTTGACCGAAGTTAATCAAACGAACCCGATCCACAGGAATAATTGATTTTTTCACCGTTAAGCAACCAATTCCCCTTGAAATCATCTTATGTTTGATAAGACATTTGAAATATTGGATCATGAAAAAGATATGTTTCACGCTGACCGGATTACTGTTCCTCAGCATGCAAGCTTTTCCGCAAACTGATACCACCGGTGCCTGCCGGGCTGAGTTTGAATGGAAAGTGAACGATATGATCATGATGTTCGCCCCTGGCATGGCGGTCAATTTCTACGACCAGTCTGAAGGTGAGGTTGTAAGCTGGTTCTGGGATTTCGGGGATGGAAACTTTTCGGAGGAGCGGAACCCTATGCATATATTCACATTCCTGTCCGGAAACAGCAGTGGCGTAAGTGAAAGCGGTGTCTTCATACCGAGGGTCTGCCTTAGTATAAAGACGAAGGATAGTTGCTCATCAACCATTTGTAAAACCCTGGAGGTTACCTCAGACACAGTCATCTATCCTGATCCATCGTGTTATGTCTATTTTTATCCCTATATCAACGACAGTGTAGTCAGTATTCCGGAAATAATACCCTATTCCTTCAAGGTATCCGCACCTGAAAATACAGTGTCCTATTTATGGGATTTTGGCGATGGGACCACCAGCGATGAAGCAAATCCCGTCCATGGATTTGATTTTATGGGAGGTGTTTTTAACGTGTGTCTTTACATTACAACCGCAGACAGCTGCGCAAACAGTTACTGTGCGCCCGTTTACATTGCTTACAACGACAGTGCCATCATGCCCGG
>Ga0315535_1000827_pt1 | contig 21259 bp, 16 predicted proteins | sample SalMarSW160220MG_2_FD_203092 | JGI IMG/M metagenome (GOLD analysis project Ga0315535, IMG submission 203092) | Salt marsh sediment microbial communities from the Plum Island Ecosystem LTER, Massachusetts, United States - Salt Marsh Sediment SW1602-20 ... | reverse complement strand
AGTTCTCCTGTCTCGTTGCCCTCACCGGGCTGATGACTCCTACCGGCGGGACGGTCCCCGCGACCCGCTTCCCTGGAGGTGTCGGCAGGTGAGCTTCCATAGCATCCTCTACAGAACGCCCTCGGAGAGGCCGCCGGCGTCTCCCCCGCGCCGGCCCGAGCACTTCGTGGACCTCGCGCTCGATCAGGTGGTGGCCAGCGTGACCGCCGCCAAGCGGGAGTACCGGCTGGAGCCCGACTTCTACCTGCCGCTGTGCGACCCGGACGCCGTCGCCTACCGCCACGAGGTCGTGCGGGACCTGCGCGAGGAGGCTGTGCTGGACGCTGTCACCGCCTTCGGCGAGGCCATGCATGAGATGCGCGAGCGCCTCGCCGAGCGCGACGACTCCCCGTACCGACACCAGCAGGAGCGCTGGTTCCTGAGCGCCGTGGCGGGCTACTGCCGGGCCGTCCGCCGCCTGGCGCGGGAGCTGAGCGCCGCGGAGCCGGCCTCGCGCGGCTTCCGCGACCTCGTCGCCTACCTGGACGCGGTCGTCGCCTCGGACGCGTTCGAGCGCCTGGCGGCCTGGACGGACCGGCTCGAGCGCGCCCTGGGCGAGATCCGCTACCAGGTGAGAATCGTCGGCAGCACGGTCAAGGTCCGCCATTTCCATGACGAGGCGGACTACAGCGCCAAGGTGCTCGCTACCTTCGAGAAGTTCCGCGAGGCGCCCGCCCGCGACTACCGCATCAAGCTGCGGGAGGGTGGCCGCATGACGCATGTCGAGGCGCAGATCCTGGACGGCGTCGCCAGGCTGCACCCCGAGGTCTTCTCCGACCTGGACCGCTACTGCCGTGAGAACGCCCGCTACCTGGACGACCGCCTGGCTGCCTTCGACCGCGAGGTCCAGTTCTACCTCGCCTACCTCGAACAGGTGCGGCGCCTGCAGCGCGCCGGGGCCCGCTTCGTCCTTCCCGAGATCGCGCCCTCCTGGGAAGGCACCTTCGCCGAGGGCATGGTCGACGCCGCCCTGGCGGACAAGCTGCGCTACAGCGGTGGCGCGGCGGTCGCGAACGACTTCCGGCTGGAGGGCGAGCAGCGCCTCGTGGTGGTCACGGGCCCCAACCAGGGCGGCAAGACCACCTTCGCGCGCGCCTTCGGCCAGGTCCACTACCTGGCGGCGCTGGGGCTGCCGGTCCCGGCAGCGGCCGCCCGGCTGCACCTGGCGGACGCGCTCCACACCCACTTCGAGCGTCAGGAGCGGGTCGAGGACCTGCGCGGCAAGCTCCACGAGGAGCTCAGCCGCATGCATCGGGTCGTCCGGGACGCCACCCACGACAGCATCGTGGTGATGAACGAGGCCTTCTCCTCCACCACCGCCAGCGACGCGCTGCAGCTGACCCGCGAGATCCTGGCGCGCCTGGACCGGCGCGGCGCCCTCTGCCTGGTGGTGACGTTCCTCGACGAGCTGGCCACGCTCAACCCGCGCACCGTGAGCATGGTCGGCGGCGTCGATCCGGACGACCCCGCCATCCGCACCTTCCGCATCGAGCGGCGGCCGGCAGACGGCCGCGCCTACGCCGTCGCCATCGCCCGCAAGCACGGCCTCACGCGCGCCGCGCTGGACGAGCGGCTCGCGCCATGAAGGTGCTGCTGATGCACCGGGAGCTCGACTTCCAGGCGGAGCGGGAGCCGCCCTGGAACATGCCCGACCTCGTCGCCGACCTGGGCCTCTCCTGGCTGTTCCAGGCGATGGCCCGAGGCGACGAGATCGTGGGCGACGTCTGCCGCAGCGCGCTCGGCCAGAGCGTGACGGACGTGGCCACCGTTCACTACCGGCAGGCGGCGCTGCGTGACGCGCTCGCCAACCCCGACGCCGTGCGCGCCCTCTACCAGCTCGCGGCCAGCACCGTGGAGGACGAGCGCAAGCACTACTTCGGGCTGTTCCGGAACCATCCTGACACCATCCTCAGGCGCTCGGTCGAGGTCATGCGGCTGTTCGCCGAGCGCCTCCGGCGCCTGCGCGACATCGCCGCCGAGCAGGTGGCGCGCTTCGAGTCCGGCGCCTTCGACCGGCTCTTCCTGATGCTCCAGACCGAGCTCGACGAGCCGTTCCTGGCGCGCATCGACGCGCACCTGAAGGACCTGCGCCTGCGCCAGGGGCTGCTGATGAGCGCGCGCCTGGGCGCCGGCAACAGCGGCAGCGACTACGTCCTGCGGGAGCACGCCGGGCCCGCCGGCGGCTTCCTGCGAAGGCTCGTGAGCAAGGGGCCGGCCAGCTACAGCTTCACCATCCCCGAGCGGGACCAGGCGGGGTTCCGGGCGCTCGATCAGCTGCGCGACCGCGGCGTCAACCTGGTGGCGAACGCCCTCGCGCAGTCCAACGACCACATCCTCGGGTTCTTCCGCAGCCTCCGCGACGAGCTCGCCTTCTACGTCGGCGCGCTCAACCTCCATGAGACCCTCGCGGCCAAGGGCGAGCCCCTCTGCTTCCCCGCGGCGCACCCCCCGGAGCGGGCGCGCCGCCGCTACCGCGGGCTGTACGACCCGTCGCTCGCCCTGCAGCTCGAGCGACGCACCGTCGGTAACGACCTCGACGGCGACGACACGCGGCTCGTCGTCATCACCGGCGCCAACCACGGCGGCAAGTCGACGTTCCTGCGCGCGCTCGGAACCGCCCAGCTGATGACCGAGTGCGGCCTGTTCGTTCCGGCGACGGAGGCCGACGTCAGCCTCGGGCCTGGGGTGATCACCCACTTCAAGCGCGAGGAGGACGCCGGGCTCGAGAGCGGCAAGCTCGACGAGGAGCTCGAGCGCATGGCGACCGTGGTGGACCACGTGGCGGGCGGCACGCTGGTGCTGCTCAACGAGTCGTTCGCATCCACCAACGAGCGCGAAGGCTCCGACATCGCCCGCGAGGTGCTGGGCGCGCTGGTGGCCGGCGGCGTCCGGGTCGCCTTCGTGACCCACCTGTACGACTTCGCGAGCTCCATGGCTAGCGCCGACGAGCCAGGCCGGCTGTTCCTGCGCGCGCCCCGCAGCGACGACGGCACGCGCACGTTCCGCCTGCAGGAGGGAGCGCCTCTGCCAACCAGCTACGGCGGGGACCTCTTCGGCGAGGTGTTCGGTACCGCCGCCGGCCCCTCACCTGCCGCCGAGCCTGCCAGCGGGCCAGGCGACGGCGCCCGGGACGGGCCGGAGCCGGCGTCGGACCCTCAGCTCGGCTCGCCGACGTAGCGGTACAGCGCACGCCGCCAGACCGTCTGGTCCGGCACGTCCGGCAAGGGCCTCACGTTCCAGGCGTCCAGCCTGCCCGCCTCGCGCAGCCGCCAGGCCAGCAGCTCGACGTCGCCCTGAGCATGCCGGAGCAGCGCCCGCGCCTGGCTGGCGCCGCTGCCGGGCGCCAGCGCCACGCGCAGGTGCCGCAGGCAAAGCCCGTGACCCGCGGCGTAGCGCCGCGCGTCAGGGTCACGGCGCAGGAGCACGTCGAGCAGCGTGACGGCCCGCGCCTCCGCCGTCCCCAGCATCGAACAGACCGGACACGCGATGTCGCGCCTCAGGGTGTCCCTGGCGCGCTGCTCGGGCGATTCGCGAGGGCCCGAAGCCAGGCGTGCGAGGCGCGCACGCCGGGTGCGGGCAGGCGCCTCCGCGAGCGCCGCCTGCGCCCGGGTCAGGGTGTCATTGACGCGGGCGGCGAGGTTCTGCAGCACGGCGAGCCGGAGCGCCGGCCCGGCGCTCGCCAGGAAGGCCGACACGTGCGCGTCGCAGGTGGGCAGCAGGTCACCCGGCCGCTCGCCGCCGCTGACGTGGGCCTCGCAGTAGCCCTGCCAGGCGTGCAGCGCGTCGGTCGTGGCAGCGCAGACGGGGCAGCGGTCGGGCGCGTCGAGCGCTCCCCGCACGGCGCGTTCGACGTCGAGGGGAGCACGCTCGACGGCATCGACCGACGCTGCTACGTCGTCCAGCGCGGCCTCCCGCACGAGCGACGCCAGCGACCCCCGCTCGGCGTTGCCGGCGGCGGTCTCCTCGGCGGGGCCGGGTCTCGCCCCCGCCCGGCCGGCATCCGGCCGGGGTCGCGGCTCGACCGGCGGCGCGGCCCCGCCGAGCCAGCGGAGGTGGATCCCCAGGACGCGCTGGAGGGCGGCAACGCCGAGGTACGGCTCGAGCTGCCGGAGATGGCTGTGACAGAGCAGGTGCGGCGGTCGGTAGCGACCCGGCTCGTCGCCGTCCTGGAGCAGCTCGGCCAGCGACTCCAGGAAGCGATGCTCGGTGCGCTCGCGGCTCGCGCATGCCGGGCAGCGGCCCAGTGCTCGCGGCGGCCAGGTCGGTCGCGGGCGCGCCCCCTCGGCCGCCAGCTCGCTGCCGACCCTGCTGGAGACGATCTCGTACACCACGCCGATGGCCGCGGCCTTGTCCTCGCCCCGGACCGCCAGGCGCCCGGCGTGGCCGCGGCAGAAGCCGTGCGACGCTACCAGCTGCGCCAGCGTCTCGGGCGCGTGGTAGTGCTCCGCGAAGAACCAGAAGAAGTAGCGCCGCTCCTGCTCGCGCACCAGTCCGCAGAGCGGACAGCCGGGCTCGGCCATGGCCGCCAGCAGGCGGTCGCGCAGCGTGTCCGGGGTGTCGTCCCCGGTGCCTGCGCGGCGCCGCGCGCGGGTCGGGGCGCCCGTCACGGACCCTGCCGCCGTCGCCGGCAGCTCGTCATGCCGCCTCGGGGGCCGGCGCGGCCACGCACCTGGTCGGCGTGCCTCCGGGGCCCGCCCGCATGCGCGTCTGCATCGGACCCTCCTCTCACCGTCGCGACCCGCGCCGAGCTCAACGCACGATCAGCACGCTGCACGGCGCGTAGTCGCTGACCTGGTCGGTGGTGCTGCCGAGCAGGAAGTCGAGCCGCGCATGGCCCTTGGCTCCGACGACGACCAGGTCGAACTCACCCTCCCTGGCCGTGGCGACGATGGCCTTCGCCGCGTTGCGGCCGCGCGTGATCTGCACCTCGATCTGCACGCCGTGCTCCGCGGCGGCCGCCCGGGCGCGCTGCTGCACGCTCTCGAAGAAGGAGCGCGCCTCGTCGGCACGGCCGCGGTCCTGACGCAGGTAGGCGGGCGGCCCCTCCTCGACGCTCAGCGACGTCACCCTGGCCCCGCGGTCGCGCGCGAACTCGAGAGCCAGGTCGAGCGCTCGGCCGGCCGTTTCGGAGCCGTCATTGGCCACCAGGATGTGCTTGAACACCTCGCTCCCCTTCCCGCTCGAGCGGCACGACTCAGCCCACCACCCGCGCCAGCAGCAACGCCATCACGAACACCACCAGTATGTAGGTCGTGTAGATCGTGACGCGGCCCGCCTGGATGCGTCCGATGAAGTCGGCGAACGCATCCAGCACCCTCGTGAGCAGCGGGTACACGTCGTCGAAGAACCAGTGCCGAACGCTCATCTCGATGCGCCGCCCGTCGACCTTCACCAGCGGACGGTAGAAGGCCGTGAAGAACACGCGCATGGGATTGGTGTACGCCGTCGCACCGTACTGGATGGCGGGCGCATCGTCTCCGGACGCGGCCACCCAGGCCGGCACGCGCCGCCGGCGTCGGCCGGCCCGGCCCACGGCGGCCACGGCCAGCGCAACGGCCACGGCGGCCAGCGGCACGAAGATGGCGAGAACGGTGCTGCTGGCGGCGGCGAAGCTGCTGTACCCCGGGGTCAGCTGCAGGTTGGCTGGCGCGATGCGACCGGCCAGCGACGCGCCGACCAGGGCCTCCACAGGCCTCTCGAACCACGGCATCACCACGAACGGCAGCACGCTCAGGGCAGCCAGGAGCGGCACCAGGAGCACCTGGCTCGCCCGCACGCCGGCCGCCACCGCACCCGGCCTGGCCGCGCCTCGACCGCGCGGAAGGCCCAGGTAGGCCACGCTGTAGGCCTTCTGGATGGCCACCAGCCCCATCGCCGCCAGCAGCGCGAACACCGCGCCCACGACGACCATGGTCAGGCGCGCTCCCAACGGCCCCAGCCGGAACTCCTGGAACACCAGCATGAACACGAACCACTCCACCACGAAGCCCGAGAAGGGGGGGACCGCCGCCAGCGACAGGAACCCGGCCAGCCCGGCGGCGCTGGTCAGCGGCAAGGCGCGTCGCAGCCCGCCGAGGCGGTCGAGCCGGCGTTCTCCGGTGGCGTCCTCGACCGCGCCGAAGGACGCCAGCGCGAGCCCCTTGGAGAGGGTGTGGTGCGCCGCCAGGTAGATCAGCACCACGAACCCGAGCCCCGCGACCAGCGGCTGGTGCTCGCTCGCGAACACCATGCCGGCACCCGTCACCAGCAGCGCGACGCCGCCGTTCTCCACCGTCGAGTAGGCCAGAAGCCGCTTGCCGTCGGCCTCCACCAGCGAGTAGAGGGTCGCCCACAGCGCCGTGACGACCCCCGCCACGAGCAACGCCAGCCCCCACCCCAGGGGCCACGGCTGGAGCAGGCTCAGCAGCCGCACCAGCCCGTAGATGGCGGCGGCCCACACGGGACCCGAGTAGACGCCGGCCACGAAGCCCGGCGTCTCGGCGTACAGCTCCGGGTACCAGCCGTGCAAGGGAACCAGGCCCAGCTTGGCGCCGAACCCCGCCACCAGCAGCACGAACACCAGGGTGTCGGCGCGGCCGACCCCCGCCATCGCCGCGAACGCGGGCGAGCCCGCCCGTGCCCACAGCACGCCGAACGCCAGCAGCAGCGCCAGGGTGCCGACCTCGAGGAACGCCGCCATGCGATACGCCGGCCGCGCCGGCGCTCCCCTCGCGCTCGCTGCCGACACGATGTAGGCGGCCAGCCCCATCAGCTCCCAGGCCGCCACGAACGACACGGCGTCGGCCGCCAGCACCGTGAGCAGACACCCCAGGTACGCCAGGATCAGCGCCCCCTGCGCGCCGCGCGGAAGCTTCGCGGCCGCCAGCAACAGCGGCGCCCCCAGGGCCATCACCAGCAGGAAAGCGCCGGCGAGCGGATCCAGCGTGACCCGCAGGGGCGCCCCGGCGAGCGACCACAGCGTGGCGTGCGCCGCTGGCCGGAAGACTGCGTGCACGCCGGCGATGGCCACCACCGCGGCACCGGCCACCGCCACCGGCCCGGCCGCGCCGCGCGCGAAGGTCGGCAGGGCGAACGCGGTCAGCGCGCCCGCAGCGACGACGAGCAGGCCGATCGTCAGCAGCGTCATGGCGCCACGTCCGTCGTTGCGTCCGCCTCGGTCAGGAGCGGGAACCTCCGGCCGGAGGCCAGCAGCAGCCCATCGATGAGCGCCAGCGGGCCAGGCGGGCTGCCGGGGATGTACACGTCGACCGGCAACACGGCGTCGACGCCGCCCGCCGCCACCTCACTGCCCGCCCACAGCCCCCCCGAGATGGCATCGCTGCCGGCGGCGAGCACCAGCTTCGGTTCCGGCATCGCCTCGAAGGTCGTGCGCACGGCCGGCGCCATGGCGGCCGTGACCGGCCCGGTGACCAGCAGTGCGTCGGCGTGGCGCGGGCTGGCGGTGAGGAAGACGCCTAGCCGGTGGAGGTCGTACTGCGGCGCGTCCAGCTGGCCCAGCTCCAGCTCCACGGCGCCGTCGGAGCCCGCGTCGACGTGCCGCACGTGGAACGACCTCCGCCAGGGGCCGGCGCGCGCTCGCGTGCGGCGCGCCGGCGGCCGCGGCGGCGCGTCCCAGGCGCACCGCCACCGGAGCCCCTCGCGGGAGTCCGCGGCGGTGGCGTAGCCGCGGCCGGCGACGAAGCTCTCCGGCGCCAGCGCCCAGCAGAGCCCGCAGGCGACGCAACGACCGAGGTCGAGGGTGAGGCCCTCGTCGTCGACGGCGATCGCGCCCGTGGGGCAGGCGGCCGCGGCCGCCGCCGCTCCGTCCCGGCGCGGCCCTTCCGGGCGTATCGCTGCCAGCGGCGAGCCCAGCGCCTCCCTCTCGGGCCGGGAGTACGGGTAGCGCGTGGTGAGCTTCCCTACGCGTATGCCACGAGCGATCCAACGGAACATCAGGGCCTCCTCGTCCCCGTCACCGGTCGTGCGAGGCCACGGTCAGACCCCAGCTCGCCTCGTTGATGGCGTAGTCCATCAGGTAGCTGTCCGTCACCGTGTCCGGGAAGAGCGGCCAGTTGTGCCGCGAGCCACCGCGCAACGCCGCTCGCCTGAGCATCCCCTGCGCGTCCGTCGCCAAGGCCGCCACGACCTCGCCGCGGGCGCCTTCTGCCCAGCCCAGCATCAGCGCGTCCGGGGGGAACGCGGCCGGCGCCTCGCCGCACACGCTCCCCTCCCCGAGGGTGCCGACGAGCTCGCGGACCAGGTAGAGGCTGGTGAGCACCTCCTCGCAGCGGACGCGAAAGCGCGCCAGGGCGTCGCCGCGCTGCTGCCGGGGCACGCCGAAGTCGAGGCCGCGGTAGGCGCCGTAGGGAGCGTCCTTGCGCACGTCGCCGTCGAGCCCGCTGCCACGTCCCACCGGCCCCACCGCGCCCCAGGCGCGAGCGCGCTCGGCGGCCAGGGCGCCCGTCGTTTCCAGGCGGTCGACGAAGAGCTCGGTGGCCTCGAGCGCCTCGAAGTAGGCGCGCGCGTCGGCCTCGGCCCGCGCCGCCTCGTCGGCCAGCCCGCCCACCTCGATGTCGCTCCTCAGCCCGCCGACGGCCAGCGCACCGCGAAGGAAGCGATGCCCCGTCAGGCGCGCGCCGATGCGCTGCGTCCACTCCTGCAGGGCGTGGCCTTGTGCCGCCCCCACGCGCAGCGTGGTCGCGGCGGCGATGCGAGCGATGTCGCGGAAGTGGTTGGCGACGCGCTCCAGCTCCGCCAGGATGGCCCGCAGCGTCTCTGCTCGGGGCGGCACGGCGACCTCGGCTGCCCGCTCGACGGCCTGGCACGCCGCCAGCGCGAACGCTACCGAGTTCGGTCCCGAGACGCGCTCGGCGAACACGGGCAGCGTCTGCACCGTGGCACGCGTGAGGCAGCCCTCGGCACCGCGGTGCTTGAAGCCGAGGTGCTGCTCAAGCGTCAGGATGCGCTCCCCGAGATAGTGGAAGCGGTGGAGCAGCGACTCCACGGCGCCGTCGCGCACGGGCCCGAAGGGGACCCTCACCAGCGCGTCGCCTTGGAAGGGCGGCTCGCCCGGCGCCGGCGCCCGGTCCTGCCCGGACGCGCCGCCGAGGCCCGCCGCAGGGCCGCGGGCGACCTCTGCCCGTGCGCCCGCGTCGGCCCCCCGGCCAGGGAAGGGCAGCCCGAACAGCTCGCCCGCCTCGGCCTGGTAGCTGGCCGCCGCCGGGAACAGCGTGGCGGCATCCGGCAGCTCGGAACGCTCCGCCACGAACGGGACGTACCCTTGCGCGCCGAAGCTCAGATAGAGCGCCCTGTCACGGTCCAGCGCGACCAGCAGGACGAAGCGATCGCCGCGCTCGGCCGCCTGCTCGAGCTCCCCTCCCGGGTCGGCGGCCAGCGGCGCGGCGGGCGAGCGGCCTCGGGCCGTCATGCGGCCCCTCCGAGGGCTCGCGACGCCAGCTCCAGGAGCCGGACCAGCGCCTGCGGCGTGACCACCGAGAGGGCCAGGAGCAGCGCCAGGAAGAGCGTGACCGATACCGCCGCTACTGGCGAGGCGTGGCCGCCGTCCGCCTCCGCCGCTGCGCCGCCGTCGCCGATGTCCGCCCCGCCGGCGGCGGCTGGCGGCACGGGCGTGATCCCGATCCGGGCCCGCTGGCCGGAGCCCAGGACCCCGCTCGCCGTCCCGAACACCAGCGCCGTCAGGCGGCTTACGAACGCCACGAAGACGATGGCGAGCAGCAGCAGGTAGAGCCAGGCCAGCCACGGCCCGCTGCTCCACGCCGCGCGCAGGATGCCGAACTCGCTCGGGAAGAGGCTCAAGGGGGGCGCCCCGGTGATGGCGAGGCCACCGACGAGCACTGCCAGGCCGGTGAGCGGCATCGACCACAGCAGTCCCCGCCGGCGATCGATGCCCGGCCCGGTCGCCTGCGTGGCGTTCCCCGCCGCGAAGAACAACAGCGACTTGGCGACGGTGTGGTTGACCATCTGCAGAAGTGCGAAGAACGGCGCGCCCAGGCCGAAGCCGAGCGTGACGATGCCCATGTGCTCGACGCTGCTGTAGGCCAGCAGGCGCTTCATGTGCGTCTGGCCGCGCAGGCTGAACGCCGCGACGACCAGGCTCAGCAGCCCGAACGCGATCAGCACGGCGTCAGGGTAGCCGCCGAGAACCGGCCTGGCGATCGGCAGGATTCGCAGGACGCCGTAGAGCGCCGTGTTGAGCAGGCAGCCCGAGAGCATGGCGCTGATCGGTCCCGGCGCCTCGCTGTGTGCGTCCGGCAACCAGGTGTGCATCGGTACCAGCCCGGTCTTGGTGCCGTACCCGATCACGACCAGCAGGAACGCCAGCCGTAGCGGGCCCGCGGACAGCTCGCCGGCATGGCGCTGGAGCAGCGGCCACGACAGGCTGAACACGTTGCCCAGCACGGGCACCGCGGAGTAGTACAGCAGGATGGTCCCGAGGAGCGCCAGCGACACGCCGACCGTCACCACCACCACGTACTTCCAGGCCGCCTCCAAGGACTCCGGCCGCCCTTCGAAGGCAACCAGGAACGCCGAGCTGAGCGTCGTGAGCTCGACCAGCATCCACACCACGCCGAGATTGCCGAACATCGGAACCGCCAGCATGGTCAGCGAGAAGCCGGCCCAGAGGCCGGCGTAGGCCCGCTCGCGCGGCGCCCCCAGCCGCTCGACCTCGAAGTACCCCAGAGCGTGCAGCGCGGCGCCGAAGACCACGACGCTGACGGTCACGAGCACCACGGCCGAGAGGCCGTCGACCCTGAGGATGCCGCCCCAGCCCGTCACCGGCCCCCGGGTCAGCACGGCGGCGGTCACGGCCAGCGCCAGCCCCAGCACCGCAGCGCCCACGGCGACGGCGAGCGGCCGCAGCCAGCGGGCGGGAACCAGCCAGGCGAGCACCAGGTAGGCCAGCGGGACCGCCAGGCATGCCGTCAGCACGGCCTCACCCCCGCAACCGATCGAGGGTCGCGGTGTTGCCGGTGGCATAGCGCGTCGTCATCAACCGGATGAGCACGCCGATCACCACCACCAGCACCACCAGGTCGAAGAGCACCACCAGCTCGTTTATCAGCGGCAGCCCCGGCGTCAGGCCGACCGTGACCAGGAACTGGCCGTTCTCGATCTGCAGCAGACCCAGCAGCTGCGGGAACGCCTCGGGCCTGCTGGCCGACAGGAACAGCCCGCACAACGTCACCGACAACCCGGCGAGCAGCGCCGGGTACACGGCCGCGGTGGCGAACGCGGACACCACCAGCGCCGCCAGTACCACCAGCGCCACCCCCACCAGCAGCGAGCTCGCGGTGCTCATGATCAGCGCCTCCTCGCGCCGTCCCGGCAGTGCCCGCGCCACCCGCAGCAGGATGCCGGGGATGAGGACGGCCCGCACCAGCAGCGTCACGCCGGCGGCCCAGAAGAGGTCGGGGTGGCCGTCGAGCACGGCGACGACCCCGGTGTACGCCGCCAGGATGGCCGACTGGAAGACGTAGGCCCACAGCTGGCTGCGGAAGTAGCGCGTGCCCAGCACCGCCAGCGCCGTGATGATGGTGCCCGCGGCCACGAGGCTGGCGACCGCCTGTCCGGCGCTCATGCCGCACCCCCGCCGACCTGGCTGGTCACCACCGCCAGAACGGCCAGCAGGAAGGCCAGCCCCAGGTACTCCGAGTAGCGCCAGAAGCGCAGCCGCGCCAGCGCCGTTTCCACCAGCGCCACCACCATGCCCAGGCCGAGCACCTTCGCCACCAGCGAGCCCTCCGCCACCAGGAACGCTGCCAGCGTAGGCTGGCTCGCCATTCCCCACGGCACCAGGAGCACATCGAGGAAGATCACGTAGAGCAGGAACTGCTTCATGTGGCTGCTCCAGGTCAGCAACGCCAGGTCGCCGCCGGCATACTCCAGGACGCGTGCCTCGTCGATCATCGCGACCTCGGTGTGTCCGCCGTGGTTGTGGATCGGCAGCCGGCCGGTGTCCACCAGGAGCAGCAGGAAGAACGCCACCGTGGCCAGCACGTGCGCCGGCTCGAGGTAGGCGCCCACCCCGCTGCGGATGGTCGCGCCGACCACGTACGGGTAGGTGGAGTGCGCCTCCAGGGCGACGGCCACCAGCACCAGGATGAGGGTGGGCTCGGTCAGCATCGTGAGCACGCTGGCGCGGCTCGCTCCCAGGCCGCCGTAGCTGTTGCCGGACTCGAAGGCGACGAGCTCCACCAGCACGCCGGCGAACGACAGCAGGAAGGCCCCGCCGAGCATGTCCCCCATCCACCCCAGCGGCAGCGGGTAGGTGGTCAGGATGGGGATGAGGACGGCCACGGCCAGCATGGCCGCGAAGACCGCAGGCGGAGCCGCCAGGTACAGCCAGCCGGCCCTACCGGGGAGCAGGCGCTCCTTGCGGAAGAGCTTCGCCAGGTCGAAGAAGGGTTGCAGGGCATGGACCCCCTGCTTCGACTCGATGCGCGCCACCGTCCAAGCGATGACACCGCTGATCAGCGGTGCCAGGAGAAGGAGATCCACGACCTGGAGGACCTGCCACAGGACCTTCATCGGCGGCCATCTCCCTCGCCCCGGCCGGCGGCGGCCGCTACGGATCGGTTCGAGTGGTCACGCCACGGCGCCACGACACCACACCTCCTGCATGCGACTGGATGTCGTAGGCGTCATTAGCCGAGCAAGGGGCGGTTCGCGGCGAACGCCATCGCCTTGTCGTTCGACCAGAAGACTAGCACGACCCGCGCGCGTAGCGTCAAGCGCCCGAACGGCTCCTGCTTCTCAGGCGCGCCTCGCGCGAAGCTCGGCCGCCAGCTCCTCCGGCGGGCGGTCGACGGCGGCTTCCCAGTGCAGGCGCTCGAGGTACATGGCGTCGCTGCGGTAGTAGGGCGCCAGCGCCGAGCGCGTGAGCATGGTCAGGTGGGGACGGTGCGCCGCGCCCCCGCTCGTGGGGCCGCCCACCAGGCTGGCGTTGAAGCTGTCGTACCCGAGCCTCGCGTACCACGCCAGCACCCGGGCGATGCCCGCCGCCAGCGCCGCCAGGTCCTCCCGCGTCAGGTCGAGCAGCGTCTCCCGGTCGCGCACCACCGCACGCACCTCGTTGAAGCCGAGCGGGGCGAATGCCGTCATCCAGCTGGTGGACCCCAGGTCCCACAGGAAGCGCTCGCCCGAGTCGCGCTCGGCGGACGCCAGCTCCTCCCAGAAGCAGCTGCCGCCCTCGGCCCGGTATCGCTCCGCCGCTTCCTGCTCGAGCCGCATCCGTGCGGTCGGGTAGGGGTCGAGGTACACCTGCGCGTGCGGGTGCGGCAGCGAGCCACCCGACGGGAAGAGGTAGTTGACGTTCCAGGCGGCGTACGCCGCATCGTCGGTGGCCGCGTGCAGCGCCCGCAGGTAGTGGAGGAACGCCTGCAGGTTGTCGGCGATCCGCGCGCGCGTGAAGCCGGCGAGGTCGAGCCAGTGCTCGCGCGTGAACACCGCCACCGCGGCGTAGCGCGAGTACGGCACCAGGTTCGGGAAGAGCACCGTCTCCCCCACCGCGATGCGCGGCTCCGACGAAAGCTCCGGCTCGAAGCGCGGCGTCAGGCGTTCGATCCGGTCTCCGCAGAAGGGGCAGGTCTCGTCGGGCTGCTGCAGCCGCTCGAGCGCCCCGGCACGGGCCGTGCGCAGCCGCACCCCTTCGGCGATGCGCGAGGTCGTGCCGAGCAGCGGGTCGAACCGCACCTCCACGGCACGTGACCAGCGCTCGTCGCCGGCGGGCGACCGTGCGCTCGCCTCGAAGCGTTCGCTCCGGAACCGGATCGGCATGCAGCTCCCACTGTAGCGCCGCCGAGCGCGCTTCGGGCGCAGCGCAGCGATCGGCGGCCGCGCCTCACTCGCGAGCGGGGGGTTGCGCCGGCCACGCAACTCGCTTACAATCGCCCCAGATACTTCATTCGCTGTAAGAAATAAGTCGGTCGCGTCGACGCGACCGGGAATCGGGGCTCATGGCACGCAACGAGGACAGCGCCGCCGCCGTGTTCCGGGAGATCCGCGAGCAGGGGCCCATCAACCGCTCCGAGATCGCCCGCCGCACCGAGCTGAGCCCTTCGGCGGTGAGCATGGCCGTGAAGCGCCTGCTCGACGTGGGCATCGTCGCCGAGGTCGGCGACGCCGAGGCGCCCCCGAGCGACGGCCGCGGCGAGCGACTGGGGCGCCCGCCCATCCTCCTGCGCATGCGCCCCTCGTTCGCCGCCATCGCCGGCGCCAAGCTCGATCGCGGCGAGCTGAACGCCGTGCTGACCGACCTAAAGGGCCACGTCCTCGCCCGCAGGAGCCGGCGCCTCGACACCGCCGAGCCCCAGCGCGTGGTCGCCGCGCTGCGCACGCTGGTCGGCACCCTGGCGCGCACCGCCCGCGTCGAGCCGGACCGCGTCGCCGGCCTGGGGCTCGGCATCTCGGGGCTGGTCGACAGCGGCGCCGGCGTCTGCCTGCGCTCCGTCGTCCTCGATTGGACCGACGTGCCCATCGGCCCCATGCTGAGGCAGGCCACCTCGCTGCCCGTGGCAGTCGAGAACGACGCCAACACGCTCGCCATCGCCGAGCGGATGTACGGTGCGGCCCACGACGTCGAGGACTTCGCGGTCGTCAGCCTGGGAACCGGCATCGGCGCCGGCATGTTCCTCGGCGGCGAGCTGTACCGGGGCCGCTACGGTGCCGCCGGCGAGATCGGCCACTGCAGCGTACGCTCGGGAGGACCTCGCTGCGCCTGCGGCAAGCGCGGCTGCCTCGAAGCCGTCGCCGGGGTCAGGGCCACGCTAGCGCGTGCCGCCGACGCCGGGCTGCAGATCGACCGGCCGGCCGACCTCGGCCGCCTGGCGACCGCCGGCGACGAGGCGGCGTCCCGGCTCCTGGCCGACATCGGCGACGCCATCGGCCTCGCCCTCTCGCACCTGGTGAATCTCTTCGACCCCGAGCTGCTGATCCTCACGGGCTCCGGGGCCGCCATCGGCGGCCCCCTGAAGGGCGCCATCGAGGCGAGCCTCGCCCATCACGTCTTCCCCACCCTGCCGAGGCTCCCGGAGCTCATCGTGAAGCGCGAGCAGCGCGACATGTGGGCGCGGGGAGCCGCCAGCCTCGCGGCGCACGCCTTCTTCGAAGAAGGGAGGTGGGAGGCCCTCACCGACCGCAGTCCCGACGCATTCGCTCGTTAGACAAGGAGACCCGATGATGCCACGCTCGTTCCGGCGCGCCCTCGCGCTCGCCCTCGCGGCACTGACCCTCGCCGGCGCCGCCGCAGCCCAGCAGGTCACCCTGCACGTGCTCCTGCCCGGCGGCGACCAGCCGGGGTCCCAGAAGTCGATCAAGGACCTGGTCCAGCCGTTCGAGAAGGCGCATCCCAACATCAAGGTGCAGTTCGAGGCCGTCGGCTGGGACTCGGCCTACCAGAAGATCACCACCTCGCTGCTCGCCGGCGACGCGCCCGACGTGATCTACATCGGCGGCCGCTGGATCGCGCCGTTCTCGCAGCTCGGCGGCCTGCTGCCGCTCGACAGCTACGTCGACCAGGCCAAGCGGGACTCGTTCCCGTCCGGGGTACTGAAGGGCAACGAGTTCAAGGGCAAGCTGATGGGGCTGCCGGTGGCGTTCTCCACCAAGACCCTCTACTACCGCACCGACCTCATCCCGACACCGCCGACCACCTGGGACGAGCTGCTGGCGGACGCGCAGAAGGTCACCAAGGACCATCCTGGCACCTTCGGCATCGGCATCTCCGGTGCCGCTCACGTGTCCACCACCAGCCAGTTCTTCAGCTTCCTCTACCAGGCCGGTGGCCAGGTCTTCGACGACCAGGGCCACGTCACCCTCGACACCCCGGCGGGCGTCAAGGCGCTCACCTTCTACACCGACCTCTACACCAAGTACCATGTCGCGCCGAACCCCGTGGAGTACAACCGCGAGCAGCTCCCCGAGCTGTTCAAGCAGGGCAAGATCGCAATGATGATCACCGGCCCGTGGGGCAAGACGATCATGGGACTCGACCCGAACAACGCCACGGTGCCCTACGCGACCGCCGAGCTCCCCTGCGGCGAGCGCTGCGGCGGCATCCAGGTCGGCGACTCGGTCGTCATCTCCAAGTCCACCGCCCACCCGGACGAGGCGTACCAGTTCGTCGACTACTGGACGTCGCTCCAGGGGCACACCCAGTACGACCTCGACGGCGGGCTGGTGCCGATGGTCAAGGGCGAGCAGAGCAACGCCGCCTTCCAGAGCCCCTTCTGGCAGTCGTTCCTCGACATGATCCCCAAGGGCTTCCCGCAGCCCCAACCGCTCGCCTGGGAGCCCTTCCAGACGATCATCACGAACATGGTGCAGAACGTGTTGCTCGGCAAGCAGTCCCCCGAGCAGGCCCTCAAGGCCGCGACATCCGCCATCCAGGCGCAGAAGCTGGAGCCTGCTGCGGCGACGCAGTAGGCGAGCCCGAGGCGGCCGACCGGGTCGGCCGCCTCGGCCCTACCCTCCCATGACCACCGAACGCACCCCCGCCCGAAGCCTCAGCAGGCGCCCGTCTCGCTGGGCGGTCGTTCGACGTGCCCTCCACCCCGACCACTCCCCGGTCCTCTATCTGCTGCCCGCCGTTCTCTTCCTGCTGCTGTTCCTCGCCTATCCCATCCTCAAGGTCCTGGTGGAGTCGCTCTACGCCGACATCCTCATCCGTCCCGATCTGGGCCGGACCTTCGCCGGCCTGCGCAACTACGGGCGCCTGTTCACCGACCCCGGCGTGCTCCGCGCCCTGCGCATCACCGTGCTGTGGACGCTCACCTCGGTGGCCGGCAAGACGCTGGTGGGGTTCGCCGCGGCGCTGCTGCTCCAGCATCCCTTCCGGGGACGCCGCATCTACATGACGTTGCTGATGATCCCCTGGGTCACCCCGGTCGTGGTCGCCGCCATCGCCTGGCGCTGGGTGCTCGACGGCCAGTTCGGTCAGCTCAATGGCCTGCTCAGCGCGCTCGGCATCATCCACCAGCCCGTGTCCTGGCTCGGCCAGCAGGGCACCGCCTTCGTGGCGACCGCCGTGGTCGACATGTGGGTGGGGATCCCGTTCATGGCCATGGTGTTGATGGCCGGCCTGCAGGCCGTCCCCAACGAGCTCTACGAGGCAGGCCGCATCGACGGCGCCACGAGCACGCAGATGTTCAGCTTCATCACCCTGCCGATGATCCGTCCCATCCTGCTGGTGGCCACGCTGCTCTCCAGCGTGTGGACCTTCAACTCCTTCCAGGTCATCTGGCCGCTCACCCGTGGAGGCCCGGCCGGCGCCACCACCACGCTGGTGGTCCGCACCTTCACCACCGCCTTCGGATCGTTCGACTTCGGGCTCGCCGGCGCCCTCGCAACCTTCGTGTTCGTGCTGCTGATGGCCGTGTCCTACGGCTACTGGCGGCTGCTACAGAGAACGGGGTGAGCCGGTGACGGCACGTCGCAACCTCGCGCTGGCAGCCAAGCACCTGGCGCTCATCGCCTTGCTGGTGGTGATGCTGTTCCCCGTCTACGTCATGCTCAAGACGTCGGTCACCGCCTTCGACCAGCTCTTCGGCTGGCCGCCGTCGTGGTGGCCCAAGGCATGGTCGCTCGCCAACTACCGTGACGTGCTGGTGGGCGGCTACCACTTCGGCCGCGCCTACCTCAACAGCACCATCATCGCGCTGACCACGGCCGCCCTCTCCATCGTCTTCGGGTTCCTGGCCGCCTACGGCCTGTCGCGGTTCCGCTTCCGCGCCCGGCAGTCGTTGCTGTTCGTCGCGCTCGCCACGCAGATGTTCTCGCCGGTCGTGCTGATCGTCTCCTTCTACCGCATCATGCGCGGCTACCACCTGCTCAACACCTACGCCGCCGTCATCCTGGCCGAGAGCGCGCTCGCCATCCCGATCGCGCTGTGGCTGCTCCACGGCTACCTCGAGAGCATCCCGGTCGACCTCGAGGAAGCGGCCATGATCGACGGCTGCTCGCGGCTCTCCAGCCTGCGTCACGTCATCCTGCCGCTGGCGGCGCCCGGCATCGCCATGGCCGGCATCTACACCTTCATCTACGCCTGGAACGCACTGATCTTCCCGCTGGTGTTCCTCAGCCAGTCGCAGCTCTACCCCATCCCCCTGGCGATGTCGCGCTTCGTCGGCCAGAACGTCGTCTACTGGAACCTATTGATGGCGGGCGGGATCCTCGCTACCGTGCCGGTGGCGCTGCTGTTCAGCGCTATCCAGGGCGTCTTCGTCAGGGGCATCACGGCGGGCGCTCTGAAGGGCTGAGGAGGGCCGCTCCGCCCGGCTCCATCGACTCCCACCACGCCCGCGTCGGCAGGAGGTCCAAGCATGTCCACCAGTCACCCCGGCTCCCCGCTCCGCGTCGCCGTGCTCGGCGCAGGAAACCGCGGGGCCGACGTCTACGCCGAGCTCATCTCGCGTCGACCGAACCTCGCGCGCGTCGCCGCCTTCGCCGACGCCGAGCCGGCGCGGCTCGACACCGTCGGACGCCGGTTCGACCTCGACTCGGAGGCGCTCTTCGCCGACCCGCACGAGTTGCTCGCGCGGACGCCCGACCTCGACGCCGTGGTGGTGGCCACCCCCGACCGGGCGCACGTCCGGCCCGCGGTCGACGCCCTCGAGCGCGGCCTCGACGTCCTGTTGGAGAAACCCATCGCGCCCGACGCCGCCGGCGTGCGCGCCGTGGACGAGGCCGCCCGCGCCGCCCCCGGCACCGTCACGGTGGCGCATGTGCTGCGCTACACACCCTTCTTCCGCACCCTCAAGGAGCTCCTCGACGGCGGCCGCATCGGCGCGCTCGTCGCGCTCCAGCACACCGAGGACGTCGGCTACTACCACTTCGCCCACAGCTACGTGCGCGGCAACTGGCGCCGCGAGGCGACCAGCAGCCCGATGCTCCTCGCCAAGGCGTGTCACGACCTCGACATCGTTCGCTGGCTCGTCGGCTCGAGCTGCACCGCCCTCACCTCCACGGGTGGCCTGGCGCACTTCCGGCGCGAGAACGCCCCGGAGGGCTCGACCGAACACTGTCTGGACGGCTGCTCGGTGGAGCGCACCTGCCCCTACTCCGCGGCCCGCATCTATCTCGAGCGCTACGCCGGCTCGGCGGGCTGGCCCAACAGCGTGGTGGCGCCCGGCGGCGACCCGCAGGCGGTGCGTCGGGCGCTGCTCAGCGGGCCCTACGGCCGCTGCGTCTATCGCTGCGACAACGACGTGGCCGACCATCAGCTGGTGCAGCTGGAGTTCGCGAACGGCGTGGCCGTGTCGCTGATCGTTCAGGCGTTCAGCGGCGAGATCACCCGCACGCTCCACGCCATGGGCACGCATGGGGAGATCACCGGCGACCTGGCACGCGGAGAGATCACCCTCGAGGACTTCGCGTCGGGCCGGCGCGAGCGCTACCAGGTGGGCGGCGACGGCAACCACGCGGGCGGCGATGCCGCGCTGGTGGCGGACTTCCTCGACCGGCTGCGCCGGCGTCGTTCGGGCGAGGCGGCCGGGGAGGCACCGAGCGCGCTGGCGGCATCCATCGAGAGCCACCTGCTGGCCTTCGCGGCCGAGCGCTCCCGCAGCGAGCAGCGGCGCGTCACGCTGGACCCCACGACCCCCGCCTGAGCGACACGGTCGCCGGCAGCTCGGCGTCGGGCTCCGTGTCCGGGGCGCCAGCCCGCCCGTGGCCGCGGCGCCGCCGCGTGGCGTACCCTTGAAGGGTTGAGCGCGCCCCGAGGGGCGGATCGACGGATACCACGGCGTGCCGGCCCCGTCATGGGGCCGCGCGCAGCTGACGAGGAGCGGACCGCATCATGGATCAAGGCACCCCCGAAGGGGCCGGCGCGCCCCGGATCATCTACACCAAGGTCGACGAGGCCCCCGGCCTGGCGACGTACTCCCTGCTGCCCATCGTCGAGGCGTTCACCCGCGCCGCCGGGGTAGGCGTCGAGACTCGCGACATCTCCCTCGCCGGCCGCATCCTGGCGGCCTTCTCCGACGGCCTGCGCGACGACCAACGCGTCGCCGACGACCTGGCCTACCTGGGGGAGCTCACCGGATCGCCGGCGGCCAACATCATCAAGCTCCCCAACGTCAGCGCCTCGCTACCGCAGCTCAAGGCGGCCATCGCCGAGCTGCAGGGCAAGGGCTTCGCCCTGCCGGAGTACCCGGACGAGCCCCGGACCGACGAGGAGAAGGCCGTCCGCGAGCGCTACGACCGGGTCAAGGGCAGCGCCGTCAACCCGGTGCTCAGGCAGGGCAACTCCGACAGGCGCGCGCCCGCCTCGGTGAAGGCCTACGCTCGCAAGCACCCGCACAGCATGGGCGCCTGGAGCCCCGACTCGGCGTCGCACGTGGCCCACATGCAGGGCGGCGACCTGCGCGCCACCGAGGTGTCCCACACCGTCAGCGCCGGCGCGGCCGGCGACGCCCGTATCGAGCTGGTCGCCGCTGACGGCGAGACCACCGTCCTCCTCGGCCGCCTGCCGCTGCTCGCCGGCACCGTCATCGACGCCGCCGTGATGCGCCGCGAGGCCCTGCGCGCCTTCCTGGCGGAGCAGATCGACGACGCCAAGCGCCGGGGCGTGCTCTTCTCCATCCACCTCAAGGCCACCATGATGAAGGTCTCGGACCCCATCTTCTTCGGGCATGCCGTGGAGGTCTTCTTCCAGGACGTCTTCGCCAAGCACCGAGAGACCTTCCGGTCCCTGGGCATCAACCCCAACAACGGCCTGGCGGCGCTCCACGCCGCCATCGCCGGCCTGCCGGCAGCCAAGCGCCAGGAGATCGAGACCGACCTCCGAGCCACCATGGCCGCGCGCCCCCCCTTGGCGATGGTCAACTCCGACAAGGGCATCACCAACCTGCACGTCCCCTCCGACATCATCGTCGATGCCTCCATGCCCGCCGCCATCCGCGCCTCCGGGCAGATGTGGGGCCCGGACGGCGAGCAGCACGACACCAAGTTCGTCATCCCCGACAGTGCCTACGCCGGCGTGTACCAGGCCGTCATCGAGGACTGCAAGCAGCACGGCGCCTTCGACCCACGCACCATGGGCAGCGTGCCCAACGTGGGGTTGATGGCACAGAAGGCCGAGGAGTACGGCTCCCACGACAAGACCTTCGAGGCGCCGGCCGCCGGCGTCATCCGTGTGGTGGCCGCGAGCGGCGCCACGCTGGTGGAGCGAGACGTCGAGGCGGGCGACGTGTGGCGCGCCTGCACCGTCACCGACGCCGCCGTC
>Ga0315535_1000824_pt1 | contig 21341 bp, 15 predicted proteins | sample SalMarSW160220MG_2_FD_203092 | JGI IMG/M metagenome (GOLD analysis project Ga0315535, IMG submission 203092) | Salt marsh sediment microbial communities from the Plum Island Ecosystem LTER, Massachusetts, United States - Salt Marsh Sediment SW1602-20 ... | reverse complement strand
TAAATACCAACTCTTCATCAGGGGGCATTTTAAACCTGATCACGTATGGCTCGCCGTCAGCTATCTTCTTTTTCCAGGTACCCTCGTCAATTGACAATGAGTTATTAAGCTTACCTCGCATTTCAGTGTTGTAAATGAAGGTTTTTCCCTCTTTCTCAAGTATTTTCCTTAGGTTATCAAGCTCTTCGGGTGAGTCAAAGGCATAATAAGCAAATCCTTTGCCCACAAGGGTGTCCGCATATTGCCTGTATATTTCTTTTCTGTCGCTCTGCCTGTAAGGTCCGTAATCACCTCCTTCCCTTACACCTTCATCTATATCTATTCCGCACCATTTGAGCGAATCCATAATATAATCCTCTGCCCCTTCCACAAAACGGGTCTGATCTGTGTCCTCTATGCGTAAGATAAAAGCACCCCCGTTCTTTCTTGCAAAAAGATAATTATAAAGAGCCGTCCTTACACCACCTATATGTAAAGGGCCTGTCGGACTAGGAGCAAAACGTACTCTTACATGCTTCATTTTAAAAAAATATTCTTTTACTAATACAAAGATATACAAACGCGGTGATTAATTAACCGTAAGTATAATGTTACCGGGATATTGCCGTATAAAGAGAGCTATTAATCCCTGAAAATTGAATTATTCTTTATTCTTTAAATGAAATACGTTCCAGATTTTATGGAACGGGCTATACAGTATACTGTTTATTAACAGAAGAAATATGATTAGGGCCAGACTTATAATGATGACCATGATTCGCACCAGAGCAGTAAGCTTGTTATTTACATGTCCGTAACCATTGTTGTAATTAAGCCGGACCCCATCATATCGTATTACAGGATTGAGACAGATCACCTGGGTACCGTTCTTTGCAGAAACTCTTACATACGTATCCTCATTACTGATTTTATAGGATGCAGAAGGACTATTCCTGACCTTCTTTTTAACAGTCCCATTATCAGCAATAAATGTTATCAGATCAGCCTTATTCCTGAAAAATACATTCACAATACCATTACTTACCCTGCAGGAATCAAGGAAGTTCAATTCCTCGTGATTCATATTCATGACACCGTAAGAACAACCTTTTTTCAGGGCATTTAGTACGTCTTTCGGAGTTCGTCCGGTTGTACTTATCCTGTTCCAGCAATTCAGGCATAGTTCCGGTTGACTTATATCATGACAATCATCACCTGCAAGTATCCATGCAGGGTATCCACTGGAAAGAGCAGTATCCCATAATTTGTCAGAAATCGCAAATGTGTTGAAAACCTCTATAAAATCATATCCCTTAAGATATTTCATATCTCTTTTCCTGTAGCCAATGGGAAGACCGGGATGAGCAAGTACAATCAAACCTCCTCCCTCTCTCAGTCTGTTAATTACCTGCTGCCTGTTGTTATATCCTGCCACAAAGGGAAAATCAAAGAAGATTGTTTCTCCCCCGTTAAGAATAAGCTGATGGGATTTTCCAAGATTATGACCATGCTCATATACCGGAATATAATCTGCATCATGCTCGTCCGTGGTAATTTTCTGGTAGTTTGACAAACTGATGATATCATAGCCATGGCTTTTATAAAAACGATAAACGTCATCAGGCTGTTGTGATCCGCTTGTAATTCTAAACCATGCCCTGGAATGAGCATGGAAATTGGCCTTCAGGGTATGGCTTGAATAGCCTTTGTAAGGATTATAAAAAAAATCGCCGGAGAAAGGATTGCTTTTCTCTTTATAAAATATTTCTGTTTTAAGGTACTGCAGAGAGAATAGCAGCATCAGCACCAGAAAGATATTCAGTATCCGTCTGACTGATCTGCCTGAAGCATCCGCTTTGTGTTTTACAATATTTTTCAAGTCTCTTTTTTGGAAAGATCAGGCAATAAAGTTACAGGATGGAAAAGATACAATTAAATCCAATTTAAAATTGTAATACGTAAATTACATTTTATTATTTCCCAAAAAGGGCATCAATAATCCATGGAAAATTCAATAATCCACCGAATCCGTTCCTATACCACTGTATATCTGGAAGTTGATTCGGGGATTACGAGTTTTACCTTTTAATTTCGGCTTCTGAATGGACCCGGATGATTGGGAGATGTATAAAAATCAGGTTTTACTCCCCGGATTTGTATTAATTTAGCAGGACATAATACTTTAACAATTAAGGATCTCATGAAAAAGATGAAAGCCCTTGTCAAAGCAAGACCGGAAAAGGGGTTATGGATGGAGGAAGTCCCGGTTCCTGAGCCAGGTCTGAATGATGTGATCATCAAGGTCAGTAAATCTGCAATATGTGGTACAGATCTTCATATTTATGAATGGAACACATGGGCCCAGAAAACAATTAAGACGCCCATGACGATAGGCCATGAGTATATGGGCTATATCGAGAAGATGGGTGAAGGTGTCACCAACCTGAAGATAGGTGACAGGGTTACCGGTGAAGGACACATTGCATGCGGCCATTGCAGAAATTGCAGGCGCGGGAAGGAGCATGTTTGTGAGAATACAGTAGGTATTGGAGTAAATATTGATGGTGCTTTTGCTGAATACGTTAAGATACCGGCAACAAATGTTATTCCCCTTGATAACAGAATTCCTGATGAATGGGCTGCTATCATGGATCCCTTCGGGAATGCGACTCATACCGCTCTCTCATTCCCTCTTCTCGGTGAAGACGTGCTAATAACCGGATCGGGGCTTATTGGCAGTATGGCTGTGGCAATCGCAAAATTTGCAGGAGCCAGATTCATAGTCGCCAGCGATCTGAGCGATGAAAGGCTCGGGATAGCAAAGAAGATGGGAGCCACTCTTACAGTGAATCCGTCAAAAGGAGAAAAGATATCAGACGCCGTTAAAAAGCTTGGGATGAGAGGATTCGATATAGGACTTGAGATGTCGGGTTCTCCCAAAGCATTCGTAGATATGCTGGAAAATATGTATAACGGTTCAAGTATCTCGCTGCTTGGCATTCTTCCTTCGGATTTCGAGGTACCATGGAGTGATATCATCTTTAAAGCCATAACCTTAAAGGGAATATACGGAAGAGAAATGTGGGAAACATGGTATAAAATGGAGCAAATGATTATCGGTGGTATAGATCTTAATCCTGTAATTACCCACCGCTTTCATATTGACGACTTCCAGAAGGGATTCGATGAAATGGAGAAAGGTGACTGCGGTAAGGTCATTCTCAACTGGGACTAATAATGTGTAACTTTAAGTACTCTTAACTTTAAGTACTCTTAACTTTTACTATCATGTATAAAGATTTTAAACAACATCTGGTAACGACAATTGATGAGATACGCAATAACGGTTTATATAAGAATGAACGTATAATAATATCTCCTCAGGGTGCTGAAATTAAGCTTGATACGGGGCAGGAAGTACTGAATTTCTGTGCTAACAACTACCTGGGTCTTTCGAACAATGCATCTCTTATCGAAGCTGCCAAAAATGCTCTCGACGATCACGGATATGGTATGTCATCTGTTCGTTTCATCTGCGGCACCACAGATCTTCATAAGGAACTGGAAAAGAAGATTGCGGAGTTTTTCCATACTGAGGATACTATTCTTTATGCTGCTTGTTTCGATGCCAACGGGGGTGTCTTCGAGCCTCTTCTTTCTGAAGAGGATGCCATTATCTCCGATTCGCTCAATCATGCCTCCATAATTGATGGGGTACGTCTTTGCAAAGCACAGAGATACAGGTTTGAAAATGCAAACATGGCTGATCTTGAAAAACAACTTCAGCTTGCACAGGCTCAGCGATTCAGGCTGATAGTAACGGATGGTGTATTTTCCATGGATGGCAACGCAGCACCACTAGACGAGATAGTCAGGCTGGCTGATAAATACAACGCCATGGTAATGGTCGATGAATCACATTCCGCCGGTGTTGTCGGGAAGACAGGCAGGGGTATAACGGAATTATTCGACATCATGGGGAAGGTAGAGATTATCACCGGTACACTGGGTAAGGCTTTTGGTGGAGCTATTGGAGGTTTCACAACAGGTAAAAAAGAAATTATCGAAATGTTACGCCAGCGTTCAAGACCTTATCTCTTTTCCAATTCAATTCCCCCTCTGGTTGCAGCTGCCGGCATAAAAATGGTGGATATGATGACCGGGACAAATGCCCTGCAGGACAGGCTGCATCAGAACTCCGAATACTTCATAGAGGGAATGACAAAACTCGGGTTTGATATTAAACCTACCCGATCGGCTATTTGTGCTGTCATGCTGTATGATGCGAGGCTCTCACAGGAATTTGCGTCAAGGCTTCTCGAAGAGGATATCTATGTTATAGGTTTCTATTATCCTGTTGTACCAAAAGGACAGGCAAGGATAAGAGTTCAGCTTTCTGCCGCTCATACAAAAGAACAGCTAGATAAGGCAATGAAAGCTTTCGGTAAAATAGGGAAAGAGCTTGGAGTCCTTAAATAATTATGTCAGCCACATTTTGAGGACCCACAGTCTTTGCAGATAAGGCATCCCTCTTCATACACAAGGTTGTCGGAACCACATTCTCCGCACTTGCCTTTTGCTTTAGTCCCGTTTGGTATATACCTCTTGAGGGCTCTCTCGACACCACTTTTCCAGTTGTTTATTGACTCGCTGTCGAGACGTAACGACTGGATGAGGTTTACAACATCCTGTATAGGCATCTCATGACGCAGTACACCTGATATCAGCTTGGCGTAATTCCAGAATTCAGGCTTGAACATATGGGATAAGCCGCCCATTGTCTTTTTGTACCCATACTTATCAGTATACTGGAAGTCGTAACGCGTCCTGCTGTCCTCATCCTTAATCTTGATGATCCTGCCCTTCACAATACTCCGCGGTATCGGGAAAATCTCCTCATCTGCCATCCCGGTGAATATCTCGTAAGGCCGGCCGTCTTTCAATCCCACAAAGGCAATCCATTTCTCTTCGTTAATATTGAACCGGATTACATCGCAATCGAGAACTTTCGGGCGCTTGGGTCTTTCCTGCCGTATTTCTGGCTTACCCGATATAAGTACACCGCTCCTTGATCCGTCGCGGTAAACTGTTGCACCCTTGCATCCCGATTTCCATGCTGTAAGGTATAGTTCGCTTACCAGCTCCTCCTTTACGTCAGAAGGAAGGTTTATGGTAACACTTATTGAATGATCGACCCATTTCTGAATGGCTCCCTGCATCTTTACCTTTGCGATCCAGTCAACATCGTTGGCCGTTGCTTTATAATAAGGAGATTTTGCAATTATCGCCTTAATCTCATCATCTTCCATCCTGGTCACCTCTTCAGGATCGTAGTCATTCAGCCTGAGCCAGTCTACAAATTTATGGTGGAAAACATTAAATTCTTCCCATGAATCACCCACTTCATCCTTAAAAGTGACAGTTACATCCTTATCATTGGGATTTACTTTCCTTCTTCTCTTGTAAAAAGTTGAAAAGACAGGTTCAATACCTGATGTTGTCTGAGTCATCAGGCTTGTTGTACCTGTTGGTGCAATGGTAAGAAGAGCTATGTTCCTCCTTCCGAATTTGACCATATTGTTGTACATCACGGGGTCCTGCTCCTTAAGGCGCAATATGAAAGGATTATCTTTTTCCCTTTCAGCGTTGTAGATCGCAAACGGCCCTCTTTCCCTGGCAAGGTATGTTGATGATTTATAAGCTTCCATAGCCAGGGTTTTGTGCACCTCAACAGAAAAATTGGTTGCCTCGTCGGTACCGTACCTGAATCCAAGGCTTGCCAGCATATCTCCTTCAGCCGTTATCCCTATTCCTGTACGCCTGCCTTCTTCTGACTTCTTTCGAATGTTTTTCCAGAGGTTACGTTCAACAAGTTTAAGCTCCTCAGTCTCCGGGTCTCCCTCAATCTTGGCCAGTATGGCATCTATCTTTTCGAGCTCCAGGTCAATAATATCATCCATTATCCTTTGAGCCAGACCTATATGTTCCTTATACAGTTCAAAATCGAACTCTGCATCCTTTGTAAAGGGATTATTTACATAACTGTACAGGTTAATGGCAAGCAGTCTGCAGCTGTCGTAAGGACACAGGGGAATTTCTCCGCAGGGGTTGGTTGAAATAGTAGCATAGCCCAGATCCGAATAACAATCAGGAACGCTTTCCCTTCTGATGGTATCCCAGAAGAGCACACCCGGTTCTGCTGATTTCCAGGCATTGTGTATTATTTTGTGCCAGAGTTGCACAGCGTCTATATCCTTGGCAAATTTAGGATTGTCTGAATCAATCGGATATTGCTGCCTGAAGATAGTTTTAGATTCAACTGCCTTCATAAAGTCATCGGTCAGTTTCACAGATACATTGGCCCCTGTGACCTTTCCGCTTTCCATTTTAGCATCAATGAACTTCCCGGAGTCGGGATGCTTTATGGATATGGAAAGCATCAGGGCCCCACGCCTTCCGTCCTGGGCCACCTCGCGTGTGGAATTGGAATATCTCTCCATGAAAGGAACCACTCCTGTCGATGTAAGTGCACTGTTAAGAACCGGCGTTCCTTTCGGCCTTATATGTGAAAGATCATGACCAACACCACCACGCCGCTTCATAAGCTGTACCTGCTCCTGATCGATCTTCATAATGCCACCGTATGAATCAGAGGAGCCATCATTACCGATCACAAAACAGTTTGATAAGGAAGCAATCTGATATTCATTGCCTATCCCTGTCATCGGACCACCCTGAGGAACTATATATCTGAATTCTTTAAGGACACTGTAGATCAGTTCTTCCGATAAAGGATTGGGGTATTTCAGCTCAATCCTGTGTATCTCATGTGCCAGTCTTTTATGCATATCATCGGGTGTCTTTTCAAACAGATTCCCGAATGAATCCTTAAGTGCATACTTATTAGCCCATACCCTTGCTGCCAGTTCATCCCCCTTAAAGTAAGAAATACTTGCTTCAACTGCCTCATCATGCGAGTAGACTTTCTTGTCTTTTTCTTTCTCGCTCTCCCTGTTTGTATCTCTTTTTTCCCCTTGTTGTTGCATCCCGGGTTCCTTTTCTTTTGTTGATTTTTCTTCAGTCGCAATGGCTGATTCCTGGACAAATAATTCTTCCATAGTTTTGTTTCTCTCTGATTTTGATGAGCTTAAACGACCACTGGTATGTATAGCGGGTAATCGCTAAATTAAAAAAGCACACACCTCGATGCAAGATTAATTTTTTAAGTTTATTAACATTTGATTGTATAGTTATTAACTTTTTCATAACTGGCTGAGAAAGTGCATATTAAGCTTTAATGCTGGCGTTAAATTAATAACACATTCCTCACAAAAATCCAATTGTTGTAACACCTCGTAGAAACAGGCTCTTACGAAATGCCACAGAAAAAAAGAGGCTGCCTTAAATGGCAGCCCCCATGAAAAATTGTTAATCTATAAATTTAGAAGATCAGACGAATTCCGAGCAGGCATCCCCATGTACTTGAAGTACTGATGCTCTTGCTGAGAGTTGTCTTTGTTGTAAAATCATCGAGTGATGAAGCATTAAGTCTGAATGTAGGAGCTGTAGTTGAATTACCCCTGGATACAACTGCCAAAGGACGAACATTGTCATAGCTGGCCAGAGGGTTATAGGTATATGTCCCCCACTTATCGTTGAGCATGTTGCCAACATTAAGGATATCCAGACTGAACTGGAGGGTATATTTACGCTCACCTCCGAAATTAGAGAATATATCCTGGAGTATCTTGGCATCGAAACGATGTATCCATGGTTGTACCTGACCGAAACGCTGGGCATATTTACCTTCACGCGACTTGAGGTACTTATTGCCCTCCACGTAGTTCCAGAAAGCCGTCTGCTGCTCAGCAGCGGACATCCCGTTGTATGCAGCAAACTGGATGTCACTGGCATTCGCAGGTACATACATCAGGTCAGATGATACCCCGTCGCCATTGAGGTCATTAGAATAGGTATATGACCAGCGTCCCTGCTGGAAGCCCTGGTAAACAAGCGAGAATGTTGTTGCGAACATCTTGGCATATTCAATACGGTATGAGAAATCACCAATAAGTTTATGTGGTGTTGCAAAGTTTGAATAGCTGAGACCGGGGTGATTAAGACTTCCTACAGCCGTGTTGGAAGAGAATGCGGAATAAGCCGATGAACCCGGGTTGGAAGTAATATCTTCGGCCATTGTATAGGTATAGGCAAACATACCGGAGAACCCGTTATGGAAATTCTTGGTCAGCTGGGCTGTAAAAGAATACTGGTACCCCTTGTTTGTGTTGCGGAGCTCCATAGCGTTACTTATGTACATGGTTCCGTTCTGCCCGTTGTTTATCTTGGCAGCTGTGCTGCTCGACCAGTAAGGACGGTTATCAGAGCCTGCGAGGTTACCTGTATACGGAGCCTCGTTAATATTAAACTGCTTTATTGCATTTATATCTTTTGAGAAGATAGCCTCCCCTGTGAATATCATATCCCATGGTAGTGCTACATCAGCAGCCAGGTTTGAACGCCATACCTGAGGGAGTTTGAAATCCTTACCGACCTGTGCGAGACCGGATCCGCTGGGCAGATTTCCGGGACTCTGCGGGAATAGGCTGGGATTACTGGCTATAAACTCCTTGAAATCCGGATGGAACTGCAGTCCGGCAAGATTTGGATCTCCGGGGCCCCAGCCAATCTCCGGTACCTGTATCACACCTGAGTTGGTAGGCTGGTTGGTAAACCAAACAAATGGAAGAAGTCCGGTGAAGACTCCTGATCCGCCACGAACCTGTAATGACCGGTCGCCTCTTACATCCCAGTTGAAACCCAGACGCGGAGACACAAGGAATTTACCTTTCGGCCATGTTCCAACATCCATATGCTCACCATCTACAAATGTCAATGCTGAGATAGCCGGGTTGTTGATCAGAGAATTAAGATAGAATGATCTTTCCAGTCTTATACCATAGGTAACCTTCAGGTTTGGCATAACTGACCATTCATCCTGGGCATATATGGCTCCCATTCCAAATGCTGCATCAGCACCCGGGGCATCGTTACCGTAAAATCCGTATGTGACACCAAAACCGATCGGATCTGCTCCGTTAATAAAATCATCAACTGAAGCATACCTGTAATATGACGTCCCTTCACGTATATACGAGTTCAGGAAATAAAGCCTGTCAAATGATGCACCTAATGTGAGGATATGCCTGTCCAAATTAATAGTTGCATTATCGGCAAAGCTCAGAGTGTTATTGACAACTTTGTTGTTATAGGTAAATAGTTCATAACCAAACGACATATACTGGTCTCCGCCCTCCCATATGTCGACAAAGGGGAATGGTGAAGACGGGCTGGTACGCTTATCCTGTATGTGCGTATAGCTTGCTAGCAATTTATTTGATACCATAGGACTCAAGTTACTGTTCAATTCAGCGGTTATTGAACGGACAGTGTTCTGGAAACCATAAAATGCATTAGAGAATGCTATAGACTGACTGCTGATACGTCCGGAGTTACGTGCGTTGTTTGGTGGTCCGCTGTTGTAGTTGGTCTGTTGATCGGAGGTTCCCACCACATCGTTGTAGCGAAGGGTAAACTTGTGCTTCTCGCTAATATTCCAGTCTATACGCGCAAGTATCTTGTGGTTCTGGTTTTTGAACGGATCGAAGTTCTCATACTTACCCGGGTCGTAACCGTATTGGGAAATAAGATAATCCTTAACCCTCTGCAGATCAGCAACCGTGGTACGGCTTATGTACTGGTCAGGAACTGCAATTCCGTCAGTACTTGGCTTCCAGTTTACTCCCGGGACTGATTCCTTCTCATATTCGCCACTGACAAAGAAGAACAGTTTATTCTCAATTATCGGACCGCCAAGGCGGAAACCATAATTCTGGAGACTGCTTTCCCTTGCTCCTGACACTGTTTTCCCATCTACCTTTTCGCCGGTGAATGACTTCGGACGCTGATAGGTATATACGGATGCCTTGAAGGTGTTATCACCACTGCGTGTTACAGCATTGATACTTGCACCTGTAAACTGTGATGCAGTTACATCATAGGGGGCAATTCTAACGGCTACCTCTTCTATAGCGTCCATCGAGATCGGCTGTGCATTCCCGCCTGGAAGAGGGTTGCTGCTTAACCCGAAGTTGTTATTAAAGGCAGCACCATCAACGGTGATGGTATTGAACCTGCCATCACGCCCGCTGAATGAATTACCCTGTGACTGTGGAGTATACTTGGAAAAGTCGAGTATACTGCGGTTAATAGTCGGCAGTTCTGATAACTGGCGTGAACTGACGTTTGTCTGCGTGCCCGTACGCTCCGAACTGAGAATCGAGTTCCTTGCACCGGCTGTTACAATAACTTCATTAAGAGCTGTTGTGGACTCAGTTAATTCAGCGTTTTGTACATATGTCTCACCAAGTTTCAGATTAATATCAGTATAGGTGTTTGATCCGTAACCGATAAAAGAGACTGTAACTTTATAAGGCCCCCCTACTCGCATGTTTTGTATACGATAGTTACCGGCATTATCAGTAATGGTAGCATATTGTGTCCCCGAAGGAACATGAACGGCAACAATACTTGCTCCCGGAAGAGGTTCTCCCCTGGAGTCGGTAACAATACCACTCAGAGATGATGTTGTAGCTCCCTGTCCGAACATAAGAACAGATACGAACAGAAAACTTAACACCGTAAACACTCGCTTGATTTGTTTCATCATAAATTTAGGTTTAAGGATTAATAAATTTTTTCGCAAGTTTATCGTAAATAATTGAGTAATTGATTACACCGTTGTTACAAAAATGTTAATATCGGATGAACAATTTACGGCTCTTTGAATGAACCATTTTTAACTTGGGTTATATAGTTTTTAACAAGATATTAATAATATATGTTAATATCTTTAAGTCCAATTTGTTCCATGATAACAGGTGTCGCTCCTGAATTATTTCTGACATAATTTCCTGAAATATCAGCTGAAGATTTATACAGATCCTGATCTGTAAGCCACCCTTCTATGATGGACCTGAATCCCTTATAATCACTGAAGCTCCTGGCTCCCCCGGCTTCAATTAGATCTGTTGCCTCACGGAACTTTTTATAGTTGGGTCCGAACATAACAGGGATATTCCAGCAGGCCGGTTCAAGTATATTATGTATGCCTATTCCGAAACCACCCCCAACAGCTGCAATAAAAGCATATTTATACGCAGAAGACAACATTCCTATGTTATCAATTATCATGACCCTGGCTTCAGAAGATTGATCATCAAGCTGCGAAAAACGTACAACAGAAGTATTAAACATCTTTTCAAGCCTTCTGATGTTCTGTTCGTCTATCTCATGCGGGGCAAAGACCCACTTCATCTTCCTGGGATTCTCATTGATATACCTGGCCATTATCTCTTCATCAGGCTTCCAGCTACTACCGGCTATGAACATCTTCTCATTCTTTCTGAACATTTCTATCTCCGGTATCCCGCGGGCTGCCGCAGCCAGCTCCTTAACCCTGTCAAACCTGGTATCGCCGGCCATAACAACATTGCTGATGCCTATTCCCTCAAGAAGTTCCACCGACACCTTGTCCTGGACAAATATCCTGTTGAATTTCTTAAGCATCTTCCTGAAAAACGATCCGTACCATTTGAAAAAATGCTGGTCCCCCCTGAATATCCCCGATACCAGGTAAAGAGGTATCTGCCTCTTGTAGAGTGCAGATATGTAGTTGTTCCAGAATTCATATTTTACAAATAATACAAGCTCCGGGCTTATCAGGTCAATAAACAGGGACGCATTATGCGGGGTATCGGCTGGAAGGTAGCAGGTGTAGCCGGAAAGCGGGTAGCCCTTCCTTATCTCATAGCCCGATGGTGAGAAAAATGTCAGTACTATTTTGTAATGAGGGTATTCCCTTTTTATGGCTTCTATGACAGGCCGGCCCTGTTCAAATTCACCCAGTGATGCACAATGAACCCATACGACCCTGTCACCCTGAGCTATCTTTCCTTCCATCTTTTTAGCCCAGTTCCTGCGACCTCGGACCCACAAAGAAGCCTTCTGACTGAAAGGAGCAACAATATGTACAAGAGATGAAAATAAAAAGATTCCGAGGTTATACAGTGCTTTCATTTATCCATTCTTCAATGCGCCAAAGGTAAATAAAAAAGACATATTGACGTTAGCCGTAAGGCATAAGGAAGTATAGGTCGTGCGGTCATGTCGAAGCGCAGCGTAGATCCTGACCGTAGCGTCAGGGCGGTCATGCAGTCATACCTTTGTGCCTTTAAATTGTGTCAGTCTTTTGCAGAAAACTCAAATTTACTCCTATTTTTGTATGATCATATAATCCAACATGGTAAGACTGATAGCTTTAATAATATCAATTGTCCTGCAGATTATTGCTGCAGTAATAGCTCTCAGGTTCATGAAACTTACCAGGTACAGGCTGTCCTGGATCCTTCTTTCCATTTCATTTGTCTTCATGGCGGTGCGGAAGATAATTCAGCTTTTTGAAGTATTTCGCGGAACACCTTCATATACATGGCAAATGATTGACGAGTGGGTGGGAGTGCTGATATCCGTGATGATAATCGGAGGCGTTGTCCTCATCCGTGAGCTGTTTTACTCTTTGAAACGTGCCGATACCGAAAGAGCCAGATCTGAAAGAAGAGTCATAAATGCAATAATCAATACCGAAGAAAATGAGAAGAAAAGGTTTGCCAAGGACCTTCACGACGGATTGGGCCCCATCCTTTCAACAGTAAAAATGTCCCTGTCAGCCCTGACAGAAAGAATAACGGATCCTGCCGGGAATACAATTCTCAAAAATACGAACCACCTGGTCAATGAAGCCATAAACACAATAAAGGACATCTCCAATAATCTCAGCCCGCACGTGCTTTCCAATTTTGGTCTTGCCAGCGCTATTGGCGCTTTTATCACCAAGATAAACCAGACCAGGGTGGTGGAGATAGATTTCAAATCCAACATGGAAAACGAGCGACTTGAAAATGAAAAAGAAGTGGTCGTTTACAGAGCGGTTTGTGAACTTATAAACAATTCCATCCAACATGCCGGGGCGTCGAGAATAGAGATAGAACTGAACAAACACGAAAAATTTATTACCTTGCAGTTTTATGATAATGGAAGGGGATTCGATACTTCCACGCTCCGTAAAGAAGATACTAAAGGGATGGGAATTTCAAATATTGAAACCAGGGTTAAGACAGTTGACGGAGTTTTCATCCTGGAAAGTACACCCGGCAGAGGCACCAGTGCCCTGATCAAAATGATTGAATGATCAATGCTTTCATCTGGAAGACAATGGATAAAATCAGAATAATAATAGCAGACGATCACCAGCTTTTTCGAAACGGATTGAAAATTCTTCTGAATGCCTTCCCCGAGTTTGAAGTTATCGGGGAAGCATCCAATGGGGAGGAATTCCTCAGGATCATTAAACACACACAGGCCGATATTGCACTAATGGACATCAATATGCCGGAAATGGACGGTATTGAAGCCACCCGGAAAGGATTGAAGATCTGTCCCGACATGCACATAATTGCCCTTTCAATGTATGGCGAGGAAGAATACTATTATAAAATGGTTGACGCCGGAGCAAAAGGATTCCTTGTTAAGGATTCCGATATTTCAGAAGTGAAAGAAGCTATTCTCACAGTGAAAAAAGGCGGCAGCTATTTCTCACAGGAATTACTCTATCATGTGATCCAGAAAATCAAACACCGTGAGAATGAAAATAAAGCAGCAAACCTGTCCAAAAGAGAGAAGGAGATTCTTGTCAAGATCTGTGAAGGCTTATCCAACCAGGAGATAGCTGAAACCCTTTTCATAAGCAAAAGAACTGTGGATAAACACAGGGCAAACCTTCTTGGCAAAACCAATTCCAAGAACACTGCGAGCCTGATCCTTTATGCTATCAGGAACAAGCTCATTGAGATATAGGGAAGGTGCAGGGTGCGAGGTGCACGGTTGAGGGAAAGGGCTCCTGATTCCCCTCCTTGCTCTGCTCACCAAAACAATTATGCGAAGGTGAGAAGAGGCAGGAGTGGGTTAAAAAATCAGGATAGGGATACGGCTTTAACGTTTTGTTTATTGTTCAGAGAATTAAAGAATGGCGGAATCACATGATCTCGGGAAAAAAGGCGAAGACCTTGCTGTAAAGCATCTGACAAACAAAGGATTCAGAATACTGACCAGGAACTGGTCCTGGGGAAGACATGAAATTGATATCATTGCTGAAAAAGATGATACAATAGTTTTTGCAGAGGTCAAAACCCGTAGCGACAATTATATGATGTCTCCCGTATCAGCTGTTAACAGGGAGAAACAAAGATCCATGATAACTGCAGCCGAAGGGTATATTAAAAAGTATAATGTGAACCTTGAAAGCAGGTTCGATATTATCACAGTAGTAAAAAAAGATAAAGGCTTTGATATTGAGCATATCGCTGAAGCATTCTATCCGACACTCAGATAAGAGGCTATGGACATAGAATCGTTAAGAGATTACTGTATAGGGAAAAAGGATGTGACCGAGGGTCTCCCCTTTGGTGATGATACCCTCGTCTTCAAACGCCATGGGAAGATCTTTGCCCTGGTAAACCTCGAGGGCGAGCCAAGCATTAACCTTAAATGTGATCCTTTGCTTGCTATTGAACTGCGCGAAAGATATCCATCTGTAAGTCCGGGTTACCACATGAACAAAAAACACTGGAATACAGTAAATATTGACGGGACGATCCCCGACAAAGATATCTTCGCATGGATAGACCATTCCTATGATCTTATCGGTCCTGGTAAATAATTATAGGTCAGACAACGGGCGACAGGCAACAGGTAACGGGGACAGGATTTCGTCCTTGAGAACAAAAAAATAATTCCACTTTTAATATATTTTATTAGTTTAGCAACTTATTCCTTGCAAACCAGATTTAGATATTTTCATTAAATCATTTACAGACATGAAAAACCGTTTACTGCTCGTACTGACACTGGTGCTTTTCATCAGTCCGGTCTATTCACAGAAGAAAAGTGCAAAATCAAAAGAAGAAGGCTATATTTTCACTCCTGTCGCGGAACTTAAAGCTACGCCTGTAAAAAACCAGGCAGCTACAGGAACCTGCTGGTGTTTTGCAACCACATCATTCATAGAATCAGAATTGCTTAGAGAAGGGAAAGGGGAATACGACCTTTCTGAAATGTGGATCGTAAGACACAACTATGCCGACAGGCTGAAAGATAATTTTAAGAAAGACGGTAAGGGCAATCTGGGACAGGGAAGTGTGGGACACGACTGGCTGATTGAATTTGCAAAGAATGGTATCGTACCCGATGAAATATATACAGGACTGAACTACAGCCTGCCCTATCATAACCATAGAGAACTGAACACTTTTATCAATGCCATTGCTACAGTTCCCCTGAAGATGAAAAAGGAAAGTGACCAGTATTTTGACATAGTAAATGATGTTCTTGATACATATCTTGGCAAAATGCCGTGTACATTCACCTATAAAGGTGTCGGATATACCCCGGCTTCCTTTACAGCAAGCCTGGGTATCAATCCTGATGACTATGTTGAAATAACATCCTTCACTATATTCCCATTCTATACCAAAGGCCTTCTCCCTATTCCTGATAACTGGAGAAAAGAAAATTATTATAATGTACCCATAGATGAGCTTGTCCGGATAATGAACTATTCACTCGATAATGGTTACACAATTGCATGGGACGGTGATGTCAGTGAAAAGGGATTTTCTCAGAAGAATGGCGTGGCTGTTATTCCTGAAATAAATAACTCCGACCAGTATACAAAAGCTGAAAAGGCCAGATACGGTAAAATGACCCCGGATGAAAGAGCAGAAACAGCCTATAAGTTTGAAGGACCTTTCCCCGAAGTTAAGGTAACGCAGGAGTCAAGAGAAGAAGGTTACGATAAGAAACAGACAACCGATGATCACCTGATGCATATGACCGGAATAACAAAAGATCAGAACGGAACCACGTATTACATAACAAAAAATTCCTGGGGAACTAAAGGTAATCCTTACGGAGGATATGTGAACATATCAGAAGAATACGTCAGGGCCAAAACAATATCAATCCTCGTTAATAAGAATGCCATTCCTCTGGAGATAAAAACTAAACTGGGGTTGTAAAGGTAATTCAGGCTATTGTATGTGACTTACTTACAAAATGAAATCAATTAACCGCAGAGATCGCTAAGTCATGATAGCTATCATGATTACGCAGAGATCGCAAAGAGCTTAATTTTAATACCTTGAGTGCTTTGCGATTTTTTTGCGTCCTTTGCGGTTAATTTGAGCTTAAAACACTCTGAACTTTATTATACAGCCATAAGGTTGCACCCGCGGATATCGCTGTTGTCAAACCTCCCCAGCACTTCAAATCCTCCGTCTTCGCGGACTTTCCCCAGGTCACCCGTTGATATAAAGGAACATGAATTGATATTTGCCAGGTCTATGATATTGATGCCGCCTGTTTTTCCCGGTTCATCAATAAGGGTGAGCGGATCCTGCGGATCCCTTATCACAATTTTCATCCAGGGAGGACAATGGAATATACCATTCCCATCCGAATAGGCCTGACTCATAAGTTCGGTCATCCCGTATTCCGAATGAATGGAACTTACATTAAATCTCTCCTTCAGTATTGAATGGAGCTCTGCCCTGGTTATTTCTTTCCTCCTTCCTTTCATCCCTCCTGTTTCCATAATGATGACATCCGACAGATCAGGTGAATATTTTTCCGCCAGATCGAGGAGGGCAAAACTGACCCCGAGAAGCAATAACTGTCTGCCTGTATTCCTGGCGCTCTCAAATGTAGTCAGAAGCTCATCGGGCATACCCCTGTAAAAACCACTAAGGGGATGTTTACTCATTGTGATAAGCCGGTCAGCCATGTAAACAAGGGATGAACCTTCCCTTTCCACATATGACGGGAGAAGTGCGACAATAACATATCTGTCAGGTTCACCGTAAAATAGTCTGAATGACGAATAGAAGCTTGTCTCGTAAATACCTGTATCCGTCACATAGTGTTTACCAGGTACCGTGCCGGTGGTACTGCTGCTGCTGAAGACCACCTCTTCCGCCTGATCCCCTGTAATGATCTTCTTATTCCTGAAAAATTCCACAGGCAGGTATGATAAGTCATTCACCGACAGGGGAACAATACCCTCACGACCCAGTCCTCTGGTAAATTGGTGAAGTACTTCATTATTTCTTCTCTGGTAATCAAATATCTCAAGAGCCAGGTTGAGGAATTCTGCCCCGTTCTTTATCTTAAATATTTTATCGGTTATACCGGAGATCATTTCCCGGGGAAGGTTGCTGAACCATCGGGCTGATATACCCATTGGAATGTACATTCACCATATGCAATACCGTCGCGGGTTTCATTGACCGTATTGGTTATCATTAGTTTTGCATAATGATCATTGGAGGTTTTGTATATCCATACCTGGTTGGGAAGAAGGGGATCCGCCATATCCTGCCAGCCTTGTACAGAAACACTTTTGAGATTATCAAATGCCGCCTGTGCAGAAGCCTCATCAGCATAATCACCTACCTTGTAAAAGGATGGAGTAAGATTATTCGACTGCAAAGTAAGCCTCGCATCAGGAGTATCCTGGTTGACATATATGATAATGTCCGGACCGGGATCATCCAGAGTCGAAACAAGCTTGGCATTTGAAAATGAAAAACCATACACATAATAGGTTGTCGACATGTAGGTTATATTATCAATTGTATCGGTACCTGAGGTACGTGTAGGTTCTGTCTTTGTACAGCCTGTGGCATATACAATTACCAAAATCAGTATCAGGGCTATCCTTTTCATTATCATCGCAAATTTAAAATAATTTAAGTGTGATCGGTGTAATTAATGGTCATAATATTATATCCAGAAAACGCCTCTGAACATTAAATATTATCATCGAAGCGTCAATAGCCCCGGGGAGCCGGGAAATTGCTTTGTTGTGTTAAAAGAAAGACTGTTCCAAAATAAGTGTTCTTTTGAAACAGCCTCCTATATATTAACCGGTTAACCGGTTATTTTATTCTCCCCTGATTGCCTTTATACCGGGAAGAGCTTTACCTTCCATATACTCAAGCATGGCACCGCCACCAGTTGAGACATAGCTCACCTTGTCAGCCAAACCGCTCTTGTTAATGGCAGCAACAGAATCACCTCCGCCTATCAGGCTGTATGCTCCCTTAGAAGTAGCATCAGCAATGGCCCTGGCAATAGCAGTTGTTCCCTTCGAGAATTTCTCCATTTCAAAAACACCCATCGGACCATTCCAGAGGATTGTCTTTGATTTACCAATCACACCCGAGAATTCATCAATGGTCTTTTCAGCAATATCCAGACCCAGCCATCCGTCAGGAACATTTTTCACATCAGATACGGAGGTATTGGCATCCTTGTCAAACTTATCCGCATTAAGGCTGTCGACAGGCAGGTATATATTAACATTCTTCTCTTTTGCCTTCTCGAGGATCTTAAGAGCCAGGTCAAGCTTATCCTCCTCGCATAATGAATTGCCTATCTTTCCTCCCATTGCCTTAACAAAAGTATATGTCATTCCTCCGCCAATAATAATATTGTCAACCTTGTTGAGAAGGTTTTCTATGAGCAAAATCTTATCAGATACCTTTGCACCACCCATGATCGCTGTAAACGGACGTTGCGGCTCCTTTAACACCTTATCCATGGCTGCCAGTTCACTGTTTATAAGGAAGCCGAACATCTTATGTTCCTCGTCAAAGAAATCTGCCATAACAGCAGTGGTGGCATGTGCACGATGCGCAGTACCGAAGGCATCATTTACATATATCCCGGCATAACCCGCCAGTTTCCCAGCCATTTCTTTCTGCCTGACTTTCATTTCGGCCTTTGCAGCCTTTTTCTCTTCCTCAGTTACATTATCAGGAAGCTTGGGTTTGCCTTCCTCTTCAGGATAGAAGCGTACATTCTCGAGCAATAGTATCTCACCCGGTTTAAGACCGGCAGCCATTTTTTCCGTGGCCTCTCCCAGGCAGTCTTCAGCGAAAAGAACTTTCTGATCCAGATACTTTTCAAGAACAGGGAGTACCGGCCTGAGGGATAATTTCTCCATACGGCCGTCAGGTCTGCCCAGATGTGACATCAGTATCAGAGAACCTCCATCAGCAATGATCTTTTTTATTGTAGGCAATGCTCCCCTGATCCTGGTGTCATCAGTAACAACAAATGTCTGTTTGTCAAGCGGCACATTAAAGTCGACCCTGACTATTGCTTTCTTTCCCTTGAAATTAAAGTCTTGAATCATTTTCATTGATCTTATATTTTATTGGTGAATAATATTTCTCATGCAAACCTACTGCTTTTTTGGGAATAAACATTTGAGAAATATCATCTTAATATCAATTATTGCATGACTACCCCCGCTTTACCTGATATATAAGTCCGGAGGTTGTCTCAAAAGGAAAAATTATTAACCACAAAGGACACTAAGGTTGCACGAAGTACACAAAGGGAATGGCATAATAATTTAGCTCTTTGTGCCCTTTGTGAATTACCTTTGTGCCCTTTGTGGTTAATAATAACTTTTAATACAGCCTCCTATTCATCTTTGGCTCTCCTCCTTGTATTGTTTACCGAAGCATAGATGCGAAGAGGCAGAGGGGCTAAGAGTAGGTTAGCGAGAGTGAGAGAAGAGTAAAAGAAATGTAGGTACGCAACCGAGTTCCTGTTTTAGTAGAGGGACAAACATGTTTTGTTGAATATCTATGAACCCAAATTGGAACATTATTGAACCATTGATGAACAATATATGTTCCTCTTCATAAAAGTTTAATTAAATTTGAAAAAAAATTATGGCTAAAGTTACATTAAAAGGAAGTCCGGTTAACACTTCAGGTGATCTTCCGGCAAAAGGATCAAAGGCTCCCGATTTCAAACTTGTCAAATCAGATCTTTCAGACCTGTCTCTCTCTGATCTGAAGGGGAAAAAAGTAATCCTGAGCATTTCACCCAGTCTTGACACATCAGTATGTGCAACATCTGTTCGCAAGTTCAATGAGATGGCTGCAGGTAAACCTAACACAACTGTCCTGGCAATAACCAAGGATCTGCCCTTTGCCAGCAACCGTTTCTGCACAACCGAAGGTATAACAAATGTTCACGCCCTATCCGGTTTCAAGGATACATCTTTCGGTAAATCTTACGGCGTTGAGATAAAGGATGGTCCGTTCACGGGTCTTTATGCCCGTGCCATAGTCGTTATAGACGAAAATGGAAATGTAAAATATACCCAGCTGGTACCGGAAATAGCAGAGGAAGTGGATTATGATGCAGCTCTTGCCGCATTGTAAACTGCTGAAATATAATATTCTATGAATTTTTCTCAGATACCCGGACAGGAAGAAATTATTGGTAAACTGCTGAAGTCAGTTCATGAAGAAAGAGTAAGTCATGCACAGATATTTGCCGGTCCTGAAGGATGCGGCAGCATGGCTCTTGCTCTCGCTTATGCCAGGTATATCAGCTGTGAAAACAGGACGGAAACAGACTCATGCGGTACATGTAAATCATGTGTCAAATATGAAAAACTGATACATCCTGACCTGCATTTTGTTTTTCCCGTCATAAAAGGGAAGAAGACTTCCGAACCTGTGTGTGATAACTATATTGAAGAGTGGAGAGAGTTTGTCAGGTCATCTCCATACTTTACCCTGAATAACTGGCTTGATACAATAGAAGTTGGCAATGCCCAGGGTATGATATTTGCCTCGGAAGCTGGCGAAATAATTAAAAAACTGAGTCTCAAAACATTTGAATCTGACTTCAAGATAATGATAATATGGCTGCCTGAAAAGATGCACCAGGCTACCGCCAACAAACTTCTCAAAATGATTGAGGAACCTCCGGATAATACTCTTTTCCTGCTGGTCCCCGAAGAACCTGATAAGGTTATACCAACAATACTGTCGCGTTGCCAGATGGTTAAGATCCCGGGTTTTAAGGCTGGCGATATTCAGGATTATCTAACAAGCCAGGCAGGGATAAACCCTGAAAAAGCCTCGGACATTGCAAGAGTATCAACCGGCAACATTACAAGGGCAATCGAGCTGTGCAATAATGAAGAATCATCGCTCGCCAACCTCGATAAATTCAAGAGCCTGATGCGGTCAGCATGGAAACGTGATATCATTTCCCTGATAACATGGTCGGAAGAGATAGCTACAACAGGAAGGGAAGCACAGAAGAATTTCTTCGCTTTTGCCCTCAGACTGCTCAGGGAAAACCTGATGCTGACA
>Ga0315535_1000823_pt1 | contig 21350 bp, 19 predicted proteins | sample SalMarSW160220MG_2_FD_203092 | JGI IMG/M metagenome (GOLD analysis project Ga0315535, IMG submission 203092) | Salt marsh sediment microbial communities from the Plum Island Ecosystem LTER, Massachusetts, United States - Salt Marsh Sediment SW1602-20 ... | reverse complement strand
CGACAAAGTTGTCCAGCCGTCTAAACTGCCGGCGGCCCTTCAGACAGCCGGCGCGTCCAGAGTATTTTCAAAAGCCGCCTGAGAGTGCTCTGATTTTTTTAAACATACCTCTGAAATGGGTGGTACCTTAAAATAAAGCAAAGATTTGGCTTGAGGTTATCTCGGCACCTTGCCTTAAATCTTGTATCCGCAGCACCTTGCAACTGTTTGGATTTCAGTTTGAAATCATCCATCCAATACCTGTGCTTTCCGGTATCCATCTCCGGCTTTTCGATGCTTCAAAATTGTGTTATAATTTCAACTGATAGGCGATAAGAACACCTCGACTATTTAATTTTAGGGCTTTTTGAAGTCTGCAACTGGTTTGACAAAAGCTTTGTGGATTTGTAAATCTGAAGTCTGACTTCCTTTATTTGCCCAATTACTGGTTCTATGAAATGAAAGTTATGAACTATCCATGAAACAAAGGCTGAAAAGACAAGGCCTGTTCTCAACGCTTAAGGCGAAATGGACCCCTGTTTTTTGTGTAGTATCTTTCCTCCTGCTGGCAGCGGGTTGCGGGGGCAAATCTGTTGTGCCACGGGCTTCACAGCCCAAAATGCCGGAAACAGGATTGGCCATGATGGGCTATTCTATCCAAGTAGGCGCCTTTTCAAATCCGGACAACGCGATCCGGCTCACCAGGGTATTAGAAGACAATGGGGTGGATGCCTATTATTTTGTTCACAAAACAGGGATCTATAAGGTTCGTTTCGGGGATTATCCTTCAAAACAGGCGGCCCGCGCAAAGGCTGAAACTATTCGTGCCGCGGGAATCATCCATGCGTATTACCTGGTAAGTCCTCATGACTATGCGGTGGTAAGGCAGAGGAAATATGGCGGAAGTTATCTCAGAAACGAAATTGTGGAAACCGCCAGGCGCTTTATCGGTCTTCCCTATCAATGGGGCGGTTCCTCACCGGATCATGGTTTTGATTGCAGCGGACTTACCACGGCGGTGTACCGGATTAACGGCCTGAATCTTCCGCGTACGTCAAAAGAACAATACAGAGCCGGCATTCCCATTAAGAAAGGTCAACTCAAAAGCGGGGATCTTGTTTTCTTTTCTACCTCCAAACGTAAAAGAGTTTCTCATGTGGGCATATATATCGGTGGCAATAAATTTATTCATGCACCGGGGAAAGGCCGGAGAATATGTGCCGCCTCACTGTCAAAGAGATATTTCAAGACCCGGTATGCCGGTGCAAGAACCTATGTGAGGTAAAAGAGAGGAAATCACGGGTCAGGTCTTCATTCTTCACATTGTGCCGAAAAACTGTCAAGCATCAGGACCTGTCCCCGTTGTTTTCATATTAAAATTTATCCAATACCAGACGAATAATTTGCTTTTGAAGGTTAACATCTTTTGGGCTTAAAACATCAATCACAACATCGCCCTTTATAGCAACCATTCGTTGAAAACGATTGTCGCCTGCCCAAAAAGCCTCATCACCGATATCTGGTAGAACATCCACTTTGGAGATGGATTCAAAGCCGTTTTGCATCTTATTAAATTCTATGCGTGCCTGCCTATGGTCGTTGTACACATAGGTGACATAGGTGATAAATTTCAGAAAATTTGATTTTGACCTGATGGTACAATTATATGGGCGTATTTTATAGATTTTTTTCTGGAGATCATCAGGAGAAACCATAAGATCGCGGCTAGTTTTGTGAAGATCATCAGGAGAAACAAGCAAAATAGTGGCGGCATTTTCAAGCGTAATGCCGCTACAGCGGTTGGTACTATCCGTTTCTGATGCAAGGATATTAGAATTGGTACACAGCAGACCCAAAATCAAAAAGAGAAACGAAATTGTCGTGAGTTGCAGTAATCGTTTGAATTTCATAATATTTCCAATCTCCTAACGTATTTATCACCTGGCTGGTGTGGAGCAAAGCATAACACCAGTCAGGTCAGAAATTGCGGAAAAGGTCAATTTCTGGATGGAAACTGAATAGTATTTCAATAAAAATCCTTAGACCTGTTAGTTTTTAGTCTTATTTTTATCGGGATTGTTGGGTATTGAATTCTTAGACAAATAACTAAGAATTTTGAAGTTTCATAGTCTATTGATATTTTATGGTACGCCCGGCTGGGTTCGAACCAGCGGCTTTCAGCTCCGGAGGCTGACGCTCTATCCACTGAGCTACGGGCGCACGGTTGGCTTCATCCGGATAAATAGTTCACCAATGCGAATATGTCAAGGCTGACGCTGAATTTAGGTGTTATAATAATAGGACTATCGGGTTTTGCTTAAAAGATCAGGGTTTTTCTCAAATAATTCTTTTGCTTCGCCAACCACGTAAAGAGAACCCGCGATACAAATTGCATCTTTCGGTGATGCGGTTTCAATTGCATGGATCACGGCCTTATCCACATCAGGGATGATATGTATGTCGGAAATTATTTCTTTCGCAATAGGGTAAATCTTTTCCGGAGGCAAGGCCCGATCAATTTTCGGGCGTGTTAATATGACTTTACTACAGAGAGGAACTAGGCTTTTAAGCATGGAAGCACAGGGCTTGTCATCCAGTATGCCGATAACCAGGGTTATATTTCGATCAGATAGATTCTCGGACAGATATCCTGCAAGATTGCGGGCGGCGATAAAATTATGGGCACCGTCAAGAAGGATAAGCGGAGACTCGGAGACAATTTCCAGTCTTCCCGGCCATCTGTTTTGTACCAGGCCGTCCTTGATATGTTGCAGGGTAAGACCGAGATTGTTTTTATTCAGTATTTCACATGAGGCAAGAACCAGCGCTGCGTTATCGATCTGGTGGGCGCCGTTTAACCCGGTTTGTATGTCTCGCCATACATTTTCTAATCCAAAATAGTTAAATGTTCCATTGGTTCTTCGAATACGGAATGCCTCTCCAAACCGATGAAATTGTGCAAATTTAGAATCGGCGATGGTTTTTAACACGGAAATCGCATTTTTTTGTTTTACGCCGGTTACAACCGGAACCTTATTTTTTATAATACCCCCTTTTTCCCGGGTAATATCGGCGATGGTATTCCCCAGAAAGGTTTTATGTTCAAGGGATATATTTGTTATTATAGAAAGGGCCGGTTTTATGATGTTGGTGGCGTCAAGCCGCCCCCCCATACCGGTCTCGATGACGGCCCAATCAACATTCTGCTTGCCGAATTCATAAAAGGCCATGGCAGTTGCAAACTCAAAAAAAGTCGGTTCTCGGGAACCGTTATGTACGCTTTTCACGGCCTCATAAGATGCAATCACATCCTCATTAGAAACCTGCCGGTTGTTTATACAGATTCTTTCATTGAACCTAACTAAGTGCGGGGATGTATAGAGTCCGACCTTATATCCGGAAATATGGAGAATTGTAGCAAGAGCGGAAGCGATTGATCCCTTTCCATTGGTCCCGGCCACATGAATGGAATTAAATGTATCCTGTGGATTTCCCAGGCCTTGAAGAATAGTTCTAATCGTATCTAACCCAAGTATAATGCCGTATCTTCTAAGGCTATATATGGTATCCAGACAATTTTTGTAGGAATCTTTTGTTGTCATTTTCACAGAAAAAACCCGGCAGAATTAATATATTTGCCGGGTTCAAAAAACGAATTAAGATTTAATATTATCTTTTGCGGTATCTGTTTCTAGAAGCCGCAATTCTCTGCCTCCGTAAAGCTTCGCGCTGTTTGCGGCGCCGGTGTTCACTCGGTTTTTCATAAGCTTTCTTCATTTTTAATCGTTTAAAAAGCCCGTCATTTTGAACCTTTTTTTTCAAAATGCGCATGGCTTTTTCAAGGTCATTGTCAAAAACCTTGACCTGAATATCCTTCAAATGATTCGCCTCCTTTTTTCCATCATCGGCAAATTAAGATCTTTTAAAAAGCTCCCGTTTACCTAATCCTGACGTTCGTCTCAAATTAAACATTATTTTCGATGGTTATTTTTTTCTTAATAATAAACTATTTTATATATATATAAATCTATTAATTGGCAAGGAAAAATATTTATTATGTGATAAAAAAAACATTCGGTCAAAAATTTTTCAAAAAAAATGTGTCCGGACTGAAAAATCAGCTCACGGACACATTAAAGAATTACAAATAACCGCCCGGATAATTCTTGTAGAATTAATCCGGTGTTATAATATATTTAAAGAGCAATAATAATCCGCCACACAGGTGTTTATTTTTTAAGACAAATTTTTCGCCTTAAGAGATAGGGGCTTTTAAAAGTCTTGCGTATTAAAATTTTACAATTTTGAAACAAGCTCTGCCGTAACCTCTGTTACGCTCGGTGCGCCGTCCAGCGTAATGTATTTCATTGAACCTTCTTTGGCGGCAAGGTCTCTAAAATAGTATGCGGATGCAAGGGTTCCGGTGTCGGCGTCATAGTATATACCGTGCCGTTTGTTGATTGCATCTTCATCCTGGTCATCATCTCTGGTCTTTAAATCACCACCGCAAATACGGCATTTGTCCCCGTCAGGTTTAATGGCATCTATATAGATGTTGTTGGGATGGTTATTATCATTGACACAGAGCCTGCGCCCCATGATCCTGTTTTTTGCAATTTCTCGATCCAGAAGTATTTCTACGACAATATCGAGTGCCATGCCGGCCTCTTTGAGTGATTCATCAAGTTTGATCGCCTGGTTCTTGTTTCTCGGAAACCCGTCCAGAAGCCAGCCGTCTTTACAATCATCCTGTTTGAGGCGGTCGAGTATCATTGGGATGGTAATCTCATCCGGTACCAGATCACCCTTGTCGATATATTCCTTGGCTTTTGTTCCGAGTTCGGACCCCTTCGAGATATTATCACGAAAAATAGCTCCGGACTCAATATGAGGGGTACTATATTTATCCTTTAAAATGGCTCCCTGGGTTCCTTTGCCGCTGCCGTTTGGCCCAAAAAACAAAATGTTCATGTTCGAATCTCCTTTCATCAGTGGTTTGGTGATCTATAATCTACAAACTTTTTAACATATCATTATTCTCGGTTTTACTATATAACTGACGCAGCATTGTCAAGCGTTATCCTTTCATAAGAAAACGCTCAATTTAATTAAAAATTGTTTCATTGATCACAATTTTTCTGATACAGATAATTGGAGGGTTGGGAAGTTTCTCGATTCAATAGCTCCATAAATAATCAGCGACTCCATCATACAAACCCAACCATAAGGGTTCGTAAAAAAGAACAGAACATATAGTGAAACTATTAGAACTGCAAGCAATAACTAAAAAATTCAACGATTTTAATGCGCTGAACGGAATCGATTTTGCTATCAACCAAGGAGAGATCGTCGGTCTGGTGGGACCCAACGGCGCCGGAAAAACAACTTTGTTCAATATTATCAGCGGCCGTTTAAAGCCCAGCAGCGGCAACATTCTGTTTGAGGGTAAAAAGATTACCGGTCTCAAACCTGACCGTATCTGCCGCTTGGGAATCAGCAGAACTTTTCAGTCGTCACGACCGTTTATTAAGATGACCGCTTTGAACAACATACTGGTTGGACACCTGTTTGGCAAAGGCTTTCGTCTTCACACAGGGCCTGAAGATGTGCAAATGGCAAGAGAGCTTTTGGAAGTAGTAGGTATTCCTCATAAAGCCGAAACTCTTGCCGAGGATCTTACGCTCAGTGAAAAACGCCGGCTCGATCTGGCTCGTGCACTTGCCACCCGTCCGAAACTACTGCTTTTGGACGAAGTGGCTGCGGGATTCAGCCCTGTATTAGTAAAACAGGCAGTGCAATTGATTAACCGGGTTCGCGGAAGAGGGGTAACCCTTTTGATTATCGATCACTTTCTAACGTTAAGCTTAAAAGTTTCAGACCGTCTTCTGGTCCTTGATCACGGAGAAAAAATTGCAGAGGGCCCACCCAATCAGGTCATGAAAAGCCGGGAGGTGGGCCGTGCTTACCTGGGCCTGCAATACCAGAAAGAATAAAGAATCCTGGCCCAAAGGACCAGGCTTTGTTTTATCCCCAGAGGGGATTTGCTTTGTTGGAAGTTCAAAAATTACAAATATCAAATCACAAATATTTTACCCTGTTAAATAATGCTTCGCATTAAATCTACGATTTATTTAACAGGGCAGGCAATTTACAATGACCGAAATTCGAAACTCCAAACACTGTTTCGTCCAGAAAGGTTTTGGTCATTGAATATTGTAATTTGAGATTTATTTGGAATTTGTGATTTTAGACACAAAATCTAAGGCAGAACCATATATCTCTGACTCCCGCAATGCGGGACAGGCTTGGCCCATCGAAGATCCCGCATTGCGGGGAAGGACCAGGTTTTTCAAGACAAAATAAAGAGGGCCGAGAAACAGGAGTCAAAGGTCTCACCCCTTAATCCCTGAGAAAGGTTAGATATGGATACTATCAAACCGCTTATGAAGGTCTGCAATCTGAATGTGTATTATCGGGGCATCCAAGTGTTACAACAGGTTAACCTGACGGTGTGTGCCGGCCAGATTGTTTCCATTGTAGGTCCCAACGGTTCCGGCAAGACTACGGTTATGAAAGCCATTGCCGGTATACTGCGCCCGATTCAGGGCGTTATCACCTATCAACACGAGCCTATTCAGACGCTTCCGGCACACGAGGTGGTTCGCCGGGGTCTGGTTTATGTGTCCGAAGGCATGAATGTCTTTCCTCTTATGAGTGTTCTGGAAAATCTGGAAGTCGGCGCCTATGTCGCCAGAAAAAAAAAGAACGACCTGATGTCTTTTGTATTCGAAATCTTTCCTGTTCTGGCGGAAAAACGCCGGAAAATGGCGGGAACCTTGAGCGGAGGGCAAAAAAGAATGCTGACCATTGCCCGAGGGCTGATGAGCAATCCCCGTCTTCTCCTGCTGGACGATCCTTTTCTGGGTCTGGCCCCAAAAGATGTGAACCGTCTCTGTAATACGCTGAAGATAATTCGTGGTCACGGAATTACTCTTTTTCTGGCCGGCCAGCATGTCCGCCGAATATTAAGGGTGGCCACCAAAGCGTTTCTTATCGAAAATGGAAAAATCACCCTTGTTGGAACCGGAGAGCAGCTGCTGGGTCACCCCCACTTCCGGGAAATACTTTTTGGACTGACAAGTGAGTCAGAACTTGAAGTCGTATGATCCATACCCACCGAAACCGGTCGTAGATCAAGACTATTGGTAATTGAAAGTCATTTACTTTTTATAAAAAGCAAGTTGTTAATCATCCCCTGAATAACTTCTCAATAAATTCTGATGTATGAAATGATCCTATTGACCCGCCTACACAATTCATTAAGAAGTTACTCCCCTTAGCATTCCAATACTCCAGTATCTCATATGTTGAAATGCCGCAACCTGCCACACATATTTCAACAACAAACCGTTCTGCATTAAATCCGCCGAAACCCAGTAAAATGTCTATTGCCTTAATGTATTAAAAATAAATATTATTCATTCTTTGATTTTTATTCGTTTTATGATATACAATGCTCTTGTGTGGATTCAGGGGCTTCGTCCCGGTCGGAATGATGGAGTAATGGGTTTGAAGGCGTTTTTAACAATTTAAATAGGTTATTTCCGCTTTTACTCTCAACATCCCATCATTCCATTTTTCCATGTGGATGGGATAGGCCTGTTGTCAATAAGAAAATATTTTTTTTCAATAAGTTTATAATTGCCAGATCGTAAAATTTTTAATGGAGGAAAAATGACTGAAGAATTAAAGGTAGGCATGACTCACCAAATAGAGAGAGAAACAACCGAGGAAATGTCAGCACAAAAAGTCTACCCCCATGTGCCCAATGTATATGCCACTCGAGCCATGGTGGGACATATTGAGGAAGTTTGTGCGGATCTGGTTCTTCACCACCTGGGAGACGGTGAGCAAACCGTTGGAATCGGAATGAAATTCAAACACATGGCAGCTACTCCCCTGGGTATGAAGGTTCGGTTCAACGCCAGCTTGACCGAAGTGGATGGCAGCAAACTTACTTTTGAGGTGGAAGGCTTTGATGAAGTGGATAAGATCGGCGAGGCAACCCACCAGCGTTTTATCATCAATGCCGAAAAATTCAACAGCCGCGTGGCAAAGAAGGCAGGAATTTAGGGGGTAAGCCATGGGGGCAGGAGATTCCGTAAAAAAGTTAGGTGCCATTTTAAGACCCAAAAGCATCGCGGTTATCGGCGCATCCACCAGCCCGGACAAGCTGGGTCATGAAATTATGAAAAACATTCTGGACAGCGGCTTTCAGGGAACTGTTTACCCCATCAACCCCAAGGCCGATGCTGTCCTGGATATCCCCTGCCACGTGAGCGTTAAAGATATTTCAGAAGCGCCGGATATGGCCGTTATCATCATTCCGGCCCGATTCGTACCCCAGGCCGTGGAGGAATGCGGCCAAAAGGGGGTCAAGGGCGCGGTGATCATTACCGGCGGCTTCAGCGAAGCAGGGCCTGAGGGAGAGGTTTTTCAGCAGCAGGTCGTTGACATTGCTCAAAGGTACGGCATTCGTATCATCGGACCGAACTGCCAGGGTGTAAACAATCCTCATTGCCCTGTATGTGCTTCCTGGCCGTTATTAACCCACAAGGGCAAGATCGCACTTATTTCCCAAAGCGGTACTGTGGGCGCTGCAATGATGGACTGGTTATCCGAAGAAAAGCTGGGTACAGCCAGTTTCGTTAGTATGGGCAATCGGGCCGACGTAGACGAAACGGATCTGATCGCCTATTTTAACCAGGATCAAAGCACCGAAGTTATCGCTGCATATATCGAAGGGATAAAACGTCCCGAGCACTTCATCAAGGCGGTTGAACAACTCCAAAAACCGCTGGTTGTCCTTAAGTCGGGCCGCACGCCCAAAGGCAAAGTGGCCGCCGAATCCCATACCAAGGCACTGGCAGGTGCTGATGCAATCTATGACGCACTTTTTGCCAGATATAATATCTACCGCGCCTATACTATAGAGGAATTTTATGATTTTGCCAAAGCTCTGGCTTATCTGAAACCGCCGAAAGGCAACCGTATTCTCTTTATTACAACCTCCGGCGGGGCTGCTATTCTGGGTACAGATCAGGCAGAACAGGAAGGCCTTGATGTTTCTCCTCTCTCTGAATCGGTTGTGGCGGCCATTACCCCGCTTATTCCAGCCCACGCCATAAAGTCAAATCCTATCGATCTAACCGGTGATGCCACCGCCCGGATGTTCAGTGACGTTATGGAGGTCACCCGGAAGCATTACCATACTCTGGGAGTGATTTTTGGCGATCCCGTGGAAGATGCTTCCCGCGTGGTAACCCCTGGAGCCAATGAGCTGGTTATTTTTCTCGGCGGAGCAGATGTGGAACGTCATGAACGTGAACTCATGCATCTTAAAGGCATACCCGTATTCCCCACACCGGAACGCGGGGTAAAAGCACTTGCCCGGGTTATTGAACGCAAAGACCTGGCACCGCCACAAAAACCCACACTCACTGTTCCCGTAGCCGGTCGTCAATTGTCGCCCTACCAGGCACTCACCCGCGTTTCAGAACAGGGGTTGCCCTGCATCGGCTTTGGGCAGGCAGACGGTCCCGACAGCGCCGTTCAAATAGCCCTTGAACAGGGATTTCCGGTGGCTCTCAAAATCAGCTCCCCGGAGATTCTCCATAAGAGCGATATCGGAGGCGTGCACCTCAATCTTGATTCTCCTGAGGCTGTGAAAAAGGCCTATCATGAAATAGTAGCCGCCACACGGAACGCTCAGCCGCAAGTCACTGCAAAAAATGTGTTGGTAAACAAGATGGCACCTCCCGGACTGGAGGTCATTGTGGGAATGAATCGTGACCTGCAGTTCGGCCCGGTCATCCTCTTTGGGCTTGGGGGCATTATGGTGGAAATTTTTCGGGATGTAAGCCTTGGCCTCCTCCCCTTAACCCGCGACAATGCGCTTGCAATGATCCGGCAAATCAGAGGACATAAACTCCTTTCGGGCTACAGAGGTCAGCTGCCGGTAGATAAACAGGCTCTGGCAGACTGCATTCTGGCGGTGGCCAAAATGGCTGAAACCCATCCTGAAATCGTCGAGATCGATCTGAATCCGGTCTTTGCCTATCCGGGTGGAATATTGGTCGTAGATGCTAGAATTATTGAACAGGAGGAAAGTTAATATCCAATTTTCAGGTGTTGTGAAGTTGGATATTGGACATTTTGTTATATGGATGCACAACAAAGCCTTGGTTGATACATATTATTTTTTTAATCACTGAAAATTGGAAAATACAATTATGGCTCTATCTCAAAATTTTATCATAGGACTCATGAACCAATTCCCCATGTTGCAATACTTTAGCGATCGTCCTTTTGGTATAGAGATTGAATTTTACGGACTGAACTATGTTATTACCCCGATTGACAACAATATCATTAAGCCCTACTGTATTTCATCTCGTGCCAGAGACGGCAGGAATATCCAGCAGCTTTATAAGGATTTCAAGATTCCCATGGGGGCTGACAGAGAGTCCTGGCACTTTGAGAAAGACGGCTCTGTCAGAGGCAAAGGACATACTCAATTTGGCGCCGAACTGACCAGCCCGATTTTAAGCGGCATCACAGGCCTGCTCCAGGCGTATAGCGCATTCCGGCTCCTCTGCAATATCCAAGGCGTTGATATTGACGATAGCTGCGGTTTCCATGTCCATCACGGTGTAGATCCAAAAGTGTTTACCTGCAAACACTTACAGGAACTCGTTCGCTTGGTTTACCCTATAGAGGAGCACTTTTACCTTCTTATTCCAGGAGAGAGACAAAGGGCAGAAACCTGTAAACCAATGGAAATCGATGTAAAGGCTTTTTTGGACGTTTGTGATAGTGAATCAGAAAAAGGGAGTGACAAAATCAAACAACTCTGGTATTCGTCAGAAAACCATTATGATTCAAAGTCAGCCAGATATCCGCGCTACGACAAAACCCGTTATCACGGCCTGAATTTCCACTCATACTGGTATCGCTCCACAATTGAATTCCGCTACCACTCGGCGGTGCTGCACAATATTGATGAAGCCATGGAATGGATCATTTTCACCCAGTTTCTTATAGAGTTGAGCCAGGGACATGTCCCTGATATCTATTTTTACCCCGAGGCTAACAAATGGCTGAATGCGATCTATATGATCTACGAAAGTTTGGGATATAAGGATTGTATAAAGCGACTGGCAAACTAGCCCGAACACCTCATGATACCGTATCGGGGAATTAGAAAAATCACTAAATAAAGGTATCGAAAATTTTACTGTTTATTGAAGATATAGGGGGAGTCAGGTCTCATCATAAAAAGGAAGGCGATCATGTGTGACATTTTCGCCATATCCGCAGGCTATAAACATACGCCCAAAAAGTATCTGCCCATCTTTGCGGAAAAGGGCAAACAAAACATGAATGGCTGGGGTATCGGTTTTTTTCGTGACGATCAGGCGTTTATGGAGAAATCGGAGGAACAGGTATTCAGCCAGGAGCAGGTTCATGAAAGTTTCCAGAGGCTGGCAAGGGTCATCGACAGCAGAATCATTATTTCCCATATAACTTGCCCCAAAAGTGGTGGCCGCCACACTGACCATCTCCATCCGTTTAAGCTCTCCTTTCTGGATCATAACTGGCTTTTTGCCCAGGTAGGAGTTGTTGAAAGCATTGAGAAATATCAAACCACTGAAAAACCCCGCCTGACAGTCGATGTCTATACCGCCAGAATTTTTGAATTTTTAAGAGATCGAATGGTGTTCTTACATAATCAAAACCCTTATATCAGTCTTTATATGGCGCTGCGCATCAGTATTCAAAAACTTGTGTCCGACTATCCTGGGGAGTACTCCTTTTTTCTGGCCAATGAATCGGTGCTTTTTGCTTTTTGTAATTACAGACAGTTAATGCTTTTTAAAGAGTCTCAAAGTATGGGAGATATCCTGTTGATCACTTCGATCAAAGAAGGTCTTAGCCAAAGCAAATGGCAACAAATTGTGCCGGATCCGCAATCTCTTGGAGAGCTTTTGGTCATTGCCGGCCCGGATGTATTATATGCCGGAGATGTTTGAAATCAAATTAATCCTGTTACCCTGTCAATAACATGTGTGATCTTTTTGCACTTTCTGCAAAGAAAGATTTTTCAGCTCCAAAATCTTTGCCCATTTTTGCCGCCAAGGCAAAAAAAAATATGGATGGCTGGGGCATCGGCTATTTTAAGAAGGATCATGCCCTGGTAGAGAAATCGGCTAATCGTGTTTTTGTTTCCGGGTACGTTCACGACAGTTTCCGGAAATTAGCCCGGGTGGTAAAAAGCAGAATTATTATCTGCCATGTCCGTTTTCGTAGCAGCGGCCCCATAGACGATTGCCACGCCCATCCCTTTGTCCTCAGATTCGGCGGTCACGACTGGATATTCGCCCATAACGGAAAAGCACCGGCCATTGAATCTTACAAAAGCAACAACCCCCCCCTTGAGGAAGCCGTGAGCGACTCGGCCAGAGCCTTTGAGTATCTCCGGGATCACTTGTTGCGGTATTACCGGAACACAACCCAACTTCCCACGCTCTTCCAGGCCTTGTGCCAAAGTACGGAGCGAATGGTTGAAGAATATCCCGGTGAATACAACTACCTGCTGTCCAATGGCCGGACCCTTTTTGCCTTCACCAACCATCGCCAGTTTATGTTCCTCAAAGGGAGTAAAAAGCTGGAAGGCGCCCTACTTCTTACAACACTGGCCCGAGGTCTGAGCAATGAAAAGTGGATCCGGATAGCCAGGGCAACAAATCGCAAGGGCACGCTTCTGGCGATTTCAGGGACGGATATAATTTTGAAACAGTCTTTGTAGAATTTCGCATTTTAGTTCACTTCAAACTCTTACGGCGTTTCTTCAGGCAGAGTTGGATAACTTTGACTTGGCTCACAGGACCGGGCTTTCAAGATTAAATAAAGTGACCTGCCTAAAGTCCCTCTATTTTCTCGGCTATCATTTTCGGCAGGGGTATGGCATTCCAGGCATGATCGATGGCCACAAAGGTGACGCTCCCCTCGGCAGCCAGACGAGTCTCCGGAGGGCGGTAAAATTGAAACTGAAAAACAACGACCTTTTCCTTGACTTCTTTGATCGAGGTGTGCATTTCAAGCAAATCACCATAGAAGGCCGGCATAAAAAAGCGGCAATCCGCCGCGACTTTGGGCATGCCGAATTTTTCTTCCTGGTTGCGAAAAAATTTTTTCGGTGATATCCCTATGTGGCGCAAGAATTCTTCAATGCCCTGATGAAAATAACGAAAATAGGCAACAAAATAAACAACGCCATACGGATCGGTATCGCCGAAGAGAACCTGTACTTTGGTTTTATGAATGAGCATGTTGCACCTCCTGTAAGATAATTGGCTTTGCCTAAAATTGGAATAGAGACCATGCCTCAAAAAATTACTTTATTTGTCCCTGTTATAGGGATATAGACTTTCAGAAACCTTACATATACCCTAATTGATATAAAAAAGAGGTAATCATGCGATTTCTCAAATCTTTTGTTTTGGCCGTTTTCCTCGTCCTTATATCCCTGAATCCGCCGGCATGGGCCGATGAAACTGTCAAGATCCAAATGGTTCGATTGCAAACTGCCGATGGGATCACACTAACCGGTGTTTTACGCCAACCCCATACGGTTCGGAATAATGCCGGTGTGGTAATGGTCCATGGTTACAGCGGCAATTTTTATTCAGGCATCATGTCCTTTTTCCCGGAAGCCCTGTCTGATTCCGGTTTTGCGACTCTGGCGCTAAATATGCGCGATCATGATAGGGGCCCTAAAAAGAACCGATTTGAAGATAACCGCTATGACATTGCTGTGGCGGTGGATGAAATGGCCCGGCTCGGTTATAATCCCATATTTCTTTTCGGCCACAGCATGGGCACCAACCGTGTGCTCTACTATTTTGCGACAACCAAAGATTCCAGGATTAAAGGCGTGCTTTTAACCGGCCCTCCCGGCAATTTGTTCGAATGGAATATAAGCATATTCGGTATAGAGGCTGCAAGCCAGGTTCTCGCCCAGGCCCAGGATCTCATAGCCAGGGGTAAAGGAAACGAATGGATGCTGATCAATTTGGGACCTCTGGGTAAAGCACTTTACACCGCTAACCATGTGGTAAGCCTCAGGGGCCCGAAAACAGTTTCCGACCCATACAAAAACATCAGCCAAATTTTCAAGCCGATTCTCATCGTCCATGGCCTAGCTGACCGCCTGGCAAACTCTGACGTGACTGACAGACTCCTTAAAAGCGCAGCGCCTGGAATCCATGTTACGGTAGTGAAAATTCCCGGTGCGAATCACGGCTTTAGCGCTCATCAGCAGGATCTTGTGAACGCCGTGAACAAGTGGCTGATTGACCAGACGAATCGTTAACTCGTGTCCATCCATAAATCCATATCGGGCACAACTTAAGTTTCCAAAACAAAAATTAGATCTTGCATAGAAGTGGTTTCAAAACCTTCAATCAGGTTCAAGGTCAAGGCGGAGCGAGGGATTCAAACGCAGGAATATATTTAATATTTCGAGTATTGAATCCCTCGGCCCAACACAGAAATTGGGCCTGAGGGGAGGTTTTGAAACCACTTCTAAGAAATTTCATGTAAACTGCTACGAACTTGCGAGTAGATATCCGGAGCCATGACCAGAAGGTGATCATTGATCTTTTGACCGTCCAGGTATTCGTTAAGGAAAAAATCACTCCCATCCATCTTGCAGATTTTTCCTCCCGCCGCCTGGAGAATAATACCGGCTGCAGCAAGATCCTGAAACGACTCGTTCGCAATAACGGCAGCTTCCGCGCGACCCATGGCAACATAGCATATGTGAGCACCCGTACATCCCAGATCCCGGATTTTACCTGGGAATGTGGATCGATAACGGCGGTGAAACCGGGAGTAGGTGAAAAGAAGGCTCTCGTCGTTAATCGTTTTTTTATCAGATACGTGGATTTCTTCTTCTCCCAGAAAAGCTTTTTGTTCGGCCTGTGCATAAAAAAGATCGCCGGTTGCCGGCATATAAAATATACCGAAAACCGGCCAGAAATTCTCGATAAGTGCAAGAGAAATGCCCCAGATGGGGATTCCCGCCTGAAAATTTGCAACACCATCCAAGGGATCAAAAATCCACAAATAACGCTTCTCATCATGGGTATAGTCTTTGCCGGCCTGATTATTTTTAAACACCTGATGTTCGGGGAAATGACTGTTGAGCTGATCCTGAAAAAATTCCATCAGATGAAAATCCGCTTCTGTAACCAGATCTTCATCGAATTTAATATTGGGGTTTCCTTTACCATAATAGGAAAGAGCTTCTTTACCTGAACTGCGGATAACTTCCATTGCAAATTGAGTTAAATTTTTAATCCCATGATGTTTTATATCCATTTACACTCCTTGCTCAAAAAATAATTTGACGGGAAAATACAAAAAAACGCTAAAAATCGCCCAGTGGTCTTTTAAATGTAAATTTGGCAGGATCTTTGACCAATTTCTGGCATGCGATTTTGGTGTTTCCTCCTAGAGCTGAAAATGGGAGGGATACAATAAAAACAGCGGTGCCCACCACACTGGCAACGATTCCCAAGGGTCTGACAACTAAAAGGTCCGCGGCCATGGCTTCGGCGGTGATCTTATTATCTAGATCTTGGCTTTGCGCAAGAGCGGAAGTCCCGAGCGGAATAAAAATCATGGCTGCAATTAACAACAAGATCATGGATCGTTTTCCTATGTTATGCATATGTTCCTCCTTTAGCAAATTATACGCTTTTTATGATAGTAATGCATTTGTGACAACGGTCCAGGGTTTCGGCGACCCTTATTTTGATAGGGTTGAAAAATATTGATGATAGCGCTATATTTTGTCTGCATAGAGATCGAATTGAGGTGTTTGATAAAATATCTAATTTTCACAGACAGTTTGCATTAAATATTTTAAAGAAAAGCGGCTTCAGTGTCAAGGGAAAAGGGGGGAGCATTAGAAATGTCAACATCTTTGACTTATATAGAAGTCGCTATAGCGCTTCCCGTATACAACACCTATACTTACAGCGTCCCGGAAACTCTTCATGAACTGGTTGCCACGGGAAAAAGGGTGTTGGTTCCATTCGGTCGGCGCAGGGTAACCGGATATATTTTGGGCTCAGCAAAGGATGTTGATCAGGAAGGGATAAAAACTGTCCTGGATATTCTTGATGAAAACCCGCTTTTCCCTTCATCCATGACCCCGTTCTTCAGATGGACCGCTGATTACTACCTGCATCCTATAGGAGATGTTATCAAATGTGCTCTGCCCGGAGGCTTAAATCTCTACGACTTTTTCACCATCGCTATTACAGAAAAAGGTAAGGATGCTCTTTTAAATCATTCTGACGCATCTTTCGAGAACCAGATCTTAAACCGGCTGAAAACCGGGCCCTACCGCTTCAAAGACCTTAATAAAGACTTTAATCAGCATATCCCCAATGCCTTAATTCATTCCATGGAAAAACGGGGGGGTATTGTTTGCAATCGCACGCTCAAAGGTGGGGCCACTAAACCCAAGATGGAGCGATATGTGTCATTATTAGGTTCAGATATTCCAATGGAACAGCTTTCCGATTCAAGAAAAAAAATCATTGAGACACTCAAAACTTGTGATGAAATCTCCGTAAAAAAATTACAAGAACAGGTTCCTTTCGCTTCAAGATTAATAAAATCTCTTGAGTTGGACGGGCATGTTTCGATTTTTCAGAAAAAGGTGTATCGGGATCCCTTCGGTGAACCCATAGCACCCGACAAAGTTCACACACTTACTAAAGAACAGAAACGCGTGATCCATACCGTAACTGAATCCTTGGGCCGGAAATTTACAACCTGCCTTCTGGCAGGGGTCACGGGAAGCGGCAAGACGGAAGTGTATATGCAGCTCGCTGCGATAACCATAAGCATGGGATATTCCGTTCTGGTCCTTGTTCCTGAGATTGCCCTTATATCCCAGATGGAACGCCGCTTCCGAGCCCGGTTTGGAGAGTGTGTCGCCGTTCTTCACAGCGGTCTTTCGGCCGGAGAGCGCTATGATCAGTGGATGCGCATCGCTTGCCGGGAGGCGACCATCGCTATCGGTGCAAGATCCGCCGTGTTTGCACCTTTTGAGAAAATCGGCATTATTATCGTTGACGAAGAACATGATCCCTCCTACAAGCAGGAGGGGGGGCTGCGGTATAATGCCAGGGATCTTGCCGTTGTGAGGGCAAAGCTTAATCACGGCGTTGCCCTGCTGGGGTCTGCTACGCCCTCCATACAATCATACTATAATACGACCACCGAAAAATTTAAGGCCGTGACATTAAAAAACAGGATTGAAAAACGCCCCCTTGCAAAGATCACCGTCGTGGATCTCTGCAAGAGCAGGGATGTTCGGGGAATTCGGCGCTTCATCACACCGGAACTTCATGGGGAAATGAAAGCAACCCTTGATCGGGGCGAGCAGGTTCTTCTTTTTCTAAACCGGCGCGGCTTTGCCAGTTATCCGGTTTGCGCGGCCTGTGGTGCCGCCATAAGATGCAAAAATTGTGATATTTCACTTACCCTTCATCAGAAGGTCAATGCATACAAATGTCATTACTGCGGGTATACACGGGCATCCACATCACACTGCACGTCTTGCGGTTCCGGCAAAATCCTGCAGTTGGGTATGGGAACCGAAAAGGTGGAGGCCGCCGTAACATCTCTTTTTCCCGATGCCAGAATCACCAGAATGGATCGAGATACCACCCAACGAAAAGGGTCCATTCTAAAAATCCTGAAAGGTCTCAGAAACCAGACCATAGATATCCTTGTGGGAACTCAAATGGTCGCAAAAGGCCATGATTTTCCCAACATTACTCTGGTGGGTATTATTTGCGCGGATCTCTCGCTCAACTTTCCGGATTTTAGAGCCGGGGAACGAACCTTTCAGCTGTTGGCACAGGTTGCCGGAAGAGCCGGGCGGGGAACTGCCCCCGGCCGGGTGATTCTTCAGACGTATAACCCAAATCATTTCGCCATCTTATCCGCAACACATCAGGACTTTGAAACTTTTTACCACCAGGAGATAAGCTTCCGCAAGAGCCTGAATTATCCCCCATTTTCAAGGATGGTCCAGCTTAAAATATCAGGGAAAGACCCGGAAAAAACCCGGCACCGTGCTCAGGCCATCGGAGATCTTTGTCATACATTGAAAAAAAACGATCATTCTTTTTTAAAGTCCGTGGAAATATTGGGACCCATTGAAGCCTCACTTCCAAAGATCGCAAAACGATACCGGTGGCAGATTCTTTTAAAATGCCCGAGCATAAAACAGCTTCACCGGTTTCTTCACCAAATATGGTTTGAGAACAAAGCAAACATCAGCACCCGAGATGTCAATGTGGTGCTGGATGTGGATCCATTTTTTATGATGTGAAAACATTGCTAAAATGCTAATCAATACTGATTGAATATTCCGAAGGAAATCATCAATAAAATTGGTTTGATGCTGATGCAAGATACATGCATAGAATGTTGACCGGAAAAACCGGAATCTTGGAAAAGTGACAAGCACAAGATGTAGTGTCAGAGACAAACCCGAAATAAGCAATAATATTTAACAAGAGCGATCGAGATCTAAATAGTATCACAACCCATTGACATTGCTAATTATTTCAGGTCTGAAAGAGATCACAAAGTTGATTTCGATTCTAAAAATTCATTTTTTTTGAATTTGACAATTTCGTTACATGATCAGCGGTTCACTTTCTCACTGATTTAATACAGCCGGGATCAAGAATTCCTTTCCGCCATCAGATTTCTATTAAATGGGGTTAATATTATGTAAAATGCTTCATATATTTTATGTGGTTTACCTCATAATTTTAAATAGTTTACCATAATATGAGGACACGTAATGAACGACCGGATTGACAAACAGACGAGTATTGTAAGTCGCATTATAGAAGGTTCTATAACCATCGATTCCGTTGCAGAGTTTGAGAAACTGCTCAAGACCTTTCCCAATAATCCATGGCTCCACAAGATCTTTGCCGACCTTTTGAAACGAGACAAATCGCTTTATGCTGCCGCCGATGAGTATGGAGAAGCCGCCGAGCTGTTTATGGAAAAAAATATGACGTTGCAGGCTATCGTATCCAAAACTCTTGAATGGCAAATCCTTCAACCGTCCAATCAAGAGGGGAAGTCCTTCTATTTATCCCTTCATCAAGGCAGAGCCAAAAATACGGGTGTACATAATTTCTTCATCAAGATGAAGTATCCCGACATCATCGCTTTTATGACTGAGCTGTCGCCCGGGCATTTTCCTGCGGAAAGTATGATAAATAAATTTGGTGATGAAGAGAATGCCCTTTATTTTGTTGTGTCCGGTTCTCTGGAAGAAACCATTTACCATCGTTTGAAAAAGTGCGAAAGGATACAAAAGAAATTAACTAAAAGCCTGGGGGGAAACGACTTTTTTGGTGATATTTATCCGTTTGAAGTGGAAAAGGTGTCTCAATCGACTATCGAGACACTCACTCGCGTTGAATTTGCAAAAATTTCTAAATCAAGTGTGATGTTGATTTGTAGAAGATATCCTCATGTTAAGCTTCTTGTCGATGATCTTTATAAGACCTGTTGGAAATCCGCTGAAGAAGAATTTTCATGGACCGTTCGGAGAACGGTTCGGCATAATTTCCCTACAAAAGTTAATGTTAAAATATTTAAAGACGAATTGGCCAAAACCCCTTTGCACTTCGATGGATTTACAGAGAATATTTCTTTAGATGGAGCTAGAGTGGTTTTGGGTCCAAATTATGAAACCGGTCATTTTGATACCTTGGCTGGAAAAAATGTTAAGCTTCAAATATACTTGCCTATCGGATTTGTCAATCTCTCCATTCAGGGCACCACTGTTTGGAGTAAGGAGGTTCCTCTCGAAGGAAAAACGAGTGCGGTAGTGGGTATACAATTCAAAGACATGACCGATGCAGACCGCAGGTTGCTGCAGGGCTATAATTTTGGGTCCGAGAGCGAGCAAAATATGATTTGGAGGGTATGGGACTCGCATTTGAATAAGTGAAGCCCGATTTTGGATGATAAATATAAGAAATAAGAGTACCCGATATATGTACTTTAAATTGAACTGGTTGAACCTGCACTTTGGTAAGAAAACTGTATTGTTTATGATTTCGGTTATATCCCTCTATGTTCACGGCTTTCCAAAAATTTATCGAAAATTTATTATCTGCCCTCAAGTGATTTCTAAAAGCCCCAGGAATAACATTGCTTTTTTTACTACCATATGTTGTCTTATTTAGTTCTTGACATACAATCTATATTGTCTTATGAATTCTTAAGGGCTGTTTCAGTTAATGTAATATTTCCACTCGGAGTATTCAAGGTAGGATCAAACTTTCCAATAGCATGTATAAAACAATCAAAATGAAAAAGTTCTTGGTACTTGCTTCTATCATATTATTATTATCCTTTGTGACAACTAGTTTGTTTTCCATTGCTCTAAACATTAATCTGAAAAGAGATGCTCATGCCGTGGAGAATATTTTCAACAGTGACTCAGGTGGTTTATTATTTGAAAAATACTTGCCGCAAGAGACCTTTTCTGATGGACTGCAAAATAATCCTTCTCCATTAATAGAACCATTTAAAATGCTTCTTGTAGGCGTTGGGTTTATTTTTCTTTCGCTCATAGGGCGCAAGATGTTCAAGAGTTAGTTTGCCATGTCCAAGATACTACGCGATAATGGGGGTAGGCGCCTATATATAGAAAGGCGGCAATTCCCGTATGATCCACTCTTTCTTGAACGCAGATCTGGATACGACCGAAGAAGCGTACTTGATAGAAGACTTAAACCAAGAACATCAAAATAGTAAAAATACGTTAAACGGGCAGGGTCATTAAATTGGCCCTGCTTTTTGGTTATTGCACTCTGCAGATACTGCTATGGAGCACAACTCTCTGAATTTTTAAGATATGTAAATCTTACCTCAAAACATAATCCATTTATTATGAAAACTGGATTAGGGTCACACAACACAATATATTGTATAAGTGTAAATTTTCAATTTTTGCCAGAGAAATGGCCATAGGATCTCTCTTAAAGGATCGGCCGCTCTCTTTCATTAAGGGCTCGCGCATAAATTAATTCACATTTTCCGACGGACTAATGGAGTAGTTCCATTTTGGCCGTTGGGTATAATGCTTTACTGATCTTTGACAGTTTGATTTTTAATTTTCAATAAAATCAATGTACTAAGTCACCCCAAAAAGTTCTTGGCACTACCGGCGATTATGATAAAAA
>Ga0315535_1000822_pt1 | contig 21360 bp, 10 predicted proteins | sample SalMarSW160220MG_2_FD_203092 | JGI IMG/M metagenome (GOLD analysis project Ga0315535, IMG submission 203092) | Salt marsh sediment microbial communities from the Plum Island Ecosystem LTER, Massachusetts, United States - Salt Marsh Sediment SW1602-20 ... | reverse complement strand
TGGTGTTGGACAGGACAATAACCTGGGAACCCGCCTTGAGAAGTTTGGCGTCATCCGGGTTGATGACTACCGGTTTTTCCTGGTAGACGATGACTTGCGTCTTGACCGGGCCGACCTCCCAGCAGTTCTGCCGGTAGACAGGCTTCATCGAGGTGGATCCGTCCAGGTTGTAGCTGATGTCGTAGCGATCCACCTTGTTGGTCTCCTTGCACTTGATGTCCCGATACTTGCGTGTGTACTTGAATTTTTTGAAGACCAGCTGGACGCCCTCTTTTCCCGGCTTTTTGGCTTTGATCACAGCGGGCTTGCGAACGTCTTCGCCAATGTTTTCGAAACGGCCGCGGCTGGAAAGCAACTCGAAATAACGGGGGCTGTGGCGCACACTTCCCGGCAGGGGCACGCCGTAGGAGCCCTTGTGATAGTTGGGTATCGCCTGAATTATTTTACCTTCCGTTTTTAATTCCTGCTCGACTGCATTCATCGCGTCTATTCGGGAAAAGGCAATCTCCTCGGCCAGGCTAATCCGGCGGTTGCCCTTGCGAAGTGCCTCGGCCTCCAGTTCGGCCTTGGCCATCTTGCCCAGACCCATGTAGCAATAAGCCAGGGCTTCGGTGATCTGGTAACCGAGAGGATTACCTACCCTGAGATCCTGCACTTCTTCGGCGCTGCCGGGCTTGAGTTCTTTCGCCAGTTGTTCGCGCAGTCCAAGCAGCTGTTTCTCGCAGTCTGAAGGAGGCGTGCCGGTCGGGTCTTCGAAAAGACGCTCCGTGATCGGATCCAGGATACGGTAGGCTCCGGCATACTTTTTCCTGCGATCTGCATAGCGCTTGCGGGCCTGAACTGCAGAATCCCTGTAGACGGCCTTCATGCGCGGGTAGCGTTTTTCCATCTTCATAAAGGCTGCGTCGATCTCGCTCATGGCGGCCAGGCCCTCGCTGAAGATGAACAGCAGGTTTTGCCGCTCGAATTCCCGTCCTGGAAAAATCTTCTTCAGAGCGGCCTCGACCTCGGCCTTCGACGGCGGGTTGCCTACCGCATCGCTGCAGTAGACGTAGGGCACATAGCCCTTCTTGACATCCCATTCCGTGGCGCGAAAACACTCACCGACGAGTGCCGCCTTGTAGAGAACCAAGCGGTCTGCATCGGCCTTGCAATTTGTGACCGCCTCGGCCAATGCTATGCGGGAGTCGCCGGACAGCATCTGCGCGCCGACCAGGTCGTTCCTGTCCGAGAAGAAGGGATCGATACCCTCGATGCTCTTGCCGCATACGATCCGGGCCAGATGATCGTCGGCGCTGAAGTCCTCCGGCCAGCGGCCCGAGCTGCTCTTGCCGGCGAAGACGCGCTTGTTGATCCGGCTGGTTTCTTCTTCGTCATCCATCCCGGCGATGCGGGCCTTGCCGCGCTTGGCCTTCTTGACCCCGGAAGCCTTGTCCCAGGCCTCGGCGGACTGGCACCTTTTGGGCTTGGCCTTCCAGCGGTTGCGTATGGCTAAAGCGTCACCGCCCGGTCCGGCAGCCAGCGCACTGCTCTTGGCGGCAGAAGCCTTGTCGGCCTCACCTTTCTCCGCGGCCTGGAGCATGTTCTTGGACTGTGCGTATAAATCGAGGACTTCCCTGTAGCCGTCCAGATCCTTGATCTGCTCCGCCTTGGGACCCTTGATGCAGGTCTTCTCGAAGTTGTAGAAGCTCGAGGCACCCGTCTGGATATTGCTCTTCATTCGACGGATGGTGTTCTTGCCGTCCCGCTTGCACATATTAAGGATCGCATCCGGCGATGCGGCCAGAATCGTTCGCGGCGCAACCAGTGAAAAAACCAGCATGAGAATAGACGTAATCACTTTTCCCCTTGGCATCTTCTTCCTCCTCGCATGGCCTTTGCTTGTTTGCCAGCCTGTACCAGAAAAAGGACATAACGTCTATACGGAATTCTTTTCGGTCTTCGTAGAAGTACTCGAAGTTCGTCATCTTGCCGGGACGGCGGTCGCTTGGCCGTGGCGGGCGGCGATGCGCGCGAACATCTGGGCCATGCCCGATCCGAGCCGGAACAGCGACTCGGGATCGAGGTTGACCTCGGCGCTACGCTCCAGGTAGACAGACATGTTTGCCGGCAGGCCTTCTTCGGGGCGGTGGTAGGCGAACAAAAACGGCACTTTTGGCAATGGCAGCAGCAGGAATGTCTGGTCGGCCTCGAAGCCGGCGATGTCGCGCCTTGAGGCGAACAGATCGAGGATGTCGAGCATCAGATCCGGATCGCTCCCGGCCAGCTCCAGCAGCGGGGCTTCGCAGCGGTGGGCGAAGAAGCGCTCCCAGGGCCGGGCCGGCTTCAACTCTGCGAAGCGGGCCCAGTCGCCGGCCGGCCGGCGGCCGGCCGAGTCGAGCACGTAGGCCAGCAGCGGCACGTGCAGCCAGGGGTTCTGGTGGCAATCCGAGTGCAGCCCGCCGCCCTGGTCGAGCGCGAACAGCTTGCCCAGGCAGTGGAATGCAAGCCGGCCGTCTTGCATGAAGCCGTCCAGCCGTTCGGCCCGCGCCGCCAGGTCGACCCCGCCAAAGCGGGCGCGCAGCTCGCCCAGCGCGTCGGCCCCGTTCCAGTCGGCCGCGGCCGGACGCTCGCCCAGGCTTTTTTGCAGCTCGGCCAGCGTCTCGGCATCCAGCCGCGGGCAGTCTTCGAGCCGGCTCTGGCCCTGCAGCACGGCCGTGGCGAAGGCCATGCAGCTTGGCTTGCGGCACTCGCCGCAGTTTGAGCGCTCCAGGACTTTCAGGATTTCGAGCACGTTCACTCGGCCCAAACCTCCACCGGACGTTTCATCTTCATCCTCCGGGAGACCGGGAAGGCCATCAGTTCTCGTAAAAGTACTCGAAGGTAGTCATCGAGCCGGGGTAGCCATCGCGGCCGCCGGTGGGCTTGTCGGCGAAGGTGTCGTGCACGACAATCTTGATCAGCTTCTTGGCCGGGTCGTCCCCCACCACGTCGAAACCGCGGTAGGTTACCGGGAACTCCTCGGTGCCGAACCAGCGGCCTTCGTCCGAAGGCAAACCGATTGTGTACTTGTACTTGATAGCCTCGCCGCGCTGGGCGTCGACTATCAGCGTCCACTTGCGGTCGCCCGCCACCTCGTCGCCCGACTGACCGTCGTCTCGGAGCGATACCACGTTGGGCACCCACTGATCGCCTTCGGCTCCCAGGGCCGGCAGATTGCCGGCGATGTAGACTATACCGTTGCCCTCGGGCGGAGGCGGTGTTTGGCAACACGAGCCGTAAGTGTCTCGCGCAAGCACGTCGCCGCTCACGTCCGCCACCAAAACCACCTTGACTACGTTGGTGGCGTCTTCGAATATCACCTGCCCGCCCATATTCGGCGCCAGGTCGATGTCGTTGCCGCCCTCGACCGCCACCAGGGTGACTTCCAGCGGATCCTGGTAGACCAGATTCAGATCCGCATAGGGGATCTTGATCTCGACTATCTTGCCGCCCGGCTGCGGCCCGGCAAGCGTGACCGTTCCCGGCCCGTCGTCGACCCAACCGGAAGCGCCGTCGGCATGCAAGACACTGGCCGCAATCTGCGCGCCCGAAAAATCAAGCGCCAGCACGCGCGCCGGGCCTCCGACCTTGAAGGCGAGCGGAGTGCCGTTGCGGGTGGTCGTATTGGCGGGGTCCATCTGGGTCTCGCCCGTCTGGGGATCGATGATATGCTTGTGCGGAAAATAGGCCTCCAACAGGTAACCGGAACCCAGCTTGGCGCTCAGATCCTCGTTGCAGTCGACTGCCAGGTACAGGGCATTCGCATCATAGCCGTAGTAGACCCGGGCGATGTCGTCGTCGGGATTGGCCACGGCTCCGCTGTCGGCATCGTTATAGAAGCCGCCCTCGTTGATCCACTCGGCCTCGTTGGGCACGAAGCTGCCGTCAATGGTCGGGGGCGTGGTGAACGGACCGATCGGAGTCTTGCCCGACTCCTGGATGATCACCGGGCAGATGTACTCCTGAACGTTGATCCCGTCGATGCTGTTGAGGAAGGAGTACACGCCGGCCAGGTGCGCCCTGAAGCCGCGATCGAAAGGCGTGTCGTCGTTGGCCGGAGTGATCATGTCCTGGCCGAACCACCAGAACCAGTCGCTGCCCTCGGCCGCGTACATCTCCTCCCAGGACATGTAGACCTTGTACTCGTACGATCCCTTGTCGGTGGGGGGATCGGCCAGGGGATTGTAACGCGGGATCCCGCTGCGCTCGAGATCCTGGCGCGTGTGCAAAAGGCAATTCCAGGCCACGTTCTCCTCGGGCTCGCCGATCCAGATCGAGAATGTGCCGTCGATCCATGAGCCGGCGCTCAAAGGTTCGATCTCGGTCATCTCGCTTACCGGGTGCGCCGGTACGTGTCGCACGGGATTACCCGATATGTACTCCGAGCCGGTAACGCTGACCACTTCGCCGGCATCGTAGGCGTCTTCGAGAGTTGCGTAGAGCGTATGCAGGAAGTTCTTGCCGTCCATGTCGCGGGCGTAGTTCTCCCAGGCGTTCTCGCCGTCCATGATCACCGTCAGCAAACGGTCGGGCTCGCCCAGCGACGGCGCCTGGGCCAGAACGTCGCCCATGAACGAGGCGCTGGCCTCCGTGCCGGTCATGCCCTGGTACCTGAAACCTATTGCGTTTGACAGGCCGGTGTCTCGAAAGACAATGGCCAACTCGTCGTCGTGAGAACCGGCGTCGCCGATCTGGTCGTCCTCGTCCACCCGGTAGGGGAACCAGTGTTTGAGGTTCTTGGGAGTAGAGTTGTTGAGCACCTCCTGCCCGGTGGCCACCCAGCGAATTCCGTTTTGCACGAACAGCGGAACCACCGCCTCGGCCACCGACCCTTCCCCGGGCCACATGCCCGAAGGGGGAATGCCGAACACTTCAGTATAAAACTTGACCGCCTTGGCCACCTGCGCCCAGGCGTCATCGGGAAAGCTGAAGGGCGGATCGGGCAGATTATCCCAGGGCTGGTTCTCGCGCGCCAGATTGCTGTCTGCCAGAAGCGGCAGGATCGGATGGTAGAAGGGCGTCGTCAACACCTCGATCTGGCCCGTTAGTGTCTGAGGATTGAACAGCAACTGCTTGTGAATCGGGATCACGTTGGCCATGATCTTGTATTCCTCGGCCACCAGGCGGTTGCACAGGTCCTCGCTGATCGGCTGGCGCAACCAGAAGGTCTCGTCCGCTCGCTCCTCGACGACGTCGGACAGATCCACGACCCAGCCGTTTGGCATCTCTACCGCGTGACGCAGAAAATCCGGATCGAACCAGGCGATCTCGAACCAGCCCTTGAGCGCCAGAAAATCCTCTTGGGTGTAGGTCGAGCGCGGCTTGTCCCGAAGATCACGGTACTCGGGAAAATGTTTCATTAGAGCGTCCGAGGTGCTGACGCAGCTCCAGGCATCCTTGTGAAGCAGGCCCAGTTCGAGTTCGCTGACAGTCGCGGGCGTAGGCGTATCTTTCAGAAGCAGGTCGATCCACGGATCGGTCTTGCCCTCCCAGGATGCCAAAAACCCCGCCTCGTCGACGCGGTCGGCCTGGATGTCGACGAACGGTCCTAATCTATCGAGGTAGTAGGTAATCAACTGGTTCAGAAGCACCGAGGTCAGGTTGACATTGTAATGGACCTTCGGGTAGTCGACCAAGATCGCCGCCATGTCGTAGTAATCTTTTGTGGCGTGCTTACGCACCCAGGGGGACAAGAGTTGATCCTTTACCGGATCTAGGTACAACGGCTGGTGCTGGTGCCAAATCAGATTCAAGTAGAGTGTGCGCCTGATGTCGTCGGCCAGGTTGCAGTTGCCACCCACGGGATTTCCGGCCAGGTCCGTAACATTACGCACCAGCATGCTGTAGGTCGTGCCCGGGACAAAGCTCACGCCGGGCGCAACCTGCAAGCGGACATAGCTACCCTCGACCGCGGCATCTGAAAGCGCGATAGTGTCGCCGGAGCTGCCACGTACCGTGTAATTTGTGACCTCACCCGCAGTCATTGGATCGACCGCCTCTGAGAAATGGGCGGTCAAAACGCCTTCTCCGGGGCTGAAAGCATTCAGTAAGCAAGGCGGCGTCTCGTCGGGACCTCCGTCGTCTCCGGTGGTGCCGTGGTCCCCGTCGGCCGGGGCCTGGTCGCCCCCATCGAAAATCTCGTCGGGTTGTATGCCGGCGTCTGCGTCGCCGGGCTCGCCGTCTACGTCACTTACCGTCGGGTGTGAACAGGCGCCGAACACCAGCATCAGCGACACCAGCAACATCGACCATCGTCGTGAAATCATTCCTCTGCTCCCAGTCCCCTTTTGTTATCGCATTTCAAAAACGAAAACCTGGCCGACATCCTCCGGCGAGGACGGGTCGTCCAGCGGAAGCGTATCGTTAGAGAGGTACTCGCCGTGATGATTGACTAGCCTGACAAACAATGCCAGGCGCGCGCCATCCTGAGGAATCGGGCCTCCCAGCAAAAGACTTACCGGTATGGCCATCTCAATCGCCTGGTTGTCTCCGCTGGTGCGTACCGTCACGCCCGGCAGCCAGGAAAAGTCGGCCGGATCGGAAAACCCGCGCGCCCCGGCAAGAACCCAATGCGCGGCATTCTCGTCACCTGCTTCTATCTCGGCCATTCCCAGCGTGCCAACGGCAAGCTCGGCCCCGAAACCCTGCACCGAGACAGTGGCTACCGACGAGACTGCCGCGTCCAGCCCCGGCGCCCCGTCGATACCAAAGTCATCGCTGAGATCGTTCATGTTGGCAATGCCGCTGCCGGGACCGAAGTCGGTGTCGATATAGGCCACAATTGCGTTGCCGGCCTGGAAATCGACCCAGCCGCGGATGCCGAGATAGAGATTATCATCGTCGAAAGCGACGTACAGCTCGTCGGCATGGTTGTCACCCCAGTCGGATCCCTCGGCATTCGAGCCGGCTAAAAAGGCGCTGTCCCAGTCGTTGCCGCTGGTCGTCTCGATTTCCGTCTGCCCGCTTGAGTTGCGCTCGAGATCGGGCGTTCCCCGAAGCACGAAGTCGAAGCCCTGGGGCAGAGCGACATTAGCGCTATCGGGGTTGGTCACTACAAGCTCGACCATTCCCGGCGCATGCGCCAGGGTCGTTGCCGTCAAGTTGCCGGCATCCACGAAGGTCGTGTTCAGAGGCTCGCCGTCCAGCGACACAACCGCACCGTCTTCGAATGCGCTGCCGTGGACGGTTATCGTCCGGCCGCCGAGAACACTGCCGACCGCCGGCTGCGCCTCCCAGACCTCCAGGTCGGCGCCGCCTCCGCGAACCGTGGCAGTGCCGATCCCATCGGCCACGACCCATGTGGTTCCCTGGTCCATCGAGAAGCGATAGGCATAGTCGTACTGGCCGGCTTGTTGAATAATGAAAGCGGCCTGATATTCGTCGTTGTTGCCGCATGTTATGCACTGATCGTTGCAGGCGGCGTCACCCCAGCTGAAGGCACCGGGATCGTCCTCGGGAGAAACACCCTGCGGGCCGTAACCCAACTGGGCGGAAATTCCGGGACCGCAGCCGGGCGCTTCCGTAATACCCGGCTCGTACACTTGCGCATAGACCAGCTCCGAGGCCTGATTCATATCGAGCACCATCGAAAGCGGCCACTGCAGCGCGGCCCAGTCTACGCGCGGCACCTCGTAGCCGAAACCGTTCACCAGAGTATCGGCCTGCAGATCAGAGTTTGTCACAACCACGTCTACCGATCCCGCAGCGTGCGGCGGCGTCTTGCAGGCGATCGAGCCGGGGGGGCTCGTAACTATCTCCGTGGCCGCGATGCCGTCGAAAGTGACCGTGGCGCCTGAGTCGAAACCGCTGCCGTAGATGGTCACATCGTCTCCGCCTGCCACCGAGCCCGTCGCAGGATCGAGGCCTGAAACAAGCGGGCCGCTACTGTCGATGTATTCGAAGCCCTCCTGAAATGATGCCGCGGCCCCGCCGGGGTTTGTGACCGTAACATTCACCTTGCCAGCCGCGTGAGCCGGCGTGCTGCAACTAACCTGGCTGTCGCTCGCCATGACGACGTTTGTGGCCGCAATACCTCCGAAATCGATTGTCAGGCCGGAAGCAAACCGGCGTCCGGTGATGGTCACCGGGGTGCCGCCCTGAATGCCGCCCAAGCGCGGTTGCAGAAACAAGATCTCGGGCTGTCCGCCGCTTTGGTAGACGAAGCCGTCGGCCAACTCGGCGAAGTCGCCGCCCGGGTTGGTGACCCGCACTGCAACGGAACCCGCGGCATGCGCCGGAGTGGTACAGTTCAGTTGTCCGGCGCCTATGAACTGGACGTCGCCTGCCAACTCGCCTCCAAATGCCACAAGCGCACCGTCTACGAAGCCCGATCCATATAATGATACCGCGTCACCTCCATCGGGGCTTCCGCTGGCCGGCACCACCGAGCCGACCGAGACGCCGCCCCCGCCCTCGCAAATCACGATGGTCGTGTTCTTGATACGCCCGCGGCTCTCGGGCTCCATGATGATCGGTGCACTATCCCAAACATCGGATCCTGTGCAGTTGGTCGAGGCCGTGACCCCGTCGCTGATGGCGTCGATGCGTTTGTACTCGAGTCCGTTCAGCATGAAGACGAACTGGACGTGCTGTCCGGCAAACAGCATCCCGTCGTGGGGCCCCAGGTTCTCCGCGTGATGGTAGGTGTAGATCCCGTCGCCGGAGACAAGATCGCCCTTTTCGCCGTTGTCCAGGAGCTGCCGCGCGTCCCAACTGTTCATGCTGCCTTTGAGATAGACCCGGTCGCTCAACGGGTCGAACGGCAAGAAGGCCTCGTTGAGCCCGGCGAGGTCCAAAGTGACCCGCATGTCGTAGGTGCCGAAGGCCGGGATGACGTAGCCTGTCGCGTCGATGCGCTCGCTGGAGCCCGCGGGCAAGTTGAACTCTCCGTTGGGTCCTTCCCAGATCCAGTTGTCGAACTCGTTGATCGCACCGTACTGGAAGTCGGTATCGAATGATTCGTCGGCTAAAACGTAGACCTCGACCGAAAAAATGTGATCGCCGGCCCGGGCTCCCGGCATCTCGTGCCCGCCCTCGGCGATCGGGCCGTCGTCGTACAGGGGCGGATAGGGCCCGACCTCACCGGCCCAGCTGGCATCGTGCTCGATAATATTCGTCTGCGGATCGTAGACGAACGAGCCCTTCCACTCGATATCGGAGCTGGCGTAGGTCTGGTTGCTGGTGTCATCGACGTAAAAGGTCACCGAGGTGTAACCGGCGGGCTTTATGAAAGTAGCCTTGCCGTCGCCGCCGTCCCCAGCGCCCCCATCGGCATCGAGCCCGGCGTCGGAACCGCCCCCGCCGCCGCCGCAGCCGCAGATCGCAAGTGATAGAAACAAGATCCAGACACTAATGACTCGGATTGCAGTGTATGAAACTTTTACTCGCATGCCGCTCCTCCGCAAGACGTCAAGATACGATTCGCACATACTAGCATGCGCGCGAACGATAGGAAAGACAGCGGATCTGTCCTAATTAATGATAGAAGACTACTCCGCCGGTCTGGGTGCCGGTGTAGATGTCGCCTTCGAGGTGCTCGGGCATGCCGACCGCGAAATCCGTAAGACCGTCATTGTCGACATCGCCCAGGCTGATGATCGCCGAGCCGAAGCCGTCGCTGCCCTTTGGTTCGGGTGCGGCCAGTAGATCCGGTACTTCCACGAACGACTGTCCGTCGGCGGCAAGCTTGAAAACGGCCACCACTCCCGAACCGCTCTCGCCGCCGGGTGCGTCGCCGTATTTGATACCCGCAAGCAGCGCCCCGCGCCCGGGGCCGCCGTAGTCTCCGACAAAGGCGAAACTTTGTCCGAAGCCGAGGTCGGCGAAACCTGCCGGAGGCAGCAAGATGTTCACCGGAGGCTGCTGATCGAAGCCGGCTTGAGCCACCCGGTAGACGAACACGGCTCCGCTGGGAGGATCTCCGTAGTTCGAGGCCCCCACGACCAGAAGCTGCGCCCGGCCGGTGTCTATCAGTGAAAGCGGCACGCCGAACTGGCTATCGCTGTCGGCTTCGGGAAAGATGCCCCATGCCGGACCATGGCTCCAGTCGCTGCCGCCCGCGAAAACGTACACACCGCCGGTGTGCGGCCCTGTGGACAACAGTCCCTTGATCAACCCCCAACCGCCGATTGCCAGGTCCTCAAGCCCGTCGCCGTTGAGGTCGCCGTAGGCCGCGGCCGATCCGAAGTACTGCCTGTTGACCAGTTGGGAAGGCTCCAGCACAAGGTCCTGGTTTTCAGGCAAGCCGGACGCCGAGCCGTGAAAAACAACCGCCAGGCCGGTGTCCGAGCTGCCGGCGTTCTGGCCGCCGGCCATGAGATCGTCATAACCGTCACCGTTGAAATCCGCGCACAGCACTATCTGTCCCAGGCTGTCGGATTGCCTGATCAGATCGGCAGACAACCAGTGGTAAGAAGAACGATCCTCAGACAGCGTGCCGCTCGCGTCTCCCCAGAAGACTACTATCCTGCCGGAGTTCGGTGCCCCGGGATTGGAATAGAGATGGTTGCCGATTGCCAGGTCGAGATAGCCGTCGTGATTGAAGTCGCAAGGGTTGCCCAAAGCCCAGCCGAACCCCCCGCCGGGCGCGGAGTCGGGCGGCTCCAGCACCAGGTGAGTCGCCGAAAGATTCGCGGGTAAAGACCCCTTGCCGAAGAAATATACCCGGCCCGCGGGAACGGCATCCCCAACCCCGTCCGAGATATCGGCATAGTGGGCCGCGATCGCGTAGGCGCCCTGTTCCTGGCCGGACGCCGTTCCGACGACCTCTCCAGAGACGCCGAAGAATCCGCCTTCCCCGAGCAGAACCGATGCCTGCAAGACCCTATCGATCTCGCCTGCGTCACTCGCGTCAAGCGACTGGTCGCCTCCCCCGTCGGCCGCATCGATCGTCTCATCGGCGCCGCCGTCCGCCTGGTCTCCTCCCGAACCATCGCCGGCGTCGCTAAGGCCGTCTTCAAGCCCGGCATCGGTTTTTTCCTGGCCGGCACTGCAGCCGGTAAAACAGACAACAATAATCAGCGCCGCCGGCAAGTATCTTTGCCGTCCGCTATTTGTACCCATGGCGATCCTCCCGCACGCCATCCTAGCTCAAAAGCGGCCACCTGCCCAGACCTTCTCTTCGAGTTTTGCAATCCTTTCTTGCAGCTTGCCGTCGTCCGCCATGCCGAGCAGCCTGCGCGCCTGACTGGTCATCTCCATCTGGCTAACGGGTTTGACCAGCACCGCATCGGCCCCCGCCTGCCGGGCACGCTGGCGCATACCGAAGTCGAGTTCTCCGGCAACCGCTATCAGCGGCAGTTTGCCGAAATCGCCCGAGAACTTCAGCCTGTTGCAGAAGGCAAGCCCTTCGTCGCCGTTTCCGTCGAGGCCGAGTATCAGCAGATCGGGCCTCTTGGGATTCATTCTGGAAAGTAATTCGGCACCTCCGGCAGAGACGACTGCCTGGCAGCCAAGTTCCGTCATCCAGCGTGAAAAGCGCCAGAGCGAATCTTCGTCGCTGTCGGCGATGAGAACCAGCGGTTTTGTGTTCATGAGAGCCTCCTCGAATCGTCAACTCTCAAAAGTAATGCAAACAGTGTGCCTCTCGACAACCGCAACTCAGAAAAAGGCGGCCGCAGTTTTTATCCAGTGAACACAGATGGATCGGCATCGGCGCGCACGAGCTAGGGCTTTCTTCCAAGGCACTAAAGGCCTGCGAGCGTAGGTCACACGCTACCCGTGGGTGTTTCGAAGCCTGCCCTGGTAAACGAGGCCGGTGCTGGTGTATCATCTGCCAACGATGTCTTTTGCAATCATGTGAGGTTTGAAATGTTGCCGAAAACGACCGCCTTTTTTTCAACAACGCTTCTTGCAATAGGCTGTTTGACATTGTTTTCCTGCGGGGGCCAGACAACTTCCAATGACAGCGGCCTAATCTTCTGCCAGACGAACGACGATTGTCCCACCGGCATGTTCTGCGACGACGGCGTCTGCTCGCAACTCGAAGACGGCGGCCCCGATATCGATGGAGGAGACGACGCGGGGGACGGAGGTCCTGACGCAGACGGCGGCGACCTCACGGACAACGGGCCCGGCCAGCCGGACATCGAGACCGAGCCTGTCGCTCTAGAATTCGGCAACGGGCGCATCGGGGTCAAGGTCGAGCGGCTGCTGGTGGCCCGCAACGCGGGCGATGCCGATCTGACTTTGCTCTCGCTGTCACTCGAATCGGGAACCAGTGACGAGTTCGAGGTGCATCCCGAGGGCAGTCTGAACGTCACACTCGCCCCGGGCGAGGAGTATGAGATCCTGGTCGACTACACCCCGACAGACGGCCTGGCCGACCAGGGCGCGCTGCTGGTGAGCTCCAACGACCCGGACGAAGCCTTGCTGCGCGTGCCGCTCTCTTCTTCCTACAAGGGCTCCTCGGAAATAACACTTGTAGAAGATCCGGCCGAGGCCGGACCTCAGTTGGCCGAGATTGACTTCGGCGATGTGCCGCTCGGGGCCAGCGCGCAGCGAACCGTCTATCTGAAGAACAGCGGGCGGGCAAACGCCGTGCTCTCGATAGACGACGCCCGCACCGAACCTCCCTCGAGCCTGTATTTCTCGGTGCAGGTTTTCCCCGACCTGCCCGCCTACCTGAGCCCCGATCAGGGCCCCTGCTCCGGCGATCCCGATTGCGAAGGCAACGCCGTCTGCACTTCGGGCGCCTGCGTCGATCCGGCGGGCCACGTGCAAGGCGTAGTCACCCTGACCTTGCGCTTCACGCCCGACCAGGCCGGCGATGTGACCGAGGCGTTGATCGTCTCCAACGACGAGGACGACGCCGGGGGCGACGGCGACGAGCGTCCGCTGGTTGTTCCGCTGGTAGGCCGGGGTATCCTGCCTGTCTTGCAGGTCGAGCCTAATCCGATCGACTTCGATCAGTGGTACGTGGGCCAGCAGGCCGAGCAGACCGTCACCCTGCGCAACATAGGCATGCAACAGCTGATGATCGATTCGCTCTCGCTAGAAAGCGGCGATCCCTTCACGCTCGACAGCGGCGGGCAGTCGAGTTGGACGCTTCAGCCCGACGGCCAGGTCCAGGTCACGATCGGCTACGCCCCCCAGACTCCGGGCGCATTCCAGGACAGCTTTATTGTAACCAGCAACGATCCCCAAAGCCCCGCCCGGGTTGACGTGCTGGCAAGTGCCGTTATGGCCCCGGCGATCGAGATGCTTCCTGCGCAGATCGACTTCGGCGAGATACAGCTTACGCAAATCGCAACGGCTTCCGTACAGGTAAACAACACCGGCGGCAGCGACCTGGTTGTAAGCGATATCAGGTTGAGCTCGGGAAGTTCGGATGCTTTCAGTGTGTTGCAGTCAGTGCTGCCGGCCATCGGCCCGGGCCAGAGCCGGTCGATCAACCTGGTCTACCACCCGACATCCCCGGTGGGCACCGACAGCGGCACGATCGAGATCGAGAGCAACGACCCGGCCACTCCCGTGGCCACGCTCGGCCTTTCGGGACTGGGCACCGATCCGGCCGTGGTGGCCGAACCGGCCGCCGTCGACTTCGGCCCGATCTATCTCGGTTTCGAGGCCGGCCCGGCAACCGTCACGATTCGTAACGCGGGTTTTGGAACCCTGACGATCAGTGCCGTTGGACTGGCCTCGGGCACGGAGCCCGACTTCTCTTTGCGTAATCTCCCGGCGCTGCCAGCCGATCTGTCCGCCGGTGAAAGCGTAACGGTCGATCTTTACTATACGCCGCTGGGCACGGGCCTGCGTTCGAGCACGATCCAGGTGCTCAGCTCAGACCAGGATAACCCGCTTCTTTCGATTCCCATCGCCGGCAGCGGCTCGGACTGCCCGGCAGGCTACTGGGACATCGACGGCGACCCCGGCAACGGCTGCGAGTATGCCTGCGATCTTTCGAACGGCGGAGTCGAGGGCTGCGACGGGGAGGACAATGACTGCGACGCACAGACCGATGAGGACCTCGCCAGCAGGACATGTAGCGTCGCCAATCAATGGGGAACATGCAACGGCCAAGAGATCTGCGACGGATCAAACGGCTGGGTCGGCTGTGACGCCCGGACACCGGCAGCAGAGATCTGCGACACGATTGACAACAACTGCTCCGGCTTCACCGACGCCGACGACGGTACGCTGTTTCTCCCGCTGTGCGAGATGCAGGCCGGCGCCTGCGCGGGAGCCGCGCACAGGGACGATTTGTGCGTCGACGGCGCCTGGAACCCTTGCCAGGCGATCGACTACCTGGCAAACAGCACGGATTATGCAACCAGCGAAGCCTGTGACGGCATCGACAACAACTGCGACGGTGCGACCGACGAGGAGTTGACTACCCGCAGCTGCTACCAGATCAACAACTGGGGGAGCTGCTCAGGAACCGAGAACTGCTCGGGGTCTGCCGGCTGGACTGGCTGCGACGCGCCCGCGCCTGAACAGGAAATCTGCGATACTCATGACAACAACTGCGACGGGCTGACCGACACCGACGATGGTACGCTGCTGCTCATGCCTTGCGATCTGCAGTCGGGGGTTTGCGCGGGATCAGTGCACCGGGCCGGGCTATGCGTTGACGGAATATGGCAGGCCTGCCAGGCGGTCGACTACGGGCCGAACTTCGGAGTCGAGGTTTGCGGCAACTCGCTCGACGAGGATTGTTCGGGGGCCGCCGAGGACAAGGACACCGACGGGGACGGATTTTTAGACGTGGCCTGCGGGGGCGATGACTGCAACGATCTCGATCCGGCCACTCACCCAGGCGCGACAGAGATCCAGGATACCCGCGATAACGACTGCGACACGCTGGTCGACGAGGGCCTGATCCCGGCCGGCGCGGTAATAGTCACCGAGATCATGAAAGATCCCTCGGCTGCCAGCGATACATACGGCGAGTACCTGGAGGTCACCAACGTCTGGACGAACCCGGTAAACCTCGATTCCTGGACCATCCGCGACGACGGCTCCGACGGCCACCAGATCGACAAGCCCTCGGGCATCGTCATCGCTCCGGGCCAGTCGGCCGTGCTGTGCCGCAACGACAACGCGTCTCTCAACGGGGGCGTCGTCTGCGACTACGACTACGACGACTTCATACTCGGCCAGACGTCGGGCGCGGGAGACGAGGTGGTTTTGGAACTGGACGGAGTCGAGATCGACCGGGTCGATTACCTGACCGATTCCTGGCCCGACACTGCCGGTCACTCGATGAACCTCGACCCGGCCGCCTATGACCCGGCGGCGAACGATCTGGTCGCCAACTGGTGCAACACGCCCACCAGCGACGCCTACAAGCTGCCCGGCGGCGACTGGGGAACCCCGGGCGATTTCAACCCCACTTGCTCCGGCGACCTGGCGGTGCTGGCAGTCAACCCTGTCTCGGGTATCGACGCCGGCGGCGAGACGATCACCATCGTCGGCTCGGGTTTCAGCGGCACCAATGCCGTCAAGATCGGCACGCTCGACTGCGCCGCCTACGCGGTCGTCGACGATACTCATGTCTCGTGCACCACTCCGGCCCAGGCATCGGGCGACTACGATCTGACCGTCGTCAAGGGAGTCAATTCGAAAACGCTGACTGCCGGCTACCGCTATACGGCGGAGGCCCAGGCTCCCGGGATCGACTGGTGTGTTCTGCAGTACCCGGTCGCGCTGAGCGTCGCCGCCGGGGCCCCCACCCCGTTGATCTTCGGGCGAGTCTACAAGGCCGGGGTAACCGAGCCGGCCGGGCCTCCGGCAGGCATCACGGCCCAGGTCGGCTACGGCGCACAGGCCAGCGACCCGCGCACGACCCCCGGCTGGAGCTGGCTCGACGCCGTCTGGAACCCTTCCTGTCCGGATTGCGGCAACGACGATGAGTTCATGCGCAGCCTGACGGTAGAGCTGCCTGGCAACTACAGCTACGCCTACCGATTCAGCGAGGACGGCGGCTACACCTTCATCTACGCCGATCTTCCACCGGGCACGACGGACGGTTTCTCGACCGGCGCGCTCGGCGCGCTGGACGTGCAGTGAGTTGAAGCTAAGGCCGACATTATTGTTGCTCGTGTTCGCGGTGCTGCCGGCCGGGGCGGCGCCTGCCGGGGGCGGTCTGTCCTACTTTCGCGCCGACGGAAGCCGGGTAACGCTTCGCACTGTGCGCCGCATGGGCAAGCTGGAAATTCCGATGCCGAACATGCGCCCGGTGATTCTCGGGCGAGATATCATCGCCCGCCTGTGTCCCGGAGACGATCCCCGCCAACGTCCGCCAAGAGGCCTTGTGCCGATCCGGCTCATCAGCGGCCTGGGCAACACCTGGCTGTTACGCGCCCGTGACGAGCCGAGCGCGATCAGGAATTGTTCGGCCATGTTCGAATCCGGACGAGCCGTCTGGGCCGTACCCGACTTCCTCGTTCCGATCGAGTTGATGCATGTGCCGGACGACCCGCTCTATACCCAGCAGTGGCATCTGAAAAGCCCGCGCGGGCAGGACATCGCCGCCGAAGAAGCCTGGGATATCACCCGCGGAGACCCGCAGGTAGTGGTGGCGGTGCTCGACACCGGCGTCGGCGCCCATTCCGACATCGACCCGGCCCGCATGTTCAAACCCAGAAACATCCTGACCGGCGCGGATGACGCTTCCCCCTCAGACCTGGCCATCGACGCCCACGGCACGGCCTGCATGGGTCTCGTCGCAGCCACGGCCGACAACCAGACGGGGATGAGCGGAGTCTGCCCGTTGTGTTCCGGGATGCCGGTGCGCATTTTCGACGACTTCGCCCAGATGGCGAGCATCTCTCAGATCGCGGAAGGCATCGGCTACGCCGCCGATCAGGGCGCCTGGGTGATCTCCAACAGCTGGGGCATCGGCCAGGAGCTGATCGACCAGGGCGGGATCGACATGACTCCGCTTTACGAGGCCGTGCGCCACGCAGTCTCTAGCGGGCGCGGGGGCAAGGGATGCATTATGTTGTTCGCAGCCGGAAACGGAGACGCCGATCTGAACGCCCAGCCGATAGGCCCCGACGAGTTGCCGGCCATGGACGAGACGATAGCCGTCGGCGCCTGCGGTCATGACGGCTACGTCGCCCGGTACTCCGACTACGGTTCATGTGTCTCGTTTTTAGCTCCGAGTTGGAGCGGCCAGTCGGGTGATCCCAGAATTTTTACGCTGGACACCGCGGGAGACGCCGGCTACAACAAGGCCGGCGAGCACTACAGGAGCGAGCCCGGCCAGGGCGATGTCTCCACCGGCGAGAGCGAGCCCGACCCTGAGGGCGACTACACCCGTTATTTCGGCGGCACTTCGGCCGCAACGCCGATCGCCGCCGGGGTAGCCGCGCTGGTCTTGTCGGTAAATCCCGATCTCACCTACCTCGAGCTGAAAGACATCCTGCAGTCAACCGCGGAAAAAGTGGGCGAGATAGAATACGTAGACGGCCACGACGACCACTACGGTTACGGCCGGGTCAACGCGCTTCGGGCCGTGGCCGTTGCAAAATACGGGCGCGACAACCCGGACGGAGCGCCCTGCGCCCTGGACCTGAACTGCCGGGACGTCTGCCGCTCGGATCAGCCCGACGGCGGAGAGCCTGCTTGTGCCACGACTTGCGCAGTGGCCGAGGATTGCTCCGAGGACCATGACTGCCTGGCCGGTTACTGCGGACCCGAGCAACCAGAGCCGGTGATTGAAGGCGGCTGCGGCTGCGGGACAAGCGCGCCGGGCGCTTTCGGAATATTGCCACTGCTTGTGCTGGTTTTTTTTGGGCGAAGGCGGAACCAGTCGTGAAAGCGGCCGCCTTTTTCGACCTGGACAAGACCCTCTTGACCGTAAACAGCGGTCGCTTGTGGATGCAGTGCGAGCGCCGCGCCGGGAGGCTGTCGCGCTGGCAAATGACCGAGGCGGCCGTCTACCTGGTCGCCTACCGCTTCGGCTTGATAAACATGGAGCGCGCCATGAGACGCGCTCTGAAAACGGTCCGCGGGCTCGAGGAGGATCTCTTGCGTCGACGGACGCAGACATGGTTCAAAGACGAGGTCGAAAAGCACGAGGCCCCGGGCGCCCGGGCGGCGATTGCCGAGCATAGCGAAGCGGGACATCGGCTTGTGCTCTTGACCTCGTCGTCGCCCTACGAATCCGAGGCCGCGACTGAGTTCTTCGGCCTGGACGACTTTTTATGCACACGTTACCAGACAATAGATGGCCGCCTGACCGGAGAAGTCATCAAGCCGATGTGCTACGGCGCGGGAAAAGTCGAGCACGCCGGGCGCTGGGCGCGGGACCACGATGTTGATCTTGCGATCAGCTATTTCTACAGCGACTCGATCACCGATCTGCCGATGCTGCAGGCCGTAGGCAATCCACGCATCGTCGCGCCCGACCCGCGCCTGAGACGAACGGCCCGCAAGAACGGCTGGCCGGTGCTGGATTGGGGCGGATCTTGACATACTGGACGACCAGTTTTTCCAATGGAAGAAAGTGGCAGGAGGGCAAGCTGATCGGCGGCATCAAGGAAGGCCTGTGGACCATCTGGCACGAAAACGGGATCATCTCGCAGGCCGGCGCCTATCGTCGCGGCAAGAGGCAGGGCACCTGGGTTTCCTGGCTGGCGGGCGGAGTCAAACAGGCCGAGTTCAACTACGAGAATGGAAGGTTGCGGCAGCTAAGGCTGCAGACCCAGTAATCTCAAGCGCAAGCCGTTTTCAACACCGGTCGGGCAAGCGACACCTCTGCCTTTTCGAGGATCTGCTTGATGTGCCGGTTGACCTCGTGCTGGACGTCCAGGACGCGAGCCGTATCTGTGATATAGTATAGAACCTGGAGTTGCAAGGCCCCGTCGTCGAATCCCAGAAAGTGCAACTTCACGTTCTCGCCAACCCCCTCCTTGACGCCGATGCTTTCGATAATTTGCTCCCGGATGCGGTCGATCTTGGCAAGCTGCGTGTCGCCCGTTATCGACAGCTTGAAAAGCACTCTAAAAGAAGGCCTGCGCGAAATGTTGGTTACCACCGAGGTTGGCGCCAGCGAGTTGGGCACGCAGACCAGGTTGCCGTTCCAGGTGCGGATGCGGGTGTCGCGCAGACCGACCAGTTCCACCGTGCCCTCCTGGCCCTGGTAGCTGACCGCCTCCCCGACTCGGAAGGGCCCGTTTACCAGAATGGTGAACGAGCCGAACACGTTCGAGAGCGTGTCCTTGGACGCCATGGCCAGCGCCAAGCCGCCCAGGCCCATGCCTGCAAGCAACGAGCTTATGTTGAAGCCCAGGTTGGCGACCAGGAACAGCGCGGCGATGATCCAGACGACCACACCGACCGCCGAAGCTAGCATGCCGATCACCTGCGCGAGCAGGGCGTCGTCCGAGCGATCGGCATAGCGCTTGATGTAGTGTCTGAGCACACCGTTTATCAGCCGCACGACGAAAACCGCGCCGACGATCGTCCAGGCCACCAGCATGACTGTCCAGATTGTCCGTCCCAGCCAGTCGGGCAGCACCAGCTTGCGAAGCGCGACGTGCAAGCCGGCCAGAAGGACAATCCAGAAGACAGGTCGGGTTCCAACGTCGGCCACCAGGTCGTCGAGTTGTCCGCGGGTGTCCTTGGCCCGGGCGACGATGTAACGGCGCAGCAGGCCGGTGCAGACGAGCGCCGTAAGCCAGGCGCCTAAAAGCAGCCCTGCGAAGATCAGGTAGTTTTGGACACTATTGTTCCAGAAGACCGAGTTCAGCCATTCCATTCCGGCACCTCCCATAGACTGCATACAGGAGAGCGCCGCGGGACTCAAGGGCAAGCTGCCTGGTAGTCGATTTTCACAAGTGCATAGGGCGGCGGGGCCTGGCCCTGGTCGAAAACCACTTCTCTGGTTGCGGGCTCGAAAACGAAGCCGGTTTCAAGAGCCGTGCCGTTGATCGACACCTTGACGATGTCCGCCGAGATCGGATCGCCGCCGAGTTTGAACTTGCTTCGGTAGCCGACGCTGGTCCCGATCACCTTGAGCATCGGCTGCGAGAAGTTGTCCTGACAGATGGTCTCGATCGTGCCGCTAAGCTTCTGGGCCAGCTCGATGTAGCGTGTGCCGGGCTTGGCTGAACAAAATTCGCCGCTGCATCCGGGTGTGGTGCAGGCCGACGCTATGTCCCACCTTTGTCGAGCGTCGTCCCAGGTGTACTCGATCCTGGTGCTCGAGGGATCGGCGGGATCGCTCAGCCCGACGATGGCCGAAAAAGTGGCCAGCGACGGCACGGGCTTAAGCCCTTGCAGGAAAGAAGCGTACTCATTGACAGCAGTCAAGGCGTAAGGCTTGCCGTTCGGATCTTGCGTGGCGCCGTCTGGGTCTTCACCCTTGGCCGCGAAGTAGCATGCGTTGCCCCCGATTGCCAGTAAGCCTTCGGTCACGTCGCCCACCTCGCCGCAGTCGTCCTCGTCGGAGACGACCACGACCGCCAGGCGCGCCCAGTCGCGCAGGAAGCCCGCGTTGTAGCTCGCGGATAACTCTCCCAGCGCCGTGCGCATGGAGGCCAGGCCGCGCTCGTAACCGCAGCCGTTGACCCCGACCAACACCGTCCCGCGATCGTTGGCCTGATCGTAGAAGCAATCCAGGTTGGCGTCCGTCACTTCGCGGCAGGCTGGATCGGAGGTAAAGATAAAATCGGGATTGTCGATCGTGCCCTGGTTGTGACCCAGGCGATCCTGGAAACGACCGTTCTCGCCGGTCTCGTTCATACATGATTGTATAACGAGATCTGTGCAGACCGGGCAGCCCGGCGACTCCATTCCGGTGGTCACCACCGCGATGCGGTAGTCGACCGCCGCCTCGTCCAGGGCGGCCGCGAAGTCGTTGAAGGAGTCGGCCAGCGCCTGCTGCTCGCCGACCATCGAGCCCGAGTTGTCGACGATGAACAAGGCGTCTACCGCGCCCCCGCCTCCCTGGCTGAAGCGCTCTGTACGATTCTCGCTGCCCTCGCAGACATGCTCGGGATCGACCGCCAGCGAGATCGCCTCGACCTGCCTGGTCTGGCCCGAATTTACTCGCAGATTCTCGATCGACTGATCGAGGTAGCCCACGGCATGCAGCTCGAGATCCCATCTTCCCGCGGGCAACACCAGGCTGTACGAACCCGATCCGTCGGGATGGGTCACGATCGGAGTGCCCTTGACACCCACTTCTACCAGGCCGGGCTCGTCCAGTTCGACAATCCCCCCCAGTGCGCCGATCCCTTCGGGCTCGATGTCGCCCAACTCGATGTCACCTTCTCCGGCCAGGTCGAACTCGTGTTGCAGCCCAAGGCTGGCTCCCCAGATCACCCCCAGCGTCTTGCCCGTGCCGGCCGAGGCGACGATCTCGAACGAACCGTCGGCAGCAGTTGTTGT
>Ga0315535_1000820_pt1 | contig 21364 bp, 19 predicted proteins | sample SalMarSW160220MG_2_FD_203092 | JGI IMG/M metagenome (GOLD analysis project Ga0315535, IMG submission 203092) | Salt marsh sediment microbial communities from the Plum Island Ecosystem LTER, Massachusetts, United States - Salt Marsh Sediment SW1602-20 ... | reverse complement strand
AAAGATTGAGTCTATAAGGAGCGCCCTGCTTGATATTCTGGTGGAGACGGAGGCCGCCATAGATTTCTTGGACGATATCGGAGAGACCCTTAATTCGAACAGGATAATTAACATACTAAAGAAGCGGGTTGTTGATGAGTTAAAAGCGCTTATTGAGAAATATGAAAATGCACATGTTTTAAGAGATGGACTTAAAATGGTTGTCGTCGGAAGGCCCAATGTGGGCAAATCCAGCCTCATGAACCGATTGATTCAGGAAGATCGGGCAATTGTCACTCCTGTTCCCGGCACGACCAGGGACCTGATCGAAGAAACGTTGAATATCCACGGAATTCCGGTAATAATTGCAGATACCGCAGGTCTTCATGAAACCGATGATCCGGTTGAAGTTATCGGTATTGAAAAGGCGCACAAATATATCAGGGATTCCGATCTGATTCTTTTCATGACAGACGCGAGTGATCCGCTAACCGATGAAGATTATAACATATATAAGACCATAAGAAACAAACGGGTTATACTTGTGATTAACAAGTCGGATCTTGTGGAAGATGATTTTGAACCAGCGGTTCCTGCTTCATGGGGCGCACTGCCGAGGATTAAAATTTCAGCCCTTTACGGCATGGGGCTGGAAGAGCTAAAGGATTTAATCGTAAATCTTTCTGTCGGGGAATATGGTCTTGAGGCTAAAAATACAATCATTCCCAACTTAAGGCATAAGATAGCCCTTGAGCGAAGCTTACGGCTTTGTGTTGCTGCAATGGAAGAAATACGAAAAGAGACCTCTTTTGAGTTTATCTCCATAGATATAAGGGAGGCAATAGACAGTCTCGGTGAAATAATAGGAGATACTGCGAAGGAAGATGTCGTAGATCAGATTTTCAGCCGGTTTTGTATCGGAAAATGATGTTTCACGTGAAACAAAACAGGAGTTAACTTATGAAAATAGACTTTAATCCTTATTTTGAAAAATACCAAACAATTGTAAAGCAAGCCGATGAATTGTTTGAAAGGGTCCAAAAAGAGCATCCGGAATGTGTAACCTGTAAAATCAAATGTGCAGACTGCTGTCATGCCCTGTTTGATCTTTCGCTGATTGAAGCCATCCATATAAATTATCAGTTTAAAAAAACCGTCAAAGGCAAGGAAAAAAGCAGGCTTATGGAAAAGGCCAATCGAGCCGATCGAAAAACGCATATGATTAAAAGACGAGCGTATAACAGTAAAAAGGCAGGAAAGAACGAGAACGAGATACTTATGGATATTGCCGCCGAACGGGTCAGGTGCCCCCTTCTAAATGATGATGAAATGTGTGACCTTTATGAATATAGGCCGATAACGTGTCGGCTTTATGGAATACCGACGTCCATAGGCGGTCGCAGTCACACCTGCGGGAAATCGGGGTTTGTCGAGGGAAAACCGTATCCGGCGGTTAATCTGGATGCGATTCAAAAAAGGCTTTATGACATTTCAAATGAACTTGTCCGAGACATAAAAACAAAGTACATAAAAATGGCAGATATGCTTTTACCGTTATCAATGGCTATTCTAACAGACTTTGATGAAGAGTATCTTGGTATTGCAAGCCCGAAAAACGCCGAAGAAAAAAAAGGAAAGGAAAATGAATAAAATCTCACCTGAAGAAGAGGAAAACAGAAAAAAGGCGATTTTCGAAAGCATGTCACCGAGGCGCCAGAAACATATCCTTAAAAAGGGATATGAAAACTGGGACCCGTTTCAGGAACCCAAAGATCCTATAGATATGAGAAAAGACAAAACAAAACGAACAACCCAGTCCCTTGTCCGGGAGTTTTTACAGACAAAAAGTTTTGAAGAATACAGCAATGCATATGGAAGGGGAGCATTTGAACTATGCCTCGGTCTTATCAATAATGATGACCGGTTCAAGGGGATGTACGAATTCTCAGTATGGTACCGGGAATTGTTAAACCGTGAAGGACATGAATGACCGAAGTCATGAATCTGCCTTGGATACGATTAAAGTCCAATGAGAAAACTCCACAAAATACCGGCACAGATCGCGGAACCGATAACACCGGAAGAATTGCAGGCCATGGCGTGCATAAGAAGGTAATTTTCGGGGTCCTCGGACTGACCCACCAGATGAACTTCTCGGGCCGAACCGGGAACAGCGGATACACCGGCAGCCCCCAAAAGAGGATTTATTTTTTCCTTAAGAAAAAGATTCATAATTTTAGCGAAGATAACCCCCGATGCGGTTGCGATGCTGAACGCCACGGCACCAAGGACGAAAATACCCACCGATTTTCCGGTTAAAAAAACATCACCCTGGGTGCTGGCGCCAACGGTTAACCCTAAAAATATGGTCGCGGTATCTATAATCGCCGTGCGGGCCGTCTGAGCCAGTCGATCGGTTACGCCGCATTCTTTTAGAAAATTTCCAAAAAAGAAGGTACCCAGAAGCGGTATGGAGGCCGGTGCGAGAAAACAGCAAAGGAAAAGGCCTACCGCAGGGAAAATAATGCGTTCTTTCTTGGACACCGATCTAAGTTCCGGCATGTGGATCAATCGTTCCTTACGGGTGGTTAAAAGTCTCATGATCGGCGGTTGGATTACAGGTATTAATGCCATATAAGAATATGCGGCGATGGCGATTGGGCCGATCAGATGAGGGGCAAGCTTGGCGGTTAAAAATATGGATGTGGGTCCGTCAGCACCGCCGATGATGGCGATTGAAGCGGCTTCTTTGGGCAAAAAGCCGAATGCCAATGCACCCAACAGCGTGAAAAATATCCCCATTTGAGCTGCGGCGCCCAAAAGCATAAGTACCGGCCGTGCCAGCAAAGAAGAAAAATCGGTCATTGCCCCGAGACCTAAAAAAACGATTGAAGGATAGAGGCCTGTAACAACACCGAAGTACAGATAGTGTAGCACACTGTTGTTTTCATATATTCCAAGTCCAAACCCTTTAAAAAAAGGGACATTTCCCACTAAAATTCCAAACCCGATGGGAACAAGAAGGAGAGGTTCATAATGTTTTGCGGTGCCTAGATATAAAAACAAAGAACCGACCGCGATCATTATGACGTTTCGATAGTCGGCCAGATAATACCCGGTGTTTGATAAAAATTGAAACAATAGCTCCATTAATTAACCTTCATTTTTTTCATTATCATCATTTTCTGTGGGAGGATTCCAGGTAAACACACCATCGCCATCAGGCATTAATATTTTAGATTCACGCAGCTCTGTAAGGGTAATGTGAGGATGCGGGAAATCATTTTTTCTTAAAATTTCATAAAGCTCGGAAAGATAAAAGGATTCACCCAGCCTTTCAACCAACGGGTTATAAAGACGCACAATTTCATTAATGTCTGCAGGAAATGGTTTGGGTAATAAAAATTCGGGCGTGTCTTCGGATGGTTCGACATCGGGTATTTCCGGATCTTGTTGAACATCCACAGATTTTTTTTCAAAAAACAGCAAGACCTTGTGAAGTTGAGAAATTACGAGTGACAGCACCACAAGACCGGAAAAAACGATTAGAGCGCCCGCAAGGGCCATGGCCCAGCCGTTGTGAGCGGTTATGGCTTTGAGACCGTACAATTTAATCCCCCGGCTTTAGATGTTTGGATAAAAAACCAAAAATATCTTGATAAGAAAACAGAATATCTTTTTCGATCATACATTAAAATAAATGTCAACAACAAAGAACGGCGTTCTCTATCTATAGTTTCAAGCAATTGCAGAATTTACAAGGCGTAAATTTATTGGGTCTTTTTTGCGAAGGCTCTATCTTGAGCCGGCCCTGCGATTCATAACCTGAGAACTTTTTAGGAGCACGCCCCCGCTGAGAGCAATGAGGCTGCTTATCATGAACAGTTTAAACAACCCCATGGTTTCAAACAGGTAGCCGCTAATAAAAAATCCAACCATTAAGCCAAGCCCATAAGTTGTCGCATTATTAACTGCCTGCCCCAGGGTCTTGGTCTCATCAGGCGTTAATGAATCAATATATAAAATACTGGCCACATGAAACGTTCCATAGGTAATCGCATGAAAAAGCTGTAAAAGCAAAAGTGCGGCCGGGGATACGGCAAAAAAGAGTCCCAGCCATCTTAACGCCGCCACCAGGAATGAAAACACTAGAACATTATCCAGGGAAAAGCGTTTGAATATGCTGTTTGATTTTATCATGACCAGAATTTCGGCAATCGATGCCAGGGCCCATGAAATTCCGATAAACGTATTACCGTATCCCAGCTTTTCAAGATGAATGGAGTAGAACCCGTAATAGGTTCCATGACTCATCAGCATTAAAAATGCACAGAACAAAAAAACAATAAAACGGGGCGTTAGAAGAACTTTGACATTTACGGAAAAAGAGGTCTGCTTTTTAATCTGAATATCGGGAATTTTAGTGGAAATAACCGCCTGTGCAATGGACACGGCAAAAATGAGCACAAGAATTATTTCAATGGAATAAAGATCTATAACCCTGCCCAGAACGATGACCGTGGCGATAAACGCTATGGTACCCCACACTCGTAATCTCCCATAACTTTTTTTCTCTGTGCCCAATACATCCATGGTGAAGGCTTCCAGAAAGGAAATGATCGGGGAATAAAATATGCCGTAGAAAACAGTGATAACAAGCATTGCCCAGAAATCTGTGGTATAGAAATAAAAAACCCATATTGCGGTACTGATAAAATTGCATGAAATATATATCTGTCTTCTGATTTTAAAGCGGTCTGCCAAAGCTCCCCAGACGAGTGAAAATAAAATCAATGCCACCGACCGTATCGCCGACAGGGCGCCGATCTGAAACCCACTGAACTTGAGATGATAGCAGTATAAATTAAAATAGGGCAAAAAAATGCCCATCACGCTAAAGTATAAAAAATACTGGGAACCGATAATAAATTTAAATGAATTTCTGGAGTTTTTATCCATGTGTATTTAGTACGGCATTTATAGACAAAAAACAATTTTTTTTGATCGCCTGCAACGTATCAGGGCAAACGCATTTGAATCGGGTGTAAATCAAGGGCATTGGTAACCGCTGATCCTTGTCTATTGACAAACCGTGGCTCCGATATCAGGTTTCAGGTTTCAGGTGTCAGGTGTCAGTAATAAGGAGGATCTTGGGTCCTATAAAAAGTTGTGTCGGTTACACATTGAATGCATTCGTATGTTGAATGGATCGGAGAAAACATTGGAGTGTAAAGACCCAGCGCGAGGAGGCCACTGGCAGTTAGCTGAGGAAACGGCAGTGTATGGCGTAAATGATGAATCGTTCTCTCAGGGCTGGCCCATTACTGCTGAACATGTTTCCTGACACCTGAAACCAAATAGCCATGGCAATCTTAGCAAACAACAGTCTTAATTTACACCCGATTCAAAGGCGTTTATCCTATGCAACCGGTTAACTTACCTTTACAAACAAGTGGCAAGATGGTAGGTTAAGATAAATCCTTTATCGCCGGAGTGTTACAGGTCTGACTGTTTCACGGATACGGGTTGTGTTCATAAGGATCAATTCAGGTTTTGGGTGAAAGGTATACCATGCCAGATATGGAGAATAAGATTGCTGAGTTTAAATCTGGATTTGTGGCCATTGTGGGGGCGCCCAATGTGGGCAAATCCACGCTGTTGAACCAGATGCTGGGCCAAAAAATTTCCATTACCTCCAAAAAACCGCAAACCACCCGCAACCGTATCCTCGGTGTGTTACACAGACCGGGTTCACAACTTGTCTTTATCGACACTCCGGGGATACATAAGGCAAAACGCCCGTTGAATATCAGGATTGTGGAGACAGCGCTTTCAGCGTTAGGAAATGTGGATATTATCCTTGTTATGGTTGATGTGGCAAATCCGGACCCGGATTCGGAAGCTTTGCTGGTAAAAAAACTCGAAAAAATAAAACAGCCCGTTGTTCTTGTCCTTAACAAGACAGATCTGGTTAAAAAACCGGCACTCCTTTCAATCATAGATAAATGGGCAACGGCGTCCACATTTGAAGCCATCATTCCGATCTCCGCCATTCTTGGCGCCCAGATTGAAGAGCTGATTGACGCCATGGAGGCGCTACTGCCCAAAGGTCCGCCATTTTTTCCCGAAGACACCCTGACCGATTTGACGGAACGTTTTATTGCCGCTGAAATGATCCGTGAACAGGTTTTCCGTTTGACCGGCCAGGAGATACCTTATTCTACTGCCGTAACCATAGACTCATTTTCCGAAGAGATAAAAGGAAAGCTTGTAAAAATTCATGCAACCATTCATGTTGAGCGGACGTCACAAAAAGGCATGATCATCGGCAAAAACGGGAGCAAGCTGAAAATGATCGGAACGGAAGCAAGAAAAGAAATAGAACGGATGGTGGGGTGCAAAGTCTTTCTCGAGCTTTTTGTCCGGGTGCATAAAAACTGGGGAAAAGATACCAAAGCGCTTAAAAAATTCGGCTACTGATGATTTTGTCTTATCACCCCTGCTTTGAAGCAGATAAAAATATACTCTGTGCCGGGCGGGATCCGGACGCTGATGATATTGCGGCAATTAGAGCTGCCCATGCCGTGGTGCTGCCCCAGGGATGCCGTGGTTCCCTGTATGAAATGGCCCGTAACAACTGCACACATGTGTTTCCTAATTTTGACTCAAGATTCCAATACGCGGGTAAAATCGGTCAGGTTCGACTATTTCAGGAAAAAAATGTCCCTCATCCAAGAACCGAAACCTATCTGAATCTTAACACCTTTTCCGAACACTATGGGGGGATTACCGCAACGCCGGCATTTGATTTTCCGTTTGTATTCAAATTTAACTGGGGAGGGGAAGGGTACCAGGTTTATCTTATACAATCCATCTCGGAATTTAAGGATATTTTGCAAACCGCCAGGGACTATGAAGACAGCGGCCATACCGGATTTATAATTCAGGAATATATTCCTTCAACCCACCGGTCGTTGAGAGTTGTGGTTGTCGGCCAAACCCTTATTTCTTACTGGCGGGTTCAAAGCGGCGACCGGAGCTTTTGCTCAAATCTTGCCAGAGGAGCGGTTATCGACGCCCAGGCCGATCCGGAGTTGCAGGCCTTGGCGGTGTCATCGGTAAGGTCGTTTTGTTCCCGGACCGGGATCAACCTGGCCGGCTTTGACCTGCTTTTTTCATCCCAAAGAAAACGCAGGATACCGCTTTTCCTTGAAATAAACTATTATTTCGGCAGAAGGGGTCTGGGGGGGTCCGAAAAATTTTATGAAATATTGGTTATGGAAATCAAAAAATGGATTGACCGTATCGGTCTAAAATCAGCCCGAACTTTTTGAGTATGGAACCATTTGCGATAGATCTGGATGAAGAGGATATAAAGAGAGAAAGACGCAAGGCAAGGGAGCTCCGGGGTTCCCAGTGGTGGAAACGTCGCCGGGCCAAAGGAGTTTGCTATTACTGTGGGCGCCCTGCGCCTCCCAAAGAACTTACCATGGATCATATTGTTCCCATTGCCCGAGGCGGTCGAAGCACAAAAGGAAACGTTGTTGCCGCCTGCAAGGAATGCAACACCGCCAAAAAGCAGCTGCTTCCCATGGAATGGGACCAGTATTTAAAAGACGTTGGTTCGAACTTATCATAAAAAATCGAAACAGGAGTTCGTAAGATGCGAATTGTTACCCGGCCGGATTTTGACGGTGTTGTATGCGCTGCGCTTCTATATGAAGCGGAAAATGTAAACGTGCCTGTGAAGTGGGTCGAGCCCAATGACATGCAAAAAGGAATCGTTGATATTCATGAGGGCGATATTGTTGCAAACCTGCCTTATGACGAACGGTGTACCCTGTGGTTTGATCATCATCATACAAACAAAATCGAAAAACCGTTTAACGGCTCTTTTAAGATTGCCCCTTCAGCGGCAGGCATTATTTTTGAATATTATAAAAACAGATTTAAACTCGATTACAGCGAATTAGTCAAAGAAACAGACAAAATCGACTCTGCGGATTTATCCTTGGATGAGGTACTGCATCCGGAAAAATACGAGTATGTACTGCTTTCCATGACGGTTTTAGGCTGTGATATATATGATGAACCGTATTGGAACCTGCTTGTGGATTTGCTCAGGAAATTCCACATACATAGGGTTCTTCAAGACCCGGAGGTAAAAGCACACTGTGATGCGGTTGTTGAAATGAATAAGGAATATAAAAAGGTTTTACAAAAAAATACCGAACTCATCCAACACGTATCGGTGACAGATTTTCGCTCCTTCGATAAGACACCCGCCGGAAATCGTTTCCTGGTTTATTCCATGTTCCCCGCGGCGGTTGTCAGTGTTAAGATCCGTTATGATATTGACGATAAAGAAACTGTCGCTCTCAGTGTCGGGCATAGTATTTTTAATCGAAATTGCAATGTAAATGTCGGACTGATGCTTTCAAACTTTGAAGGCGGAGGCCACCGAGGGGCAGGTTCCTGTCGATTTCATGTGAGCAAAGCCCAAGACTATATCCCCAAAATACTCGATATCTTGTTAAAAAATCAAGATAATGAAGACTGACAGCCAGGGCAAACGCATTTGAATTTCAATATAGGAAGGACGCTCCACGACGGCATGTATCTCTTTCCAGCCGACTGAAACTCGTGCTTAAGCACCCGTAAGCCCGAGGCGCGCCGGAGGTGTTAAGAACTATTCGTTGCTAACTTATCTCATTGTTTTTTTTAGTCATAGTTTCATTCGGCTCGGGCGAACGCGTGCTAAAGCCCTTCAAACAGTCAGTCGGTTTCCAAGAGAAACACGCCGTCGCTACGCTGCACCGAAGTCAAATGTGTTTAACTTGCGGCCAGTTTTTTAAGATGGGTAACTGCTTGCCATGAAAAGGGTTCCTTTTGGCAAGGCAGTATGGCGTTGTTTGTAAATAGAGGGTCTGATTCAAGATTGTAGCGCGAGGCGGCAACGGCCTGGCGCCAGAGCGTTGTTTTGGGAATCGGAGAATAATAGGCTAAAATTGGGGTTGCGCCGGTTCGTTTGACGGTTTGAATGGAATGCTCAATAGAATCAACATGTTGACCAGGAAGACCCGCCAGCAGGTATACCCCTATCCCGCGTTGATCAAAGCCTGCCTCCTTCAGGCAGGTTATGGCGCTTACAAATTCCGATAGCGTTACCTTTTTGTCCAATTCATTTCGAATATCCAACGATGTGGTTTCAAGTCCCAGACGCAGGGTTTTGAAGCCCGCGTGAAACATGAGCCGGGCCGTCTGTTTTGAAATCTCACGGATATGGACCGCATTGGGTGTGTGGAAACGGACCTTAAGGCCGGCGTTGATTATCCCTTCGAGCATGGGGACCGCATGTTTTTCTGCATCCACGAGTAATGCATCATCGTAGAATACAAAATCTTTTACGTTATATTTTTCATGCCAAGCCGTTATCTCTTCTACAACAGATTCGGGATGTCGCACCATTCTTTTTGGATTTAAAAAATGTGAAGCACAGTATTTACAGGCAAACGGACATCCTTTGGAAGTTTGCAGAGAAATATAGGCAATTTTTCTTTGAAGATCAAATGCCGGATAGGGGTAGGTGTCAAGGTCGTCAGGATCAAATGTGGGGGTCACGGAACACCCGGTATGTTCACCGACCAGTTTGAGAATATGTTTTTCGCCGGGTCCTGTTTGTATCCGGTGTGCGCCGGAACAGTTCAGTGCATGCTCGTGACAGAGACTGGCATAAATACCCCCAAGAACAATGGTCACATCAGGAAAGATGTCTTTTATGACCCCGATGGTTTCCGTAACGCCTGTGTACCAGTAAGTCATCATGGAGGTCATTAACACCAGGTCAGGCTTTTGCATGCAAAGAAGCTCTTCCCTGAGCCACTTTATTTTGATTCCGTATCTGGAAAAATTCCGGGGGATGTCTTCCAGTCCGCCGGGTTTCGGAATTTTGGTTTTTAAATAAGGCCCCCGGCCGTATCTGGCATAAGGATCGGTTTGAAGCGCTTTTTCATGGAAACGATCCAGGCAATCTAAATAGGTAATGTTAAATCCATGGCGCCGGAGTATGGACGCAAGGGTGAGAAGCCCCAGAGGCTTGGCCCAGAAATCATAAGCCGCAAAATCATGTGTCCATGGATTTACCAGAAGAATATGTGGGGTATCGTGTTTCACGGAAAGGGTTAGTCGTCATCATCCGTTGAAAAATACTTCATGGATGTCTTTTTCAATTCCTTACGACTGAACAGAAGGCTGTAAGTGTTGATGTTGGTTTTAATAGAAATATTGCGGGCAATTTCCCGGCAGGATTCTTCATCTTTTGCATGAATCATGGTATAAAGATTATACGGCCAGTCAACCGTTGGATTCCGCCGGTAACAGTGTGAAACCTCGTTAAAAGAAGCCATTTTTTCTCCGGCCTCATCAATGCGATCTTCATCAACCTTCCACGCCACCATGGCATTTGCCTGAAATCCTGATTTCTGATGATATATTGTTGCACCAAATCGTCTCATCACCCCTTTGTCAGAAAGATCTTTCAGCCGTTCAAGGAGGGTCTTTTCGGAAATTCCGAGTTTTTGTGCCATTTCGCGATATGGGCGCTCAGTGATGGGGATATCGCCCTGAATTAACCCAATGATTTCATTTTCGAGTTCTGTCAGCATATGGCGATATAAGGGGTAGAATAAAAAAAAGTCAAGGTTTTTTCTTTGGTTGTAATAGGGGGGCATAATTTGAAACGCTCAAGTTAGGTATTGGCAAGTGGTGATTATTCTGCTAACGGTTTAATGAAGTTGTCCCGCAGCTCCGCTGGGCGGGATTTCCGTTTCACTCCAACAAGCTGCTTGGTATTCAGGCGAAGGCGAATAAAAAATGATGGAGGAATTATCAATGAAAAAAACAATTCATAATGTTTTGCTGTTTTCCCTGGCCATGCTTATTGGTATTTTGGGCGCCAGCTGTGGCACAAAATCTTACATTAATGTCAACTACCGGCTCCCGTTATCTTCCTATGACCTTAAGGGTAAGAAGGTGTTCCTTGAAATAAAGGATATGCGATCCCATCAAGATGTTTTTAGTGAAAAAGCCAAAACCAAATTTAAAAACTTTACCGGCCTTTTTTTATTGTCTTTATCTGAAAACGAAAAAAACGACTATGTGGCCGGTGCATTTGATCTTCCATCACTTTTCGAGACGGCATTTTCAAAACGGCTTGAAAATATGGGAATAGAAATTTTAACGGAACAAAAAGAAACAGAACCGGTCATTGAAATTGATCTCAAAAAATTTATTCTGGATCTGGCCGATCGAAAATGGATCGCCGAAATCAGTTATGAAGCCCGGCTCATAAAAGAGAACCGGATTCTCGCCAGAGAGACCATCAGCGCCAATGCAAAACGATACAAATGGCGTTCTCAGGGTGATGTGGAAAAAGTTCTTGGAGAAATCTTTACAGACCTGGTCAATAACATCGATTTTGTCAAACTGTTTCAACAGGCAGATCTATCGTCGCAAAACTTTTTAATTTCGCCACCAAGCCACAAAGGCTCCCCCGGTTAAGTGGCACCAGATTTCGGTGGGTGTAAATCAAGACTGTTGTTTGCTAAAATTACAATGGCTATTTGGACTCAGTTGTCAAGTTTCAGGTGTCAGGAAACATGTTCAGTAGTAATGGGCCAGCCCTGAGGGAACGATTCATTTTTTACGCCATACACTGCCGTTTCCTCAGCTAACTGCCAGCGGTGTTCTCGCTCTGGGACTTTCCGTTCTAATGTTTTCTCTAATCCATTCAACAACAGACATCGATGGGTAATCGACACAACTTTTTATAGACCCCAAGATCCTCCTCGTCCATAAAATTTCTATTTGTGACCTCGTTTCTCCTTTAATCCTTAACCCTGACACCTGACATCTGACACCTGAAACCTAAATTTTAAAACCTAACACGTGATGAATTCTTGCTTTTACGGATTCATCAAATATAATGACCTTGAAAAAGTCCTCTAATAAACATATTATATAAAAATGAGTTAGTGTCCATCCATAAATGAGGATTTTTGTTCAAGATCAAGGCATGCGAAAAAAATAACCGCAGGCATATAGTTGATATTTCGAGGATTATTTTTTGAGCATAACGCAGAGATTGGGCAAAAAGACCATTTATGGATGGACACGAGTTAAGGAGGTTAGAAGTTCAAGGTTCATAGGTTCGCCTTACAACCCTGAACGCTGAAGCTTTGAACGATAGGGTTTAGAAAGAGGGTATTAAATGGAAGGTAATATTTCGAACAAAAAATTTTCTGGGGCCACTCGGTACGTTCTGGATGATGAGCTGGCCAGCATTGTTAACGTGTCCATGGCGCTTGAAATGCCGCTTCTTCTCAAAGGAGAGCCGGGTACCGGAAAAACCATGCTGGCCCATGCCATTGCCAAGAGTCTGGCCATGCCGCTGATTGTCCTTAATGTGAAATCGAGCATGAAGCTTGTGCATGCCCTGTACCAGTATGACACACTGACTCGCCTTAACGACAGCCGTTTTAGCGATTCTAACCGGGATGTCAGCAATATTGAAGATTATATAAAGATGGGCAAGATCGGCCAGTCCTTTACCTCCGAACAAAGGACCGTGCTGTTGATCGATGAAATCGACAAGGCCGATACCGATTTTCAGGATGATATGCTGGATGTGCTCGATCAAATGGAGTTCGATATTATCGAAATTGATAAAACCATGAAAGCTGTGCATCGTCCGGTAATCATTATTACGTCAAACGCCAAAAAAGACCTGTCAGACCCTTTTTTAGGAAGATGCAATTTTCATCACATCGCCTTTCCGGATCCCAAGATGATGCGTAAGATCATAGGGGTGCATTTTCCGGATATCGACTCCAACCTCATGGAAAATGCGGTGACAACGTTCTACAGGGTGCGAAAAATTGATGCCGTTGAAAAGAAGCCGGCAACCCGGGAACTGATCAACTGGATCCGGGCCTTGAAATCCGATCCGGATTTTAAGCCTAAGACTCTGATCACAGGCGAAATTCCCTATCTGGGGGTTTTGTTTAAAAAAAGCCAGGATTACCAGCGCGCCGTGGAAGCAACAAGTGGCGGCCCTGTGATTTAGCCCGAATATTTCATGAAAATTTTCGAGAAGTCTTTTTATTAGCAATACGCCAATGTTTATAGATTTTTTCTATAGCCTAAAAACTGCCGGAATTCAGGTCAGCCCCACATCGTTTCTGACCCTGCAGAAGGCCCTTAATATGGGATTGATTAATTCCCTGGATGAGTTCTACACATCGGCCCGGGCCATTCTTGTGAAAAGCGAACGGTATTTTGATGTGTACGACCAGATTTTCGCCCACCGATTTGAAGGGGCGGAACTGCCCGAGGTTCAGGGATTTGAAATCGATGAGATTTCCAGGGCCATGCTGGACGAATGGCTTAAAGATCCCCAAGCCCTTGCCCAGGCTCTGGATATGGATGAAGCCCAGCTGCTCCAACTGACCCCTGATGAGCTGATCCGATACTTCAAAGCGCGCCTTAACGATCAGAAAGGGCGTCATTACGGGGGCGCAACCTGGATCGGTACGGGGGGATCATCACCGGTGGGCCATTCCGGACACCACCCCGGAGCCCTGCGCGTGGGAGGGGTTTCCCGGAACCAGTCCGCGGTAAAGCTTGCCCTGGAAAGACGATACAAAGATTATACCCGCAGGGGACTTTTGACCCAGGATATGGTTGGAGAAGCCTTAAAACGGCTTCGCAACATGATCCCCGTGGGTCCCGAAGATCTAGTGGACATCGATAAAACCATTTATCAGACCATGAAAAACTGCGGAGAAATTGAAATCGTTTTTTCAAGAAGTTTAAAAGACCGTCTCAAGGTGATCCTTGCCATCGACAACGGTGGATGGTCCATGGATCCCTACATACCGGTTGTCCAGACCCTTTTTGATTATGCCCGCGACCAGTTCAAGGATGTTAAAATCTGTTATTTCCACAACACGGTATATGACGTTCTTTGGGAAGATCCGGCAAGAGCCAGCAAACCTATTCCCGTGGAACACCTTTCCGCCTTTGACCCCCAGACCCGTCTGATTCTGTTGGGCGACGCAAGCATGGCCCCCTATGAACTCATGGCCGCCGACGGATCCATACATGTGGAGGAGCGGAGCGGAAAACCCAGCCTCGAGCAGCTTAAATTTCTGGCTCAGACCTTTCCCCATAGTGTGTGGCTGAATCCGGCCTCTTCGCAACTGTGGGACTATACTCCCAGCATTAAGACCATCCGTCAGATTTTTCCCATGTTCGAGCTTTCCCTGGACGGTCTGGAGGAAGCAGTAAGGCATCTCATGGCCAGATAAAAATCCTGGTCCAACGGACCAGGCTCTCAATGTAAAAACTAACCCTATGTCACGGAGCGCGGTTACGATGAAACAGGAGCTTATCCGAATCTTATGTGAAAAATCTTTTAAATACAGTCCGGAACCGAGCTTTAAACTGGTATCCGGCAAAACGAGCCATTTTTATGTGAATTGCAAGCCCACCACAATGAGCCCCCGGGGTATGTTTCTGGTGGGCCATCTGGTGTTCGATGCCATCAAAGATCTGAAACCCGACGGGATCGGGGGACTGACATTCGGTGCCGATCCCATGGCCATGGCCACCGCCTTTGTCTCGGAATTAAAAACAACCCCCATGAATGCCTTTTCCATTCGCAAGACCCAAAAAGACCATGGTATTGTGCGGTGGATCGAAGGAGATATGACCCCCGGACAGCGGGTCGTGATTATCGATGATGTGGTCACCACCGGAGGGTCCACGATCCAGGCCATAGAACGGGCCCGGTCCGAGGGACTGGAAGTGGTAAAGGCCGTGATCCTGGTTGATCGCCAGGAGGGCGGTCTTGAAAACGTCCGTGAACATGTCCCGGATGTAACCGCGATCATTACCCGGGATGATCTCATGGCCCAATGGTCAGAGGTCGCGGGTTCTAAGGCTTCATGAGCGTTCCTTATATCCGTACAAAAGAAAATCAGGTGTTAGACCTGACCGCCATGGCGATTTTGCTGGTACTGTGTGTGAGTTGGGGGCTGCAACAAGTGGCCATCAAGGTGGCCAATCGCGGCATTTCACCGCTATTTCAAGCCGGTATCCGGTCCGTGGGCGCAACGGCGTTTATCTGGATCTGGATGGCGGTGCGTCGGGAAACCATAATGGAAAGAGACGGCACCCTGTGGTGGGGCATTGCGGCAGGTCTTCTCTTTTCCGCGGAGTTCATTCTGATTTACTGGGGGCTGGATTATACCCATGCGTCCCGAGCGGTCATCTTTTTGTATATGTCGCCGTTTGTTGTGGCGCTGGGGGCCCAGCTCTTTATCCCCGGCGAACATCTTCGGACGATTCAAGTGGTGGGGTTGTGCTGCGCCTTTGTGGGGATTGTCGTGGCGTTCAGAGAGTCGCTGAGTTATCCCACCCATCGAATGCTCATGGGTGACGGTATGCTGGCGGTGGCCGCGGTTTTGTGGGGGGCGACCACGGTTCTCATCAAGGCCAGTCCCCTTGCCGGGATCAAGCCCAGTAAAACCCTGCTGTACCAGCTTGCGGTCTCTGCGGTGGTTTTGCCCCTTGGATCTTTGGCAAAAAATGAGCCCGGTATTGTTCTGATGACTCCCCTGATCGCCGGCAGCCTTGTGTACCAGACGGTTTGGGTGGCGTTCATCACATACCTGGCCTGGTTTTGGCTCATCCGTCACTATCCCCCGTCGCGCCTGGCATCGTTTACCTTTCTCACGCCGCTTTTCGGCGTGATTGCCGGCGGTGTGCTCCTGAACGAGCCGATTACGGGCAGTCTCGTACTGGCGATGGTTTTGGTGGGGATGGGTATTTTTTTGGTGAATCGATCGAATGCCGGTTGACATATTATCATAGAACACGAAAGAATACTCTGACCTGATTCCTGTTAACGCCTAAATCCTATGGAGGATAGCCTTATGGAAAAAAAACAATACCTCTCGGGAGACACCGGTGATTCCGTTTCCCGGGAAACGGCCGCTTTGAAAGACGATATCCTCCGCCACATCCGCTTTACCCTGGGCAAAGATACCTATAGGCCGGACAAGTATGCCTGTTTTATGGGGCTCGCCTACAGCGTTCGGGATCGGCTCATCGACCGGTGGATTAAAACCCAGCGGTCGCTTTACGACACCCTGGCCAAGCGGGTCTATTTTCTTTCCCTTGAATTTCTGCCGGGTCGATTTTTAAAGAATTACATCATCAGCCTCAATATGGCCGAAGAAGCCCGCAACACGGTCCAGGAAATGGGATTCGATCTCGACGAACTCGAAGAAGAAGAATGGGACGCCGGTCTGGGAAACGGTGGTCTGGGGAGACTGGCGTCATGCTATATGGATTCCATGGCCTGCCGGAATCTGCCCGGATACGGATACGGCATCCGGTATGACTATGGGATTTTTTTTCAGACCATAGACAATGGTTACCAGCGTGAGCAGTGCGACAACTGGCGACGGAGGGGAAACCCCTGGGAAATCCAGCGCCGGGAGCATCTGATGCCGATCCGATTCTACGGTCGCTCCGAATCGTCCATAGACGGTAAGGGACGGCGCCGATACCGCTGGACGGACACAGAGATGGTGATGGCCATGGCCTGCGACATTCTCATTCCCGGGTATGGTGATGACTATGTCACCAACATGCGCCTGTGGGCCGCCAAATCCGGCCGGGAATTCAACCTTACACACTTTAACCGGGGAGATTATATCGGTGCCGTGCAGTCCAAGGTTTTGACCGAAAACATTTCAAAAGTGCTCTATCCCAGCGACGAAGCCGAGTCAGGCAAGGAACTTAGACTCAAACAGCAGTATTTCTTTGTTGCCGCCACATTGCTCGACATCATCCGGCGATATAAAAAACAGAACCGGTCCTTTGAAGAATTTTCGAACTTTGTGGCCATTCAGTTGAACGACACCCATCCGTCCATTGCCATTCCCGAACTCATGCGCCTTTTGATGGATGATGAAGGGCTGGAGTGGGACGACGCCTGGGCCATTTGTGAAAAAACGTTTGCATACACCAACCATACGGTGATGCCCGAAGCACTGGAAACCTGGCCCGTGGACCTGATCGCCCGGCTGTTGCCCAGACATATGGAAATTATTTTTGAAATCAATCACCGTTTCTTAGAGGAGTTGAGAAAACGATATCCGGATCATCCTGAACTGCCGGCAAAACTTTCCATCATCCAGGAAGGCGACGTTAGACAGGTTCGCATGGCCCATCTGTCCATCGTGGGGAGCCATTCGGTCAACGGGGTTGCCGACCTTCATACCCGCATTTTAAAAAGCGGCCTGTTCAAGGATTTCGAAGAAATATTCCCGGGCCGAATCAAAAACGTCACCAACGGCATCACCCCGCGTCGCTGGCTGCATCAGTCCAATCCTTCGCTGTCACGGCTCATTACGTCGGTCATCGGTCCGGAGTGGATCGTTGACCTGGGCCGGCTCAAAAAATTGGTTCCCTATGCCGATGATCCTAAGTTTCGCGCGGACTGGATAGAAACAAAACAAGAAAATAAAAAACGGCTTGCCCGGTATATTTTGCGCAAAATCGGGTTAGGGGTAAACCCGGGCACCCTGTTCGATGTCCATGTCAAGCGGTTGCACGAATACAAGCGCCAGCTTCTCAATGTGCTTCACGTGGTTACCCTGTACAACCGCATCAGGGAGAATCCCGAAGCAACCGTTGTTCCGCGGACCGTCCTTTTTGCGGGAAAGGCTGCCCCTGCGTATCACCAGGCCAAAATCATCATCAAGCTGATCAATGCCGTGGCGGATGTTATCAACAACGACCCGGACGTCCGGGGAAGGCTTCGAGTGCTTTTCTTGCCGAACTACTGTGTGTCCCAGGCCGAAAAAATCATTCCGGCCGCGGACCTGTCCGAGCAAATTTCCACGGCGGGCATGGAAGCGTCCGGAACAGGCAACATGAAAATGGCACTTAACGGTGCCCTGACCATCGGAACCTTAGACGGCGCCAACGTGGAAATCATGAACGAGGTGGGCCCGGAAAACATTTTTATTTTCGGTTTGACCGCCGAAGACGTCACGGCCTTGCGCGCCGGCGGCTACGATCCCGGGCACTATTACGGAAATGATCCGGAGCTTCGAAAGGTTCTGGAAATGATCGGTTCGGGATTTTTTTCTCCCATGGAACCGGGGTTGTTTGCACCCATTGTCAGGGCGCTTCTCGATCAGGGCGATTACTACATGTTGCTGGCCGATTACCGGCCCTATGTGACCGCCCAGGAAGACGTGAGCCGGGTATTTTTGGATCCGGACCAATGGACGCGCCGATCCATTCTCAACACCGCCCACATGGGCAAGTTTTCCAGCGACCGGTCCATATTGGATTATGCAAGAGACATCTGGAATGTACAGCCGGTTGAATGATCCGTTGGTTAGATATTTTGATACCCCGAGCAGTTAAAGACAAAAGGGTGTGAATCACGGCTGTTGGCAATATGAAAATCCATGTTCGTCTGTGCTACGTATTTAGCTTTGGGGAAAAGGTGTCAGGGTCGAGAAACTTGAAGAGCTGAAACCTGAACACTGACACCTTACGATTGAACTCAATAACCAAAAATCTTGATTTACACCCAAGACAAGAGGAGATAACCCCCGTGACCGAAAAAAAGAACCAAAATGAACATCCGGTTTCCGTATCCATTGCCCGGCAGCCCGTGTTCGATGAAAAGGGCCGACTCTGGGGCTATGAACTTTTTTGTGTGGGAAGCGATGAAACCACCCGATCCGGTTTCCCGGAACACGAGAACGTGGCTTTGAGCGTGGCATCCAGCGCCTACATCGGCTTGCAGCAGATTCTGGACAGAGGAAAAAAAATAATTGTCAATTTTAATGAAAAAACTATACTGGACGATCTTCCCTATGCGTTTCCGCCGATTCTCGCCGCTGTTAAGGTGGCCGAGGACATATACGCACAGCCCCATGTTCCGGAGGTGTTGAGCCGATTAAAATCCGACGGGTATCTGATTGCCGTCGGGGGGTTTACGGGAAATCCTGCTTTGGGGCCGCTGTACGGTTTGGCCGATATCATCGGCACGGACGTCTCCTTGGGACAAAAGGATGCGATTGAGGCGTTACTCGACATGGCCCGGCCCTACACGGCCTTGTTTTTGGCCGGCCAGGTGGAGGATCCTGACCGTTTTAAGATGTGCAAGGAATTGGGGTTTACCCTGTTTCACGGCTCGTTTTTTAAATCGCCGGACAATATCACCGTGAGGAAATTGTCCTCCATCGAGGTGTCGCGGTTCAACCTCCTGCACCTCATTGAAACAGACGAGCCGAATCTCGACCAGCTCGCGGCAACCATTCAGGGGGATGTTTCCATCAGCTTTCGCCTCCTGGCATATCTCAATTCAACGTTCTTTGGTCTGCGCCAAAAGATAAAGTCCATCCACCAGGCCATGTTGCTTTTGGGGTGGCAAAAAATGAAGAACTGGCTTCGGGTGGTTCTGTTGACGGACATGAGCCAGAGCAAAGATGCCTCTGAGCTGGTGTTGCTCTCCGCACAACGGGGAAAATTTTTAGAGCTCATCGCCCGGGACCATGATTTTTGGGGATTCGATCCGGACAGCTTGAATTTACTGGGAATATTTTCTCTGCTGGACGCCCTGCTCGGCATTCCCATGACCGAGATCGTGGGGTATTTGCCCCTGGAAAACCGGCTCAAGGCGGCGTTGTGCCGGGAGCCGAACAATGAGTATTTGCCCCTGCTTCATCTGGCACAATATTTCGAAGAAGCCAAATGGGAAAACGCCGACAAAATGATTCATCAGTTAAACCTTGACGGCAATAAGGTCAAGGCGGCCTTTCAAACGTCCATCGACTGGGCCGGTGAACTGGCCACCCTGCATTCCAAACAAACCCAAAGGGATTGAGTCAACATGGTCAACACCGTTCCCAACGAACGGGAATGAATTTGATTTTTAAAGGAGAGGGAGCAACATGGTCATCTGGATAATTGGTTTTGTTATTGTGTCGGGCGGCATCCTGTATGCCATTGGACTTTACAACAAACTGGTTCGAAATAAAAACATGGTGGCAGAGGGATGGAGTGGTATTGAAGTGCAGCTCAAACGACGATCCAATCTGATTCCGAATCTCATTGAAACGGTCAAAGGGTACATGGCGCACGAGGCCGGACTTCTGTCCGAAATCGTAGAACTCAGGTCCAGGAGCAAACAGACCCGGGCAGTGGCTGAAAAGAGCCGGATAGAATCTGCCCTAACCCGGTCCCTGGGCAACCTACTGGCCCTGGCCGAAGCGTATCCCGACTTGAAAGCCAGTCAGAATTTTCTGGACCTTCAAGACGATCTTTCCCAGATCGAAAGCGAGATACAGATGGCCCGCCGGTACTATAACGGCACGGTAAGAAATCTGAATATCTCCATCGAATCCTTTCCCAGCAACCTTATTGCCGAGCGATTCAGGTTTGAAAAAGCGGATTTTTTTGAAATTGAAGATGCCACCGAACGGGAGGTGCCGGAGTTCAAATTTTAGCTTGGATGTCTCTTGAGTGTAAGATCCCGTTTTTTGGAGTATCACGCCGGGGAGAAGATCAATGAAACGAAAAAAGTCAATGGCCCGGATCCTGAGTGTTTGGGGAGTGCTGATATTTTTGCTGTCGTCTGCCGCTGCTGCACAACAAACAGAACGCATTCTAAGTTTCAAAAGCCACATCCGGATCCAAACCGACGGCAGTATGACGGTCACTGAAACCATCACCGTATATGCCGCCGGCCAACAGATCAAGCGCGGCATTTATCGCGACTTTCCAACCCAATATAAAGATCGTTTCGGAAATCCCGTGCGCGTCGGGTTCGAGGTGATGTCGGTAGCAAGAAACGGCCAACCCGAAGCCTTTCATGTAAAAAAGATTGCCAACGGTATCCGCGTCTACATGGGGCGGAAAAACCGGATGGTGGGAACCGGTAACCATACGTATACCCTCACGTATCGTACAGACCGGCAGCTTGGATATTTCGACGAATTCGACGAACTCTACTGGAATGTTACCGGTAATGGATGGTCTTTTTTCATTGAGCAGGTCCAGGTCGTGGTAGAACCGCCACCCTACGCAGAAGTCCTTGAGGTATCGGCGTACACAGGCCCCAAGGGTGCCCGGGGGCAGGATTTTACGGTCAACCGCGATGATCTGGGCAACCTCCATTTTGTCACTACAAAACCGCTCAAGCCCCGGGAAGGGCTGACCATCGCGGTTTCATGGCCCAAAGGTTTTGTTGCAAGACCCACGATCACAGACAAGGTCGGCTATTTTTACGGCG
>Ga0315535_1000819_pt1 | contig 21379 bp, 30 predicted proteins | sample SalMarSW160220MG_2_FD_203092 | JGI IMG/M metagenome (GOLD analysis project Ga0315535, IMG submission 203092) | Salt marsh sediment microbial communities from the Plum Island Ecosystem LTER, Massachusetts, United States - Salt Marsh Sediment SW1602-20 ... | reverse complement strand
TTGCGGGAGGGGCGAATGCAGGATATTGTGTCGAAGGTGGGCGTGAGCCGAAAGCAGGTCGATCGGCCGGAGCGAGTGTAACCGATGTCCGTAGAACAAAGTGTTACCCATGTCCTCGGACAGTACCTGGACGGTGGCTAACATCTCGCTGGATTGGACCGTGCCTGCAATGTGCTTAGCAAAAGATGCGGGGCGAATCTGGCGTGATTGTTGTATGCTCAGGACGGGTTGGGGTAGGGCGGTGAATGGCCCTGGCGGATGCCCCTTCGACGGGCCCAGGGCTGCGACCTGAGTACCTTGCGAAGCTCGAGGGCGTTAGGCGCCAGTTGATCATTTGGGGGTCTGATCAAGAATCATCGGACTATTGAACTCAGGACCCAGATATGAATCCTCGTCTGTATTACCATGCAGCTGCCATCCTCGTGTGGATTTCTGCCGTTGGATTGGGGATTCCATGCGTCATGGCCATTCGCAATCTACGTGGCGGCCTTGGTATCCCGCTGGTTCTCGGCTTTCCAGCCTATGGTGGAGGCGCGTTCGAGCGTCATGGTCGCCAAACAACGATCCCGATGCTTGCGGGCTTCTTGCTCGTCGCCCTTATTGAAGCAGGTGCCGCCTGGCTTCTTTGGCATGGATACAAGCTGGGTGCAATTGCTTCCATCGTTCTTCTTGTCCCCGGCGCAGTGTATTGGTGGGGCTTCGATTTACCTTATCCGCCAACAGCCGCAGTCGCTCGAGTCGTACTGATCGTGCTGGCCTGGCCGGGTCTGGTATGAAACCGGATTCCATCTGACATCTCGATGGATCGGACCGCACGGCCGGTTTGATTGCGGAGAAATGCCGGGAAAGATCGGTCTGATTGTTGTATGCTGCGGGTGGCTCAAGGGCGGAGGTGACAGCAGTCCCGGCCGATCCCCTGCGGTTGCACTCAGGCTGCTTGGTGAAGCTCGATTGCGCCAGACACCCCACCTTGAATTCTTTCGTAGCGCGGCCTGGCCAACGGGGCCGTCTTCTTGGCGACTTCCACTTGGTTTCAGAGAACAGGAACAGCCGCAAAGGGATGTTGAGCCAATCTCTGGAACTCGGTCGAGAGGCGGCGGTTGATACACTTTAACTGGTGATTGAAATGACAAGAAACATGCTGCTCGTCTTCTACATTCTCTTGTTGGTAGCGGCCGTCGTTGGTGTGGATCTGGCGTTCTTCAGGAATCGATTCTGGGAGCGGCTTATGGTGAACATCGGCATCGTCTTGGTGTTCGCAGCCTTCTTTCTTAGATTCCTAAGGACCCCGTAGGCCAGGCCCCGCCATACCGGCTGATGGTACAACGGCTACACCCAGCCCAACGGCTCGCCCTGGAGCGCAGTGGAAGTATGGACCGCGGCGTCTAGTCGGGCTTGGGCACCCCTGACATTGTCGAGACCAGCGTATCAAAGACAAAGTCTGAAATGTGGCTCGGGTTAGAGCGGGCTTCGGCTCGTACGAGTTGGCCCATGCGTTTCAATCCTGAGTGCAACCGGGCGCGTGACAAATCGGACACTGTCTGCGATCCCAAACGGGAGACTGGACCAACATCTTGCAGCCTCGGTCCAGACCTGCGGTGTGGTTCGCGAGGGATGCTGTTCGAGTTAGGCAGGTCTGTTGTATGCTGAAGGTGTGCAGGGGGCTGGCCGGTCCTTGACCCCGGCAGGCCACCTTCGACTGGGCTTTGGGCGCTACGCGAAGCTCAAGGGCGCTATGTTGCCATTCTTCGCATTCGCACCCTCCATCAGACTTGACGAGAGAATCGAGAGGCAAATATGTCCGAACAAGTCACTCCAGTCCCCGACAACTTGTCCCAGCAAGCAGGCGGTCGAGGATTCTGGCCACATTCTTCCCTCGGCTGGATCACCATCATCGTTACTGGCATTGCACTCGCGTCATGGCTTGTGTTTCCACAGCTAACGATGGCATACAGGGAGACGTATCCCATAGTGGATTCGTGGGTCATGCCCGCCCTGGCGACAACACTCGTGGATGTGGCGGCGGTTTTGAATTTGGTGACGGTGCTATTGCGGCGTGAACGCTCAGCTTTGAACATCGTTGTGCTGACCATCACAATGCTTGCAGGGCTTTTTCTCACGTTCTTGGTTGTTGGGGAGGCGATCGCCGGTGTGTGAGCCCGGCTATCATGGCCTCCCATTGTTGGGCCCTCGATCTTGAACGTGGCTGCCCATGATCTCGCAGGGTCGGACCGCGCTTGCAGCCTGCTTCGCCTAAGATGCTGGGTGGCCTGCGGTCCAGACGGTGGGTGACCCCGTCCGTTGCTTTTCAGATGCGCTCAGACTGCTTCGGGAATCTCAAAGACGCTAGCTGGACCATTCAGCCCGCCTCGGCAAGAGAAGAAGCGGGATCGGAGGATTTGTGAACAACTCAGTCCTTGAGCCTCCCCAGGTTGATGAAGTTGAGGTCACAATTGTCATGGACAACAGTGTTGACTTGCTCATGGGGTCAACTGAAATCGCAAGCCGGTTTCCGCTGGCACCGAACACCTTTGATCTACCTTTGCCCATGGCAGAACATGGATTCTCAGTCCTCATACGTGCCAAAAGAGGGCAGAAGGAAGCCGTTGTATTGTTCGATACGGGCGTGAGCCGCAAGGGGATCCTAAACAACATCGATGCGCTGGAGATCGATGCAATGTCCATACAGGCCATCGTTCTGAGTCATGGTCATCCGGATCATGCTATGGGACTACCCGGCTTGTTGGACCGTCTCGGCAGTCTTAATGTCCCGTTGGTTCTGCACCCTGACGCGTACTTGGAGCGCAAACTAATCCTTCCCAATGGGGATGAGATCATGGTGCCTGCGCCAAGGATCGGGGACTATCGGCGGGAGAACATAGAAATCATTGAAGAAGTAGGTCCATCAATGCTCGTGGACGACATGGTCCTGGTTTCAGGCGAAATCGAAAGAAAGTCAGAATTCGAACGCGGGTTTCCGATCCATTTCGCAAGACGTGACCACAGTTGGGAGCCAGACCCCTTGATCATGGACGATCAATGCGCCATCATCAATGTGCGGAATCGGGGTCTGGTGATCATTACAGGATGCGGACATTCGGGAATCATCAATACGATCCACCATGCACAACGGCTGACCGGAATTGGCAATGTGTATGCCGTGATCGGTGGGTTCCACCTGACGGGGGGACTTTTCGAGCCAATCATCCCCGTCACGACAAGAGCTCTGCAGCAGATTGGGCCTCGTGTTGTATTGCCCGGACACTGCACTGGATGGAAAGCGACCCATCAGATAGCAAAAGCAATGCCAGAGGCATTCACACCCAACAGCGTGGGTACTACCTTGAGATTGTGATTCATAAGACATAACGAGCGAGTTACAGACGCCCGGACTGAATGGAAAGTCGGCGTCTCGCTGGAACGGACTGTGGGGGCGGAGCAATTCTGGGTTGATTGCTGTATGCTCGGGATAGCTCGACGGGGATCCGGCCCAAGGCGACAGCCAATCCCCCTTCGGCAGCGGTCAAGGTGTTGCGCGAAGCTCGAGGGTGCTGAGGGATTCTGGTTCTCTTAGGGGGAAAACACAACAAGGCCATGATTTCATTCAATCGACTCATTCCATTCTTGTTGATGATCGTACTTGTCCAAGGATGTGGAAAGCCGAAGGCCAATCCCAAATCTCCCTTGACGGTCCAGTCTATCCCGCAAGTGACTTCTCGTCCCCCGATTTCAACAGGGTTGCAGGCAACATCGAGTGTGAAACCAACATCCATGGGTTGGACTCTTGGTGACACCTGGACTCGCCCTACCGACAATGGCGTGATGGTTTTTGTGCCGGGGGGCGAGTTCGAGATGGGAAACACCAACGATCAGCTGAGGTACAGCGTCCAACTATGTGAGGAAGATGATTCCCGACTCTTTGGTGAAGATGCTAGGTGCTTTGCAAGCGAGTTTGCCGATGAAACGCCAGCGCACATGGTGATCTTAGATGCCTTCTGGATTGACCGCACCGAAGTCACCAACGAGCAGTACAGGCATTGTGTGGAGGCCGGTGTTTGCTCTCCACCGACCGAGTACAGTTCGTATACCCGAGCTACATACTATGATGATGCTGCCTATGAAGGCTATCCGGTGATATGGGTCGGTTGGGAGCAAGCCACGGAATACTGCAACTGGGTCGGGGCGCGCTTGCCGACGGAGGCAGAATGGAAGTATGCAGCGCGTGGGCCAGAGAGCAAGATGTTCCCATGGGGCAACACCTTTGATGGGGGCCATCTCAACTATTGTGATGCAAACTGCCCCCTTGGGACTGCGGATGCTGGAGCTGACGATGGTTATCCCGATACTGCGCCGGTCGGGAGCTACCCGTCTGGCAAGAGTTGGTGCGGCGCGTTGGATATGGCAGGCAACGTACGCGAGTGGGTATCAGATTGGTATGGGTCTTATCAGCGTGGACAACAGGCAAACCCGAGAGGGCCACTCTCCGGACAGCTTCTGGTATCGCGAGGTGGCAGCTGGTTTGACCCGCCCTCCAACGTGCGCAGCACAAAGCGCGGCCAGAACGCCCCCGACTTTTCAGCCTATAAGCTAGGGATTCGGTGTGTCAAGGATTGAGAACGCCGAGACGCGATGCGTATCCAGGACCAATCTTGAATGTTTCTCTGGGGACACATAGAGCAGGTGGCCTGCAGCTGATTCCTTTGTGCCGCAGCGTGGTTTGCTGCTGGTCGAATGCTTGGCAGACCTGAGACGGCTGCATCCGCATGAGTACTGCCGATCCGAAAGCAAGAACTTCTCTAACGTCTGGCTGCGATGACCGCACGTGTAGTGGGCTTGGCGAGAGATGTTGGGGCAGTTCGGTGTGATTGCTGTGTTTCCAGGATGGCTCCGGGGCGAGGCGGCCCACGGCCACAGCCGTCCCCCGTCGTCTCTGCTCAGGCTGCTTTGCGAAGCTCGAGAGCGGTAGCTTGCCAAATGGAAGAGATGAAGATACATCGAGTCGATCTGACCAAAGCTGGCAATGAAATTGACACTGTGGTGGTTATTGATGTCATTCGGGCATTCACCACAACAGCCTTCGCATTTGACGCAAATGCCAAAGAGATCATTCTCGTATCCGAGGCGGACGAAGCTTTGGCGTTGAAGGCTGTATACCCGAGGGCGCTGTTGATGGGAGAGCGGAAAGGCTCCTTTATTCCGGGTTTTGATCTGGGCAATTCGCCGAGTGCGCTGGTCGGAAAGGATTTGTCTGGAAGAGTTCTGATCCATCGAACAAGTGCAGGCACCCAAGGTGCAGCAGCTTCAGCAGCTGCAAAAAACATCTACGTAACAGGCCTATGCAACGCTCGAGCAACAGCGATGAGGCTTCTTCAAGACTCTCCGGGGTCAATCACTTTTGTCGAGACGGGGATTAATGGTGATGCATGGGGGGAAGAGGACGTTGCATGTGGAGACTACATTCATAGCCTATTGATAAACAAACCTATGGATCCAGATCAGATCGTCGAACGGGTCAGTGCCACAAAATCGGCGATGCTGTTCAGCGGTGAGCAACCAACCACATTCCCGCCGGATGACGCAGATCTCTTTCTGGACATCGACAGGTTCCATTTCGTAATGAAGGCCAAAAAGACGAATGGCCTTCTTGTTCTTCGCAAGGTGTAAGCGAGCCTCTCGCGAGGCCGGATAGCACTTGCGGTGAGGTCCGCTAGCGATGTTGGGCGCGTTTGGCACCATTGCTGTTTGCTCAGGACGGGTCGTGGGCAGGTCGGTGAACAAGCGCGGCCGATCCCCCACAGCTGTGCCCAGTGTGATTCCCGAACCTCCACGGCGCTAGCCAGCCTTACACAGAAAGAATATGAGGTGGCCGATGGAATTCCGAATGAGCCCCAATGTTGCTGTGAGGACCACGCGGTTCTCTGATGCGGTGGACTTCTATTCGAGCGTTCTCGGTTTCCCAAATCGCTCCAATGATCCAGACCTTGGTGATCATGACGCGAAACCACTTAACCTGTTTGTCATTGAGGATGACGAGATTAGTGGTTTGGCGATGGAGCTGTTTGTGGAGGATCTAGACTCTGCGCGTGCGGAACTGTTGGCACACGGATGTGAAGTTGTCCGATGGCGAGGCAAGGGTCAGGATTGCTATCTCCGGGATCCCTTTGGGGTGATCTTCAATCTCTGGGAGCAACCGCCGGGCCGTTAGTTGGATATGGCTGGTGGCCTCTTGAAAGCGATGTTGGGTAGAAATCAGTGTGTTTGTTGTATGCTCAGGAGGGTCCGGCGGCATGCCGCGGATCGACCCCGGCCGATCCCCCTGGGCTGCGACAAAGGGAGTTCGTGATGCTCGGGGCATGGTGACACATCACCTCCTCGGTTGAATTTGTCACTCGTAGACAGGGGAGAGGTGAGAGATGCGAATCTCGAAGTCCATTCAAGAATTCCTCAGGCTTGAGTCCGCAAGCGGACTTGTTCTGTTCGCGGCCGCGATCCTGGCGATGGTGCTCGCCAATTCACCTTTGAGTGCACTCTACGCCGGGCTGCTTAGGACCCAGGCTTCGGTCAGCATCGGGACGGTCGCCATCGATAAACCCCTTCTCCTTTGGGTGAACGATGGCCTAATGGCCGTCTTCTTCTTGCTCATCGGCCTGGAAGTTAAGCGAGAGATCCTTGAAGGGGAACTGTCAGATCGCTCAAAGGCCGCTCTGCCCCTTGCCGCAGCCATTGGCGGGATGGTTGTACCCTCTGCAATCTACGTCTGGTTCAACCGTCAAGATCCATCTGCCTTGAGCGGCTGGGCGATCCCTGCAGCCACAGACATTGCCTTCGCGCTGGGGGTGCTCGCATTGCTGGGCAAGAGGGTGCCTGAGTCGTTGAAAGTCTTCCTGCTTGCGCTGGCAATCATCGATGACCTGGCTGCTATCGGCATCATCGCTGTTTTCTATTCCGGTGACTTGTCATTCATGGCCCTCGGGCTTGCGGTTGTCACCTTGCTTGTGATGGTGGTGATGAATCGTGCCGGGGTCTCGCGTCCTGCTCCGTATCTGATTGCTGGAATGCTGCTGTGGGTGTTTGTGCTCAAGTCAGGCGTGCATGCGACGCTCGCGGGCGTCGCTGCTGCCTTCGCCATTCCGCTCAAAGCTGGCGACAATCAATCTCCTTCTCCACTGCATTTGGTCGAGCACGCGCTTCATCCATGGGTGGTCTTCGGTATCGTTCCGATCTTTGCCTTTGCCAATGCCGGCTTGTCCTTGGGGAATCTCAACATCAACGCATTGTTTCAGTCCGTGCCGCTCGGGATCATGTTCGGCATGGTGATTGGGAAGCCAGTAGGAGTCACGATCTTTTCCTGGGTTGCCATCCGCTTAGGTCTTGCCGACTTGCCCGAAGGTGCCGATTGGGCCCAGTTGATCGGCGTCGGCATGCTTTGTGGGATCGGTTTCACAATGAGTCTCTTCATCGCTTCTCTCGCCTTTGAGCGCGGCGCAACCGAGTACTTCCTGTCTGACCGGCTGGGGATCCTCGTCGGCACCTTGATCGCAGGCGCACTGGGATATGGGACATTGCGGCTGGCCACCAGGAAGGCTCAATCCTAGCCAAATGGACTGTTCCCAAACCGATTGAGATGATCTGGGATCTGGCGCGTCTGTCGATACCGACCATGCCCTAACCCAGAAGGCAGTCAGACACGGCCACTCTGGCCTCTACAAAACCCGCAGATGCCTCCCACGATGTGATCGAAATGGGTTGCGCGGCATGGGTCCGCTGGGGATGGCAGGCCCCAATGAATTCATGGCAATCTGCGGGACTGATAGTGTCAACTTCGACCCTGGAGTGCAGCGGCATTTCGGTGGCCTCACGGCGTTGGCGGAATACTACGAGATGATTCGGGGCAAGGTCCATTTCGATAGGTTTGAGCTCATGCATCCCCTCGTTCAGGAAACGGGCAATGCGGTGGTTCCCACATTCAACTACGCTTCCTTTTGCTGTACTGCCGCTGCAACTTCTGTATCGTCATGCCAAGGAGGTGCTGATCTGTCTCATATGAGGACTGAGTACACAGAGATTTGGAATGTGGCTGGCGAGGAAATCACCGGCCAAAACAAGGTCGTCGATCTTCCATTCAAGAGAATGAGCGCCCGGGCGGTAATCATCCGCAGGTCGGACGGGTCGATCGTTGGAACTCTTCATCGGAGGGGCGGGAAGTACGCGCTTCCGGGAGGGGCCCCGGAGGACGGGGAAAGCATCCTTGAGGCGGTAGTCCGGGAGCTTGAAGAGGAGAACATCAGACTGATCAACCCCGAGCAGCCTTCAGATGAAGATCTGGCCGTTGATTTCTTCCGGGGATACGCTGAACTAAGCATCTGGCACTTCTTCGTGGTGGATGACGCCGAAATCGGCCAATCGGACGAAAACGTGAAATCCAGATGGGTCTCCCAGGACGAGGATGTCTGGTACCCGGGCATGCGAGAGCGGCTGCTGCTGGAAATTGGGACGCACCATTCAGGGCTGGCCAAGAGGGAGCTCGTTGTCGAATGATCCCCTGCAAAGGACACAAGTCATCAATCAACTCGATGGATCGCACCGGTCCCAGAGTTTTTCGCGGCCGAGACTCGGCGAAGTGGGCGCAATGATTGTATGCTAATGGGGGAAGCAGCACAGAAGTTGGCGGAGATTGATAGCGTTTGGCTGCGCCCAGCGTGGAAAGCGACGGCCGACGGCGTGGATCCGCCTTTTGCGCGATAACTTCCATCCACCTATCCTGTAGACTGGCCTGGCGCTTCGGAGGCGAGGCTGCGGTCCGGAGGACTGTTTCCACAGTATCGCAGGTCCTGGTTCACTCAAGAACTCTTTCCTTCCGGCCAGCCAGGACTCATTCCATGGAGCCGAAGTTTTGTATGGAAATCACAAAAGATACGAAGGTTTCCGACATTCTTCGCGAATACGGCGACATTGCCGATGTAATGGAGCTTTTCGGGATCAAGCGGGTTGCCAGGTACTCTTTTCGAAGAATGCTTACGAACGCCATTACCGTTCAAACGGCCGCCCGTGTTCACGGGGTCCCGCTCGACGAGTTTCTATCAACTCTGCGCGAAGCGGTTCAAAGAGTCTCTTCCGATGAGGGGCCGACGGCGTAGCCCGGCTGAGGTTGAAAGCGCTCAGACAACTCTGGATAAATGGCTCAACTGACGTCTCGCCGGATCGAGCCGTTAGCCTTTCGATCCGCCGTATGGAACGACCGCGACAGGGTCAATCACCAACCCAACATCCTTTAGGATCGACCGCGCTTGGAGCATACTTGGCAGGAGATCATGGGTGAGCTTGGCTTGTTTGAGGCTTGCTCAGGCTGGGCAGGGGAATCAGACTGGGTTGTGGCCTTAGAAGAGTTCGGAGAGTCGGTCAATGGACTGGATGAATCCCAAAGTTGATGCCTACCTGAGCAAAGCTGAAAAGTGGCAGGATGAATCGCGGGAACTGAGAAGAATCCTTCTTGACTGTCAGCTTACCGAAGAATTGAAGTGGGGTGAGCCTTGCTACACGCTTGAGAAAAGGAATGTGGCCATCATTCAGGGATTCAAAGACTACTGTGCAATGATGTTCTTCAAGGGGGCCTTGCTAGAGGACGTAGATGGTCTTCTGGTCCGACCAGGGAAGCATACACAGGCGGGCCGTCAGATTAGATTCACCAATGTTCGAGAGATTGTAGGAATGGAAGCCATGTTGAAGACCTATATCCAAGAGGCCATTGAAGTGGAAAGGTCCGGACGAAAAGTGAAGTTGAAGGAGACTTCAGATTTCGAGATTCCCGATGAGTTTCAAGCCAAGTTGGATGAAATGCCGGCTTTGAAGGATGCTTTTCGAGCATTGACCCCCGGACGCCAAAGGGCCTATATCTTCCATTTCTCTTCAGCCAAACAATCCAAGACACGCCAATCCAGAGTTGCGAAGTGCGTACCTAGAATACTCGATGGGAAGGGATTGAATGACTAGTAGCGGGTCCAACCCGGTGTTGCTTGTGGTCTCCGAATCTGGCGGTGTATTCTTCCCAAACCTCTCGCTGAATCTGAGAGCAGCTCCATATCTCCGTGCAGTGGATGAGGGGCGATTCCGGCGAAATCATTGTTCGGCGGGGGTGTCTCGAAGGTAGGACGGGGCTCTGGCCTCGGCCCATCTTCACCCAGAACGTCGGACAGGGGGGCTCGAGGGTGCAGGGCGTGCTAAGGATAATGACGACTTGACGGCACCAAATCTTGGCGCACTTGTCGCCGGAAAGTTGAACGAGATTGAGGCCGAAATGCATGCCATCGGCCTTTGGCAGGCATCACCCCTGCGGCCGGACCAGCTCGAGTCTCCCGGTGCGTTCGGCTTCGACAAGATTACGTTCTCCCAGTGGCTCCAGTTCATCTTCATCCCTCGCGTTCGAGACGCTATTGCTTCCAACCAGTTCCCCCTATCCAGCGAAGTCGGCACACAGGCCGTACGAGAATTCGACGCCGAACCCCGGGCGGCGCATCTAACCCGCCTGCTCTCTGAATTTGACGCGTTGTTCCCTGATCGGAAGTGAGGGAGACAGCTGCAGTTTCAGCGTGTGGGAGGCCCGGGGGCGCGGGCTCAGGCCTTGGCCGATCTCTACCGAAATTGTGTGAATCTGCAGCTCGAAGGCGTTCGGCCCCATCTTCCATGGTGTCCGAGCGTCCCATCGTTAGATTAGGAGAATGGGAGGAGAGGAGCGTGAGAGTCGGCAATCTGCTCACCTTGAATGCTTTCGTTGCCGTGGGTTTCGCGTTGGGGTTCTTGCTTCTTCCAGCAACAATGGCCGATATCTATGGTGTCACAGTTGTTCCAGCCACCATCTTCATGGCCAGGGTTTTCGGTGCCGAAGTTCTCGGTGTCGGCCTCATATGTTGGTTCGGCAGTAACTCTCCAGGATCCGGTCATCAGCGAAAGATCTCTGTCGCACTCCTTGTTCTCCACACGGTGGGATCGGTCATCCTGGTGTGGGCCATGTTGTCTGGGGTCCTCAACGCAGCCGGTTGGTCGCCCCTTGCGATCTACCCCCTTCTCGCCATCGGCTACGCCTTTTTTCTTCTTTTCAGTCCCAATTCAGCGGAGACGCCAAGAGTCGGGCTAGAGCTGTTCGTGCTAAGTAGTATGGCCTGACGCGGCCGAAGCTCTTCCGCCGGGGGAAGCCGGGCCCGATAACCAGGCGAAAAGACAATGGCCGTATCGGACCGCAAGTGCAGCGCGCTGCGTGATGATTCTGGGGCGAGTTTGGTGTGAGTGTTGTATGCTCATGATGGGTGCGGGAAGGGCCGTAGCCGGGCCGTATCCAATCAGCTTCGATTGCACTCAGTGTGCATCGCCAAGCTCGATGGCTTTGGCTCGTGCCCGATGCCACTGTGGTTCTGGGCATCGGATCGATTCCACGGAGTCGTCGGCCGGTATGAGCACACGAAGGAGAAACGAAGTGCAAGATCCTGGATCTATCCTTCTCTTTGGCACAGGCGTGGTTGCGGGGGCTTCGATCGCTATTCAGAGCGTGCTGAACGCGACGCTTGGCGAGCGGCTCGGGAATTTCGGATCGGTGCTTGCTCTCACCCTCGTGAGCATCTTGGCGCTGCTGGTCCTGATTTGGCTGTTCCCTTCCACCGCCTCATTTGGGACACTGCCTGGCTGGGGCGAATGGTATCTCTATGCTGGAGGATTGCTGGGCGTTATGGTGCTAGGAGCACCGATCTACCTGGTTCCAAGAGTTGGCGCTACTTACACCCTGGTCGCAATGATCGTGGGGCAGCTTCTCGCGGCCCTTTTGGTGGACAGCTTTGGCCTGTTTGCTTCTCCCCGAATCGATGCGACCTTCCCAAGGATATTCGGGGCTGCTTGTGTCGTGATCGGGGCATTCTTTGTGACGCGATAGCCAGTTCGGACGGATTCGGGCAACGAAGCTGGTGCCTCACATCTCGTTGGATCGGGCCGCATGTGCACTGCGTGCTTCGAGAAGCGCCGGGCGGGGCAGGCTGACTGCTGGATCCTGGATCGCATATTCGCCATTGAGAGATGCCTGAATGAGCAATGGGTTATTCATCAAGCTGGCCATTTTCCTCGTTGCCACCTGTCTGCTCATCTACGTCTCCAGGGCCTCGTTACTCCTGCCTCGTTCACACGGCTTCTACCGCTTCCTTGCCTGGGAGTGCATGCTCGTTCTCTTCCTCCTTGTTGTGGATCGTTGGTTCCGCGATCCCTTCTCCCCTGTGCAATTGGTCTCATGGCTCTTGATGTCAATCTCAGCAGGGCTCGTGCTTCACGGCATCTACCTGCTGCGGCGCATCGGTCGCCCCGTCAAACATCGCCCATCGGACGAGTCCTTGATGGCCTTCGAGAAGACAACGGAGCTCGTCAAGGAAGGCGCCTACCACTACATTCGACACCCCCTCTACAGTTCGCTCCTCTTTCTTGCGTGGGGGATGTTTTTCAAGTCCCCGTTCGTTGGTTCTGCGATCGCTGCTATCACCGCGACAGGTTTCCTCGTCGCCACCGCAAGAGCTGACGAAGCCGAATGTGTACGCTATTTTGGGCCACCCTACGAGGCGTACATGAAGCAGACCAAGATGTTCATCCCTTTTCTTTTCTAGACGCCAAAGGAGACCGGTCTGGCACCTCCCGGGATGGGGCCTGAATTGCGTTGTGCCGCGTGAGGGAGCAGGTGCAGACTTGGTTCTATTGTTGTATGCTCAGTGTGGTCCTGGTGGGGGACGGCGAACGGTCTCGCCTGACTTTCCACGACCTCCCCTCAGGGTGCAGGGCGGTCCTCGAAAGCACGGACGGCAACACTCTCTATTCGCCACAAGACCGAAACGCACTCGGACGGATTGAGGCTGTTTGTGGGATGAGTCCCTCCGAACACTGGCTCCCTCTGGTCTCGCTTGGTTAGGTCATTCGCGAGTTTGTCCTCTGGCATTCGACCAGACCCAAGGGGGTGGACATGAAACGCTTCGCTTCCATCGCTTTCTTGTTGGTCCTTGTCTCGGCGTGCACTGGAACTCAGAGTTCGCTCTCCACGCCATCAGCTTCCCCCCTGGAAACACCCCTGGCATCCCCCAGTCGCCCCCCGGCTTCCAAATTACCTCCACCGACGCCGACGGTTTCTTCCTCGCTGATCCGTGTCGAGCAGGTCTCCTTTGCTACGACGGACGGTATCAGCCTGGCTGGGGAACTCTTTGGGGAGGGCGATACGGCTGTGATCCTGGCCCATCAGGGCACGTACGGTGCAAACCAGACCACCTGGTATCCCTTTGCACGCTTGCTGGCCGAACACGGGATTGCCGCCCTGGCCTTCGACTTTCGCGGCGTCGGAAAATCGGGTGGCCCATTGCTCTACAGCAACCTGGGGTTGGATGTTGCGGCTGCCGTTGAGTTCCTTGAGAGCCGAGGCTATTCGAAAATTGCCTGCGTGGGCGCAAGTATGGGGGGAACGGCTTGCATCCAAGTGGCGCAGGATTATCCATTCATCGGGTTGGTCATCCTGTCCAGCACGATGACAGCCGGCCCGGGTGCAGATTGCCTTTGTCTCGGCCCCGAATACCTTGAGGCGCTAACCCAACCGAAGCTTTTTATTTCTGCCATGGCCGACGTCTCTGTTGTGGTATGGGACATGAAACGGATGTTCGACCTCTCCCCTGAGCCGAAGAGTCTCCTTATGCTTCCGGGAACACAGCATGGGACGGATCTCTTCAAGACCGACGCGGGCGCAGAGCTGCGTTCTGCCATGTATGAGTTCCTACAAAGCCTGGGGGAACCGGTGTCTGAGTTGCCCCCAGATCAGGGTGAGCCGGCTTTCAGCCCGGGCCGGCATGGTTGATGAATGCATCGGTTTGTTCAGGGTGGGTAGTTCGGGCCTGCGCTGATCTCCGTACATTCTTGCGGCAACAAGCCATGTTCATATCGTCATCGGTCGGCCTGGTTTGACTAACACTTCCATGTAACGGTCGAATAGAACTGAACCCATCCGGCGCGATTGTTGTATGCTCAGTGGGCACGCAAGGCGAGGGCATAGCCGCTTGGGCCTCTCTCGGCCCTAGCCGTCGGACCTCACGTCCTGAGGTTGAAAGGCCTAAAACCCGCGATGCGTCTCGTGATAAGTGAGCACGATTCGAAATGGTAAGTGCCAGGGGCCGTATCTTCTATTGGCTCTTAAGGGCTCAAGCGATCGCAACCAGGAGCAACGCGACTCTTGAAGAGCGCCGCCGTGCTCTTCTGGGCGGTGCACGGTATCTGCCCATGCCCCATGCAGTTGATGTGGATCGAACCCGAGTTGGAAAGATGGCGGCCGAGTGGCTCTCGCCAGTCGGCACAGTGGACAATCCAACGATCCTCTATCTCCATGGCGGTGCATACACGATGGGGTCGTGCACGACCCATCGCGCGTTGGCATCCAGAGTAGCAATCGCAAGTCAGGCCCGCGTTCTCTTGCCGGAGTTTCGTCTCGCCCCGGAGCATGCCTTCCCGGCTTCCCTTGAAGATGCTGTGGCCTCGTATCGTTGGCTTCTCGAGAGAAGTTCTGCAGACAATATCGCGGTTATGGGCGATTCCTCGGGAGGAGGTTTGGCCGTTGCAGCCATGGTGAAAGCTCGCGATGAAGGTCTTCCGCTTCCAGCCGCGATCGTTTGCTTATCACCATGGACGGACCTCGAAATGAAAGGGGAATCAATACTCACCCGCGCACAAGTCGATCCGATTTGTAGCCTGGAAGAAAGCCGCTTCCATGCGGAGCTATATGTTGGAACGAGCAACCCACGCGCCGGGTTGGCCTCGCCTGTCCATGCGAATCTGTCAGGCTTGCCAGCCCTACTCGTCCAGGTTGGAGATAGAGAGATCCTGCTAAGCGATTCGATCAGATTGGCCGCGCGGGCCCGCGAAGATGGAGTTGATGTGGAGCTGCAGGTGTGGGACGGGATGTGGCATGTTTGGCAGCTGTTCGCGGGGTACGTACCAGAGGCCCAGCAAGCGATTGACTACATCGGTGGATTTGTACGAAAGCATGAAGATTCTGCCTGAAGGTGTTGTCTGGGCAGGGTTTCATAGGCGGGGACCACGCTTGCAGTCCTCATTATGGCAGGCGCGGAGAGATGTTGACGCGTTTTGGTCGCACCTTGCTCTGGGTATCATCGGCACCGAGGCGGTGATACCTACCTGTCAAATCCTCGGACAAAAGGAAGAGAAATGGGCATGAAGAAGAGCGAGACACCTTCTTCGCTCATAGATGCGAAAATCAAAGAGCTGGACGATTGGCGCGGCAAGACGCTCAAGGAAGTGCGCCAGCTTGTTCTGACAGCGGACCCAGACATCGTCGAAGAGTGGAAGTGGAAGAAGCCCACCAACCCAGGAGTCCCAGTCTGGTCCCACAACGGGGGGTTATGCACAGGCGAGACCTACAAGAATACGGTCAAGTTGACATTCTTCAGAGGCGCGGCTTTGAAGGACCCATCGGGCCTCTTCAACTCGAGCCTTGGGGGTAAGGTCAGGCGTGCCATCGATTTCCATGAAGGTGAAAAGATCAACGCACCTGCCCTGCAGGACCTCATTCGTGAAGCCGTGGCCCTAAACCTCAAGGCTAATAAGTAGGCCGCATGTTCGTCGGTGCAACAACGCAGGCGCAAAGCGAAGGCGTGGGCGAGAAGGCTACGCCGCCCCGCTCGCAGGCCGTCATGTACAGCCGTGGTGTGGAGTTCCAGAGAACATACAAAGTTATGGGCTAATCCACAGAAGGGGACAAAGCGAAAGCACGCCTGCCCAGAGGTCCGGACCCGCTAGCTAAACGCCTGCTCGCCAGCCCCTCGGCGGCTGAAGACACCGCAGACGTTCCTCACGATGTCGTTCGAAATCAACCCAATCTCGACTTGCCATCCACCCCTGGTCGCCTGATGCTGCCCTGAAGAGCTCTTCCGCCGGCATCTAGGATGTTGACCGAGGCCCAAGTATGATCGGCAGCCCGACTTCAATCTTCCCAGGAGGCGCTGAAATGGAAGTGCGATCCATCTCCCTTGAGGATGAATCCCTTCTCCTCGAGGCGGGACCCGGACTCTTCGATGATGAGATACGGCCCAACCTTGTTTCTGAATTCTTGAGGGACCCCAGGCATCATTTGGTGGCGGTCATTGAGCAGGGAGCCATCATCGGGTTTCTTTCAGCCCTGCACTATGTTCATCCAGACAAGCCGGCCGAACTCTGGATCAATGAAGTCAGCGCGGCGCCGGCCTATCGAAACAAAGGCGCGGGGAAGGGGCTGATCGCAGCCGCCCTTTCAATTGGGCGGGAATTGGGCTGCCGGCAGGCCTGGGTGCTTGATGGCAGCGAGAATGAGCCCGCCAAAGCGCTCTATGCCTCCGCAGGTGGGACCGCGTCTGATGAGGTGATGTTCAGCTTTCCACAGCATGCCGGATAGTGATCTGGATTTCGACTTGAGCGAAGAGATCGTCCTGGCTGGTTGAGATCTCGCTGTACCTGACTGCCCCAGGCATGTACCGCGCACACAACAATGCAAAATCCTGAGATGCTTGTTGTATGCTGGGGATGTTGCGGCAGCCAAGTGGGTTGGTCCGAGCTGATCCTCGCTTGGCCAATGGGCCTTCACTGCCCGAGGTATTCGCGCCCTTCCGCAGTACTCATCAGATTGATTTGGCCACGCCATACAACTCATCATCTTGGGCGAAGGACAAGACATTATGGAGAAAGCAGATCGCAATGCGCTCATAACCTCCCTGGCCGCAGTACTCATCGGTCTAGCGGTCGCGTTTGCAGGAAGCCAGGGTGGCGCCTCAGCCTTTGGGCTGCCGGTGTTCGCCTCTATGGCTGGGCTGGCTTTTCTCATCCAGTGGCTGGCGTTCATCCCGGCCTACCTGATGCAGACAGAGAGATTCTTCGACCTCACTGGGAGCCTCACCTACATCTCGGTGACGATCATCGCGCTGGTTCTCATTCCCAAGGTCGATGGGCGTTCCATCCTTCTGGCCAGCTTGGTTGTGATCTGGGCAGCTCGCTTGGGCTTCTTCCTGTTCCGCCGCATCCAGCGCGAGGGGAAGGATGCCCGGTTTGACGAACTCAAGCCTTCACTCCTTCGTTTTCTCAACACCTGGACCCTGCAGGGTTTGTGGGTGACCTTCACACTGTCCGCAGCGCTGGCTGCCATCACTTCGAACAAGCGGGAGGCACTTGGTTGGTTTGCCTTGATCGGCCTGCTGATCTGGGCTTTCGGATTTGTCATTGAATCCGTAGCTGATGCCCAAAAGAACCGCTTTCGGGCGGATCCGGAGAACAAAGGTAGATTCATCAACACCGGCCTTTGGGCCCGGTCCCGTCACCCCAACTACTTCGGTGAGATTCTGCTCTGGATAGGCGTTGCGGTCATCACGCTTCCTAACCTGCAAGGATGGCAATGGGTGACATTGATTTCCCCCGTCTTTGTTGCCTTGCTCATCACCCTCATCAGCGGCGTGCCCATGTTGGAAAAGAGGGCTGATGAAAAATGGGGTGGGCAGGAGGCCTATGAAGCCTACAAAGAGCGCACACCAGTTCTGATCCCTCGACCGTGATTTTCGTATCGCACTTACACCTGACCGGAGGTGGCATGGTATGAATGGGGAGCCGGAGGGGTTGTTCGGCAGAGACCGTGGGTTGCTCGATAGCCTCAATGTTAGCCCCCTGCCAACACGTGATGATGGGCCATCTCGGTCCCTCAACCAAGACCGGGCGGGCTTATTGAAGAGCGCAACCCTGGCCCAATTCGAACACATGGTCAGGAGCGACGATGACCGATCTGCCCCAGCCCAGCCTCATTCTCGCCATTTTCTCGGCACAGCACCCAGCAAACGCGTCGACTCGTTCAAAGCAGCCCCCAAGAGTACCTGGTGCAGTGGAGCCAAGCAGCATTTTGAAGGGCCGTTGCAGGACAAAAGCCGTTTTGGGAATGACACCTTCCCACACGTGGATTAGGCAGACGGCCATAAACTGGAGAACCCCCCAATGAAGTTCGAGATCCGAGGTTCCGATGAGCTCGTCCGCAAACTTGAAGACCTAGGGCAAGCGGCCGAGTCCCTTCAAGGTGAGCATTCGGTATCCCTGGATACCCTTTTCCCAGATGAATTCATCTCGGACCACACTGATTTCACGACCCTTGAAGATTTCCTGGCTTCCAGCGAATTTGACCTTTCGAGCCAAGAAGCTTTCGAAGCCATCCCTGATAAGGAATGGGACGAGTTCGTGAAGTCCGCCAGCGACTTCTCGTCGTGGCAGGAGATGATGGAATCCGCAGTTGTCCTGTGGGTATCGAGCAATTTGGGATAGGGGCAAGCCCCCGAAGCCGGCCGCCATTTCGCTGAGACGGACGAACATGCGGAGTGCTTTCCTCGGCTAGGGGTGCCCAGAGTGGAGGAATCTGACTCTCCGCTTGGCCAATCCAGTTTCATGGAGTCTGCCACTTGTCATCCGAGACACGTTCAAACGGCGATGGATTGCAAAGTGGGGTTGTTGGCAAGCAAAAGCTGCTCAACGACACCATATATCTGGCGCCATACAATCCGGCCTGGCCGGCGATGTTCTCAGAACTGGCTGGCCGAGTGCGTGATGCCCTATCAAAACAAGCCTTGCTCCTCGAACATGTGGGATCCACGTCCGTACAAGGACTCAGCGCCAAGCCCATTATCGACATGCTGCTCATTGTTGCCGATTCAAGCCAGGAAACCACCTACCTTGCTCCGCTCAAAGCCAGGGGTTTCGCCCTGCGACGTAGAGAACCTGAGTGGTTCGAGCATAGACTTCTAAAGTCGACGGACATCAAAGCCAATCTTCATGTGTTTTCAACAGAGTGCCCAGAGATTGATCGGATGCTGACATTCCGAGATTGGCTTCGGGCGAATCCTGAGGATCGTCTTCTGTACGAGGATGCCAAGAGGAAGCTTGCCGCCCAGACTTGGAGGTTCGTCCAAGACTACGCCGATGCAAAAACCGAGATCATTGAAGAGATTCTCGGGCGGGCCCGTCGCGGAGCCGGGACCGGTGGGGCGGAGTGACACCTCAGGCTATCGGATCGCCCTGGCAGCCTGCTTAGCGTGAGTGCGGAGCAAGAAGACCGAGCGCGGAACATGGTCGCATGAGGCCCAGGTCGGAGAGACAAAGGGTGCAGACCTTCCCCCACCACTTGTGCCCAGCGAGCTGTGGGTGGCCAGAAAACGGCAGTCTTCATCCGGGAGACGACAGCCAGCGCTCATATATGGGCTTGTGTGCCCAACGGAGGATCTCATGGCTTCGAAATACGCCCCCTTGATTATCGGTGGCCTTGTTCCAGCGATACTGTATGGGTTGGCGGGTGTCTTCCAGAAGTGGAGTGCCCGAGATGGAGGCAGCGTATCAACCTATCTGATCGGTTTTGGGGTGGCGACGGTCATCGTCGGGATCGTCGGTACCGCTGTCCAATCCGGCGGCGGCAGCCCAATCAGCGCCGTAGGGTTCGCTTTGCTCGGAGGCCTTGTGTTTGCCGTGGGTGCAGGTCTGATCTCGTTCACCATTATTCGCTATGGCGCCGCCATATCCCAACTTTCGCCGCTTTACAACATGAACATCCTGGTGACAGTTGTCTTTGGGCTGCTTCTCTTCTCAGAGTTCAGGGATCTCAACGTACCCACCTTGCTCACTGGCGCTCTTCTGATTCTTGCCGGAGGCTGGATCGTCGCCAATGCTTAGCTCGACATTGCGCCCCGTCCAGTTGCCGAACAACACGCGGGAAGCTTGAACGGGTGTCTGGCGGGAGGGAGGAAGCGTGACTGTGGATCCATATCGTCGGGTTGCGGGGATATACGATCGGCTGTTTGAGCCGATGAACAAGGGCCTCAGGCTGCTCGGATTTCGCATGTACATTCCACCCCGGGGCGGGTCGGTTCTCGATGTGGGATGCGGCACAGGCGTTCACCTTGAGATGTACAGGAAGTTCAAGTGCAACCTGACCGGAATAGACACGTCCGCTTCGATGCTTGAAAGGGCGCGAACCCGTCTGGGACCGGATGCCGACCTCCGGCTCGCAAATGCGACCCATATGCCATTCGAGGACGGTGATTTCGATCTTGTTCTCTGCATGCTGGCGCTTCACGAAATGGATGACGAGGTGCGGACCGGCGTGATGGGCGAGATCAGGCGGGTGCTCAAGCCTGAAGGACGAGCGCTGCTTATCGACTTTCACGCTGGGAGACCAAGCCCAATTCGAGGCTGGCTCTCCAAGCTCGTGATCCTGCTCTCCGAGGTCGCAGCCGGCCGAAGACACTTCAGCTGCTACCGCCATTTCATGTCCATTGGCGGTCTACCGAGCCTGATTGCGAGAGGCCGGTTCGAGGTCGAGAAGACAAGGGTTGTTGGTGAAAACACACTTGCCCTGTATCTCATTCGCTCAAAATGAGGCCTCTGCAGCGTGTTGGCCACCGATCAAGTTGGACAAGCGGGCCTTGGGTGTCAGACGCTCTCGGCCTGGTCGCCTTGCGCCAGGGGCTGGTCTTGGGTGGAGCCGTATTTGGACACTGCCATTTCGTTATCCCATCGATCCTGGCAGGTCACGAGGCTCAACCGCTTTGGCTCGCTTAGGCTAGGAGGTCGAAAATGCCTCTCCTCTTCTGGTCTAAGGAACTCGCCCTCCCATGAGACTCCTGATAGGTGCAGATAATCTCTTGTCGCCCATGATTGAGACCGGGAGTAGTCCATCTGAAATGAAGGGCTGCCTCAGGAGGGGTTATGTTGGCGAGTCTTCCGATCAAGTTCGTCACTATGATGAGCTAGATTATCAGCCTCAAGACCTTTCGGCGCAGCTCGTAGGTGCATCAACAAGCGAAATGTCTTGGGGTACCGGTTGAATGGTGGCCAAGGACGGAGCAGTGCATTCGGGGCCTGCTGGAAGACGCCCGTCCCGAGGGTATCCAAAGCAAGCGAGCGGTATGGCGGAACAATTTCGAGGATGGTGGGGCAGCCTCCGACTTCTTCGCAGCGATCTCGTATTCGTGGTGGCATTCGAGGTTTCCACCGGCCAAGAGAATGGAAGCCTCAAGACGAACCCGAAGCTGCTTCAAGAAGACGGTTCACATCATCGCGGATGATGTCTTCGTTGCATTTGGACATGTGCCAAAGACGGGTCTCTAGAAATCTGCGAAAGCTTACGATCGGTCACCTGCCGTCTTCCTGGGTCGAACCGCACACTCAGGGTGCTTCAAGAGAGATGCGCTGAGATCGTGGCATGATGACCACAAGCCGAATACGCTCCGGGGCATGGGCGTTGAGGAATCGTAATAGGCCCGCTTCGGCTACGCCATGGCGGCTTGCCCGAGGGCGTCGGGCAGCCATGCTGGAG
>Ga0315535_1000817_pt1 | contig 21419 bp, 15 predicted proteins | sample SalMarSW160220MG_2_FD_203092 | JGI IMG/M metagenome (GOLD analysis project Ga0315535, IMG submission 203092) | Salt marsh sediment microbial communities from the Plum Island Ecosystem LTER, Massachusetts, United States - Salt Marsh Sediment SW1602-20 ... | reverse complement strand
TCCACGCCCGGCGTGTGCCCGAACTCGGGGTGGCCGGGCGTAGGCGAGCCCCACTGCCGGAAGTTCCGGATGTCGTCCTCCGAGACATCGTAGCCGCTCAGGTGCAGCAGCGAGTAGAGGAGCATCGATGCGTGGCCGCAGGAGAGCACGAAGCGGTCGCGGTCCGGCCACGCGGGGTTGGACGGGTCGTGGCGGAGGTGGCGGTGGAAGAGCACGTACCCCATGGGAGCCAGGGCCATGGGCGTGCCCGGGTGTCCCGAGTTGGCTTTCTGCACCGCGTCCATGGACAGGACGCGAACGGCGTCGATGGCCAGCTTCTCGATGTTCGTCATGACACCACGAAGTTCACGAGGCGATCCTTCACGAAGACGACCTTGCGCACGGTGACTCCCTCAAGATGACGCGACACGTTCTCCTCGGCGCGTGCGGCGGCGACGACCGCTGCCTCGGGTGACCCCGGAGCGACGTCCACCGTGCCGCGCAGCTTGCCGTTGACCTGGACGGCCACCTTCACGGTGTCGTCCACCGTCTTCGCGTCGTCGTACGCCGGCCAGCGCGCCCCGTCGAAGATGCTTCCCTCGTTCCCCATGCGCTCCCAGAGCTCCTCGGCGATGTGCGGCGCGAAGGGGGCCACCAGCGCCACCAGCGGCTCGATCTCGGCACGCGCCACCTGCCTGCCGCCGGCGCGCACCGCGTTCAGGCACTCCATGAGCGCCGCGACGGCGGTGTTGTACTGCAGCGTGGCCACCTGCTCGGTGACCTGCTTGATGGTCCGGTGGACCTTGCGCTCCACCGACGCCTCGGGGGCGCCGTCTCCGCACGTGAGCGCGGTGTCCCACAGGCGATGCAGGAAGCCGTACGGGCCCTGGATGCCTTCGTCGCGGTAGTCGCCGCCCTCCTCGAAGGGTCCGAGGAACATGAGGTAGAGGCGGAACGTGTCCGCCCCGAACTCCTCGATGATGGGGTCGGGGATCACCACGTTGCCCCTGCTCTTGCTCATCTTGGCGCCGTCGTGGGTGATGAGCCCGTGGGCCCGAAACACCGTGAACGGCTCCTCGAAGGGCAGGTGTCCCAGGTCGTGGAGCACCATGGTCAGGAAGCGTGCGTACATGAGGTGGAGCACGGCGTGCTCGTTGCCCCCGATGTACGTGGTGACCGGGAGCCACCTCGTGGTCAGCCCGCGGTCGAAGGGTCGGTCGTCGAAATCCGTGGAAGGGTAGCGGAGGAAGTACCAGCCCGAGTCCAGGAACGTGTCGGACACGTCGGTCTCGCGGCGGGCTTCGCCGCCGCACCGCGGACACGTGGTCCGGTACCACTCCTCCACGCGTGCCATTGGGCTGACACCCGAGTCGTCGGGCTTGAAGTCCTCGACGCGGGGCAGCACCACCGGCAGCTCGGACTCGGGCACCGCCACGGGTCCGCACGTGGGGCAGTGGACGATGGGGATGGGGGGCCCCCAGTAACGCTGCCGGGAGATGCACCAGTCGTGGAGCCGGTAGTTCACGCGCGCCTCGCCCAGGCCCCGCCCCTCCAGCCGCTCCGTGATCCTGCGCTTGCCCTCCTGCCAGGGCAGGCCGTCGAACTCCCCGGAGTTCACCAGGGTGCCGTCCCCCGCGTACGCCTCGGTCAACGGCGTCCCGGCGGAGTCACCCGCGCCGGCCACCACGCGGACGATGGGCAGCTCGAAGGCGGTGGCGAATTCGAAGTCGCGCTCGTCGTGGCCGGGCACCGCCATGATGGCTCCCGTGCCGTACTCCATGAGCACGTAGTCGGCGATCCAGATGGGGATGGCCTCGCCCGTGGCGGGGTTGCGGCAGTACCCGCCGGTGAAGACGCCGGTCTTGGTCTTGTCCGTCTTCTGTCGCGCCACCAGGTCCTTGCGTGCCGCCTCCTCGCGGTACGCGAATACCCCTGTTCGGTGGCCTTCCTCGGTGACGTCGTCCACCAGCGGATGCTCCGGGGAGAGCACCATGTAGGTGGCGCCGAAGATCGTGTCGGGCCGCGTGGTGAAGACATCGATGTGCGTGCCGGTCTCGTCGCCGTCCGCGTCCAGTACGGGGAAGCGCAGCTCGGCGCCATCACTCCGCCCGATCCAGTTCTCCTGGGCCTTGCGGGTGCTGTCGGACCAGTCGAGGGTGGCCAGGTTGTCCAGCAGACGCTGGGCGTAGCGGGTGATCTTGAAGAACCACTGCGCGATGCGACGCTGCTCCACCGGCGTGCCGCACCGCTCGCAGGCGCCGGCGATGACCTGCTCGTTGGCCAGCACGGTCTTGCACGAGGGGCACCAGTTGACGGGAGCCTCCTTGCGCTCCGCCAGGCCCGCCTCGAAGAGCTGCAGGAAGACCCACTGGGTCCACCGGTAGTAGGCGGGGTCCGTGGTGTCCACGGTGTGGCGCCAGTCGAACATGCCGCCCGTGCGCCGGAGCTGGCGCGTGAAGTTCCTCACGTTCGACGGGATGAGATCCATGGGATGGATCCCCCGCTTGAGCGCGAAGTTCTCCGAGTGGATGCCGAAGGCGTCGAAGCCGATGGGCTCGAAGACGGTGTGGCCGCGCATGCGCTGGTAGCGGCCATGCACGTCGGCGCCCGTGAACGCGTAGATGTTGCCCACGTGAAGCCCCTCGGCGGAGGGGTAGGGGAACATCATCAGGTTATAGAAGGGGTCCGGAGCCTCCTCCAGGGCCTCGCGCGTGTACGTATTGGTGCCGCGCTCCTCCCACAGGCGTTGCCATTTCTCCTCCACCTCGGCGGGGGCGTACGCGTCTCTTCCCTCGTTGGCCATTGATGCGACGGTGCGGACGGAACGGCCGGGGCCCGGAGCCTGCGGGGCGGTCGCCCCCGGGGACGTCGGGGAACCGGCTCGAACCTGGTTCGTGAAAGAAGCCTGAACCTACAGGGGAAGGGGAGATGCCCCAAGGGCGGTGGCCAGCCGCCGAGGCCGCGATGCCGCAGCGTCACTTCCCCGGCGGCTTCCCCGACGTCGGCAGCAGGCTGAAGGGGTCCTTCGTCTTCTTCACCCCCGCCTTCAGGTACTCCATGACTGCGCGCAGGTCGCCCCCGTGCCGGTCGAGGAGCGCCTGGAAGTCGGGAAGACGATGATAGTAGCGGATGCGCGCCAGGAGCGTCGCGTTGTTCAGCGGCACGGTGCGGAAGCTCTGGAAGCTCAGCGACTCGAAGGTGGGCTGGACGTCCCGGGTGAAGTGCTCCTCCGCCGCGTGGAAGATCTCCTTCCTCCTGCGGATCTTCGCGGCGCGGTCCAGGTCCGTTCGGGCGTACAGGGCCTGCAGCTGATCCACGAACCCGTCGATGAAGACGCTGAAGCGCTCGAGGTCCCGCCAGCGGGCCTGGGCGCGGTGGCACTTCACGGTGTCGGGGCCGCCGCCCTTGCGCGTGCAGAAGAAGTGCGCGGCCCCCACGTAGCCCACGAAGTCGGCGTAGCTCTCGTTGAAGCGCACGTGGCCGGGGACGAACAGATAGGTGTGCGCCAGCTCGTGCAGCACCGTTTCCACCACGCCCACGTCATCGTCCTCGAGCACCGTGGAGAGCAGCGGGTCGTTGAACCATCCCAGGGTGCTGAAGGCGCTGGTGGGGCGCAGATAGGTGTCCCACCCCTCCCTCTCGAGCCTGGCCTGCGCCGCCCGCGCGTCGCCGAAGTTGAAGTAGCCCTTGTACGGCACCGAGCCCACCACGGGAAACCACCAGGTCTTCGCAACCAGCCGGGTCTTGTACGCCGCCGAGAGCACCATCGCCAGCGTGTCGTGCTCCAGCTTCGTGTAGGTACTGTAGGCCTGACCCACGTCGATGCCGAGGTCGTCGGCGGCGAAGCGACGGGCCTCGAGCACGAAGGCGAGCTTGCCCCGCGTGCTCGCGTCGGTGGAGCTGTCGGTGATCACCTCGGCGATGGGTCGGCGCGCGCGGAGGATCCTCGCCTCCGCCAGGCCCGCCTTGACCACGTACACCGGCGAGCACGCCCAGCAGCTCGCCACCAGCGACAGCGCGACGAGCGCGAGGACGGCGCGGAGGATGCGCCCACGCCGGGACGGGGCCTTCGAGATCCTCGGGGAATCCGGGTGCGTCCCCTGCGCGGCGCTCACGGGGCCGCCTCTCCGTCCCCCTCGCCCACATAGCTTCGGGCCTCGGGGTCGGGCGCGATGCGCAGCTCCACCAGGTCCGTCTCGCCGGCGATGTCGTCGGGGATCTCCGACGCCGCGTGGCGCAGCGCTTCCCGGGCGTCGTCGGCCTCCACCACGAGCGTGTGATAGCGCTGATAGCGTCGGCCGTGACGAACGGTGACCTGGAATCTCATGGCTGGAATCTACCGGCTCGGGGGATGGAGACCACGTGCTGCCACTTCCGGCGGGCGCGGCGTGCCTCTATCGTCGGCCATGCCCGCTGCATCCCTTGTATACCGTTTCATGCAGGCTGGCGTTCGCGCCGTGGGCCCCGCCGTGACGATGCTGCCCGGCGTCCGGGCGTCCAAGCTCGGCCGCGGGATCCGCGCGCGCCGTGACGCGCACGCTCTCCTCGCCCGATGGGGTCGGGAGGGCCGGGACCCCGCCCGACCCGTCCTCTGGTTCCATGCGCCGTCGGTGGGGGAGGGTCTCCAGGCCAGGGCGGTCATGGAGGCGGTGGGACGCCGCCGCTCCGACGCGCAGGTGCTCTTCACGCACTTCTCTCCGTCGGCGGAGACGCTGGCCCGCAGCATGCCCGCGGAGGTGGCCGGCTACCTCCCCTGGGACCTGGTCGAGCCCATGGCGCGGGTGCTGGACGCCGTACGTCCCGACGCGCTGGTCTTCACGAAGACCGAGGTGTGGCCCGTGCTGGTGGCGCTGGCCGCTGCACGGGGAACGCCCGCCGCCCTGGTGGCCGCGACGCTCCCCGCCGGCGCCGGGCGCCTGCGCCGGCCTGCGCGCGCCCTCCTGGGCCCCACGTGGAAGGCACTGGCGGCGGTGGCGGCCATCGCCGAGGAGGACGGCCGCCGTTTCGTGGAGCTCGGAGCCGTGCCCGGGCGGGTGTGGGTCACCGGGGACCCGGGCATCGACTCGGCCGCCCAGCGGGTGGCCGCTGCCGTATCCGACGCACCCTATCTGAAGCCGTTCCGCGTCCCACCGCGCCCCACGCTGGTGGCGGGATCCACGTGGCCGGCGGACGAGGCGGTGCTCCTCCCCGCTCTTGCGAAGCTGCGCGCCGACGGTGCCGAGGCGGCTGGCTCCCCCAGCGGCCTGCGTGCGGTCGTCGCGCCCCACGAACCCTCCGCGGCACGGGTGAGGACGCTGCTCCATCAGCTCGCCTCACTCGGGTGGAAGGCCGCGACTCTCGCGGACGTGGAGACCGCCGGCACGGCCCACGGCGTGGACGCCGTGGTGGTGGAGCGTGTGGGCGTCCTGGCGCACCTGTACACGGCGGGGACCGTCGCCTACGTGGGCGGCGGCTTCCACCGCGCGGGACTGCACTCCGTTCTGGAGCCGGCCGCCGCCCGCCTTCCGGTGGCCTTCGGGCCGCGCCACGGGAACGCCCGCGCAGCCGCGGAGCTGATCGCGGCGGGAGGGGCGGTGGAAGTTGCCGACTCGGCCGGGCTGGCGGATGCGCTGGGTCTCTGGCTGCGCGACGCCTCGGCCCTCGACTACGCCGCCGGACGGGCCTACGGCTATATTGACGCGCACCGGGGTGCCGCCGACCGCACGGCGGCGATCCTGGACGACCTTCTCGCCCGTCGCTGACCCCACACAGAATCGGCCGATGCACCCTCCCGACGTTCCGGACGTTCCCGAGATCACGCCCACCGACCTCAAGACACGGCTGGACAACGGAGACGGCCTCCTGCTGGTGGACGTGCGGGAGCACTTCGAGCGGCGGATCGCGGATCTGCCGGAGCACGGTCAGCTCCGCATCCCCACGGGGGAGTTCTTCCAGCGCGTGGGCGAGGTGGCCCGGGACCGCACGGTCGTGCTCTACTGCCGCTCCGGAAGCCGGAGCGCATGGGCGGCACGAGTCCTGCTGGAGCGCGGGTATTCCGACGTCCTGAACCTCCGGGGGGGCGTCCTGGCCTGGCGGGCGGAAGTGGATCCCACCCTGCGGGCGTACTAGCGGACCGAAGCACGTGACCCGACTCGCGCGGACCATCCTCGCTATTGTCTTCCTGGCAGCGGCAGAAGCTTGCCAGGCGGGCCCATCGGCATTCAACCGAGGCGCCGCCAAGGGATCGGGAGCGAGCCCGGTGGACACCGCGGCGGCCGTGCACGTGACCGCGGCGCCGACGCCGCGGCTACCAGGCAACGCACCCGGGGCAAAGACCACGCCGGCCCCTCAGCTGTCGGGCAACACGCCCGGGGCAAAGACCGCGCCGAAGATCCCGTCGCATCCGACGGTGGTGGGGAAGACCGCCGCGGATCCGGTGGACTCGGGCCCCGTACCCCACTTCACGCGGCCCAAGCACGTGCGCGGCATCTACGTGAACGCCTGGGTGGCGGGCTCCGCCCGCCGTATCGACGACCTCACGGCCCTGGCCGCGCGCACGGAGATCAACACCTTCGTCATGGACATGAAGGACGCCAGCGGGTACGTGAGCTATGCCACGCAGGTGCCCATGGCGAAGGAGATCGGTGCCGACCAGCAGGTCCGCGTCCACGATCTCCCCGGGCTCCTCCGCCGCCTGCACCGGGACGGGATCTACCCCATCGCGCGCATCGTCGTGGTGAAGGATCCGGTCCTCACCGACGCCCGGCCGGACCTGGCGGTGCACGACACCACCGGCCAGGTGTTCCGGGACGACAAGGGCACCGTCTGGGTCAATCCGTACAGCCACACCGTCTGGGACTACGAGGTCGCCCTGGCGCGGGAGCTGGCGCGCATGGGCTTTCCCGAGATCCAGTGGGACTACATCCGCTTCCCGGACATCCCCAAGGAAGAGAAGGAGATGGTGGTGTACCCCGGGGCCGACGGCCGCACGAAGGCCCAGGTCATCGCGGGCTTCATGAGCTACTCCCGCAAGCAGCTCGCCCCCCTGGGCGTGCGCGTCACGGCGGACGTTTTCGGCGTCACGGCGTCGGCCACTCGCGACGTGGGCATCGGTCAGGTGTGGCACTCGTTCATCGGCTGCGTCGACGTGGCGCAGCCCATGGTGTACCCGAGCCACTACTGGAAGGGGAGCTTCGGCTTCGAGACCCCCGACGCCTACCCGTACGAGGTCGTCCGACGCGCCCTGGCCGACGCGCTGCGTCAGTCGGCCCAGGTTCCCGACGCCGGCGCGGTGCGGCCCTGGCTCCAGGACTTCACTCTGGGCAAGCCGGCCTACGGCGCTCCGGAGGTGAGGGCGCAGATCCAGGCGACTTACGACTCGGGCATCAAGGAGTGGTTCCTCTGGAATCCGGCGAGCAACTACACGGAGTCGGCGCTGGAGCCCGACGGAGGATTCAAGACCGAGCCCACCATCCTGGTGGACAACCACGTGGTCCCGGTGTCCAGGCGCTGGGAGTTCGTGGATTCCGCCGACGGACAGGACCTGGCGCCGGATTCCGCACCGAAGAGGGATACCGCGTCCGTGGCCGATACGGTGCCCGACACGACGGCCGGGGGGGACACCATCGGCGCCGCGGACGCCACCGCCACACAGGGCACCGCAGGGGACACGATCACCGCCGGGGACACGGCCATCGTCCGGGACACGACGACCACCGCGGACACCATCGCCCCCCGGGACACGACCCCGGCTCCCCGTGCGACCGGCGCCCCGGACACCACAGGGTCGTCGGCCACGGGTCGGAGCGGGGGAAGGGAGGGCGTCCTTACCCGGCCCCCTCGATCTCCAGGAGCCTCCGCTTCCGCCAGAGTCCACCTCCGTACCCGGTGAGGTTGCCGTCGGACCCCACCACGCGATGGCACGGAATGAGGATGGCCACGCGATTGTCGCCGTTGGCCCTGCCCACCGCGCGGACCGCGCCGGGCCGGCCGATGCGCCGGGCCAGGACGCCGTAGCTGACCGTCTCCCCGGCGGGGATCTTCCGCAGCTCCCTCCAGACCCGCTCCTGGAACGGCGTGCCCGGCGTGCGCAGCGGGACGTCGAAGGTGCGCCGTGATCCGGCGAAGTACTCCTCGAGCTGTCCGCCCGCGCGTCGCAGCACCTCGTTGTCCCCCGGCGTGAGCACGCCCGGGACGTAGCGGCCGAGTCGGCCGAGCTGCGTCGGCAGCATCCTCCGGTCCGCGAACTCGAGGAGGCAGAGGGCCTGCTCGGTGGCGGCGGCCACCATGGGACCCAGCGGCGTGGGAATGCGCGTCACGCTCACCGTCTCTCCGCGGGCGGCGGCCGCGGTAGGCGACGAGCCGGCGAGCTTCTGGAACGCCTCGTTGAATCCACTCAACGAGTCGTAGCCCGCGTCGAAGGCCGACGGGGTCACGGCATCGCCCCGGCGGATCCTCCCCAGCGCGGTGCCCAGACGCCGCGCCCGGGAGTAGGCGTGGAACGTCATGCCGTGGTGTGCCTTGAACCAGCGGCGTACACGCGAGGGATCGAGACCCAGCGCCCGGAGGTCGGGGTCGCGCCAGCGCCGGGCGGGATCACGCTCGACCTCCCGGAGAAGCCCCGCGAGCCAGCGCGGCGTCCGGCCCACCGGCTCCATGGGACGGCAGCGCCGGCAGGGACGGTATCCGGCCAGAAGGGCTTCGGCGGAGGTGGCGAAGAACTCCACGTTGTCCGGCCGGGGCCTGCGAGCCGGGCACGTGGGGCGGCAGAAGATCCCGGTGGTGCGCACCGCCGTCAGGAAGACTCCCTCGTAGGCGGGATCCTTCCGCGTGAAGGCGCGCAGCATCTCGGGGCGCGGGGGCAGTGTGTGCGTGTCCATGGGGACAACATGGCGGCACAGGGTCCGGCGAGGCCACCGGAATCCGGACGTGGAATTCGGAAAGCGCGAAGGGTGCCGTCGGGGCGGCGGGGAGCGTAGCTTTCAGCCCATGCGCTCCGCCACCTTCATGGTGACCCTCGCCGGCGCTGCCCTTCTCGCCGCGGCTTTTCCGGGGGAGGCGTGCGCTCAGGCGACGCGGCCTCGAGCCTCCCTGCCTGCCGCGGACACCCTGGCCTCGCGCCGCCCGGACAGCGCGGCAGTGGTGGTGCGGGGCGACACGCTGGGCTTCCTGTATGGTGCACTGGGTCCCTTCTCGGTGGGGGAACGGGCCACGGGGATGGCCGAGCGCATCCGAAACCTCCGCTACGACGGAGGCGACACGGCTCGAGTCCGGATCGTGAAGGAAGACGGACGGGTCGAGGTGTGGGCCGGCGACGTCGTCGTGGGCACGGTGACGGGCCAGGACGCGGTGGGCCGGGGCACGAGCGTGGACGCGGCGGGCATGGCCATGGCCGCCATGGTGAGATCGGGGCTGCGCGCGCCACTCCTGACGCGCAACATCCGCGACCTCCTGCTGGGCCTGCTGAAGACCGCGCTGGCCACGCTGGTGCTGTACTGGCTCCTCCGGCTCATGGCCCGCTGGTACCCCCGCCTCTATCGCCGCATCCGCGGCATCCAGGAGAGCAAGCTCCGCGACGTGCGCTTCCAGGGACTGGTCCTCGTCTCGGGCGAGCGCATCCAGGCCGTCCTCCTGAGCGCCGTCCGGCTCTCGAGGCTCCTGGTGACGGCGCTTGTGGTCTTCGTGTACGGTGTGCTGGTCTTCAGCTTCTTCCCGCCCACGCGCATCGTGGCGCGGCGCATCGTCGCGCTGACGTGGGAACCCACGCGAGTGGCGCTCCTCGCGGTCATAGGGTACCTGCCCAACCTCTTCTACATCGCCGTCATCGGGGTGCTCATCTACTACGTGTTGCGGGTGGTGCACCTGGTCTTCAACGCGCTGGAAAGCGGAGCCATCCGCCTTCCGGGGTTCTATTCCGACTGGGCGCAGCCGACGTTCCAGATCTTCCGCGTGCTGGCACTCGCGTTCGCGGTGATCCTCATCTGGCCGTATCTGCCCAACAGCAATTCGACGGCCTTCAAGGGTGTGGCCGCGTTCCTCGGGCTCCTCGTCACGTTCGGGTCGGCGGGAGCGGTGTCCAACGTCGTCGGCGGCGTGGTCATGATCTACATGCGGCCCTTCAGGGTGGGGGACCGCGTGAAGATCTCCGATACCGTGGGGGACGTGGTCCAGCGCGGCATGCTGGTCACACGGCTGCGCACGCCGAAGAACGTGGAGATCACCATCCCGAACTCCATGGTGCTGGGAAGCCACATCGTGAACTACAGCGCCACGGCGCAGGACGGCGGGATCATCCTGCACACGGCGGTGACCATCGGCTACGATACACGGTGGCGGGAGGTCCACGAGGCCATGAAGGAGGCTGCCCGACGCACCGAAGGCGTCCTGTCGGAGCCGGAGCCCTTCGTGTTGCAGACGGCCCTAGGCGACTACGCCGTCACATACGAGCTGAACGCCTACACCGACCAGCCGGCGAGGATGCTCGCGCTCTGCTCGAGCCTGCACGAGAACCTCCAGGACGCGCTGGCGGAGGCGGGCATCGAGATCCTGTCCCCGGCCTACCACTCCCTCCGCGACGGCAATGCCTCCACGATCCCGGCGCCCCACACGCCCCGGGGCTCTGGGGCGCGGGCGTTTCAGGGTGCAGGACGTGAAGGGGGAAGATCCGGCGCAGGGGTAGGCGCGCATCGCGACGCCGTCGGGTAACGACGTCACAGGGCATTCCGCAGGGTTCCCTGGCGTCGCACGGTGTCGCGCGGTGTCGCGCGACGCCGCGTCCGCCTCAGACCACCGCGGGAGCGAACTGCAGCTCGTGGAGGCGGGCGTACAGCCCGCCCTTCGCCAGGAGCTCCTGGTGCGTACCCTCCTCCCGGAGCTCGCCGTGGTGGAGCACCAGGATGCGGTCCGCATGCTGCACGGTGGACAGCCTGTGCGCGATGACCAGCGAGGTGCGCCCCTTCAGCAGCTCGTCGGTGGCCGCCTCGATGCGGGCCTCGATCTCCGAGTCCACCGAGCTGGTGGCCTCGTCCAGCACCAGGATCTCCGGATCGAAGGCCAGCGCCCGGGCGAAGCTGACGAGCTGACGCTCGCCCACGGACATGGTGGCGCCGCGCTCTCCCAGCGCCTGCGCGTACCCGTGGGGGAGGCGCTCGATGAAGGGCGCCGCACCCACGCGCTGGGCCGCGGCGCGGATGCGATCGTCGTCGATCCCACCGGCACCGAGGCGGATGTTGTAGGAGACGTCCTGGCTGAAGAGGAAGACGTCCTGGAGCACGAGACCGATGCGCGCGCGCAGGTCCCGCAGGCGGAGACGATGGATGGGCACGCCGTCCAGCAGGATCTGGCCCCGGCCCACGTCGTAGAAGCGCGTGAGCAGGTTGATGATGGTGGTCTTCCCCGCGCCGGTGTGCCCCACGATGGCCACCTTCTCGCCGGGGGCGACGCCGAAGCTCACGTCCCGCAGGACCCAGTCGGGGTCACCCTCGTCGTCCATCCCGTAGGCGAACCAGACGCCGCGGAACTCGATGGCCCCGCGCGTCGGAACGGGAAGCTCGACGGGGTGCAGGGGATCGCGGACCTCCACCTCTCGATCCACGAGCTTGAAGACCCGCTCGGAGGAGGCCATGGCGCTCTGCAGGAGGTTGTACTTCTCCGAGAGGTCCTGAATGGGGCGGAAGAACCGTCGCGCGTACTGGAGGAACGCCGCCACAACACCCACCGTGACGGCCCCGTGCAGCATCTGCACGCCGCCGTACGAGAGGATCAGCGCCAGGGCGATGGCCGTGAAGAACTCGATGACCGGGAAGAAGAGGGCGTAGTACGTGATGGAGCGCAGATGGGCCTCGAGATAGCCGGCGTTGAGCTCCTTGTGCCGCCGCAGATCCGCGTCTTCCCGATTGAAGAGCTGCACGACGCGGATCCCGGTGAAGCGCTCGTGCAGGAAGGCGTTCAGGCGGGCGAGGCGCGCGCGGATGTCGCGATACGCGGTGCGCACCTTCGCCCGGAACAGGAAGGCGGCGATGAAGACCAGCGGCAGCACGCTGAACGCCACCAGGGCCAGGCGCCAGTCCATGCGCAGCATGGCGATGACGATGAACAGCAGCGTGAAGATGTCGCCGAAGACCGTCACCAGGCCCGAGCTGAACAGCTCGTTGAGGGTCTCTACGTCGTTGGTGATGCGCGTCATCAGGCGCCCCACCGGATTCCGGTCGAAGAAGCCGAGGTCGAGACGCTGGAAGCGCGCGAAGATCTCCTTGCGGAGATCGTACATCACGCTCTGTCCGAGCCAGGTCGTGAGGAGTCCCTGGCCGTACTGGAAGGCGAACCCCAGCAGCACCGCTCCCCCGTACCCCAGTGCCAGCATGCCCACCAGGTGGAAGTTCTTCGCGGGGATCGCCTTGTCGATGACCTGCTGTGTCAGCCACGGGCCCACGACCTCCACGGCGGAGCCCAGCATGAGCAGGGCGACCGCCACAACGACCTGGATCCGATAAGGGCGCAGATAGGAGAGGAGGCGTCGCATGAGCCGGGCGTCGTACGCCTTGCCCAGGGCTTCCTCTTCGTGCTGGATCGCGGGTTCAGCCATGTGGTGGGGCCAGGTGAATCGGGCCGCCGCGAGCGCAGCGGCCCGGTCCATACCCGCGCCGTCGGGAGGGCGTTCCCGCTATTGCGGGCCGCGCTCCGCCTGAGACGCCAGCTCCTCCGCGATCTTCCGCAGGGTGGCCTTCGTTCCCTTGAGGCTGTCCCTGAAGTCCATGGAGTCGGTGCCGGCGATCTCCATGCGAAGATCCGAGAGGTAGCTCTCCAGAGCCGCCCTCAACGTCTCCGCGTCGCGCCGGTTGAGGTCGAGGTGAATCATGGCGGCCTCCTTTCTGCGGTCGTGCCGAACCTGGGAAGTGACCCCGCTTCCCATCCACCTCCTACCCCGGTAGGGCCTGGTTGGGGCCACACCCCGGGTTCCCGCGGAAGGTGTCCAGGGCATCCAGGAAGCGCTCCATGAGCGGCCAGGGGGCGATGGTCACACGTAGCGCGTCGGTGCCGTCGGGGTACTCTCCGACGAACGGACGCACCGCCACACCGTGGGAACGGATACCCAGCGCATCGGCACGGGCGTCGCCGCTGGGTGCCCGGAACAGGATGAAGTTGGCCAGGGACGGGAGGGGATCGAGACCGCGCTCCGAGAGGGCCGCATGAGCTCTCTGCCGGCAGGCGACGCAGTCCGAGACGGTGCGGGTCACCCAGCCCTCGGCGTCGGCGAGGGCGACGGCGGCCGCCGCGCACGCCATGCGGGAGACCTTGTACGGCCCCCGGGCCTTCTCCACCTCCAGAATGGTCTCGGGCGCGCCCGCGGCGTACCCGACGCGGAGCCCGGCCAGCCCGAAGGCCTTGGACATGGTCCGGGATACGAGCGTGCGCGTACGCCCCACCGCGCGGGCGGCGAAGGAGTCGCCGCCGAAGTCGATGTAGGCCTCGTCCAGGATCAACAGTGGACCGTCCTCTCCGGCCGCCTCGAGAAGCGCGTCCACCCACTCCGCGGGAGCCAGGTGCCCCGTGGGATTGTTGGGCCTGCAGACGTAGACCAGCACGGGTCCCCCCTCGAGGAGGCGTCGCGGATCCGCCAGGGCGTCCACCCAGGGAACGGAGCGTGCACCCATGCCGTTCATCCGTGCCAGCTGGAGGCCCATGGGAAACGTGGGCACCGCCGCGGCCACGAAGTCGTCCGGGCCGCCGGCGCAGGCGCGGTACGCACAGTCCAGGATGTCGTCGGACCCGCATCCCGTGGCGATGCACGCCTCGGGAACCCCCAGATGGGCCGCCGCCGCTGCGCGCAGGTCGTCCGCATAGAGGTCCGGGTAGCGGGCCAGGGCGTTGTCGTCGGCGCGCCGGGCGACCTCGAGGGCCGCGGGGTGCGCACCCCACTGGTTGGTGTTGTCGCTCACGTCCAGCGCCACCGGCGTGCGGTCGAAGTGGTATCGCCTCAGGGGCTCGTAGTCGGGGCGGGGAAAGGGGCTCATGGGGTGTTCCGGACGGGGGCGGGGGGAAACCGGCGGCGGCTCCTCGTCGCGTCGGAGCCTCCGTGGGCCACGACCACGTAACGCTTGACCCGGGTTCGGGGCAACCATAATAGAGGGTCGTCGCAGCGCTCTCCCTCCTTCCCCCGGGAGCGTACCGTGTCCATTCTGCCTCGTGACCTCACGCACGGCCTCCGCTCGCTGCGGAGCAACCCGGGCTTCACGGTGACGGCCCTGGTGACGCTGGCCCTGGGGATCGGAGCGAGCACCGCGATCTTCAGCGTCCTCAACGCCGTGCTCCTTCGGCCGCTCCCGTACGCGAACCCGACCGCCTGGTCATCATCACGTCGGACATGGTCGCGCGGAACGTGAAGGACTTCCCGCTGGCCCCCGGCGACGTCGCGGAGATACGGGACGGGGGCACTCTCTTCTCCGGCATCGCCGCCCTGCAGTCGTTCAATGTCCCCATGATGGACGAGAACGGCCGGGCCGAGATGATCAGCGGTGTGGCGTCCACCACGAACCTGCTGTCGGTGCTCGGTGCGCAGGTGATCGCCGGGCGCGACTTCATCGACGCCGACGGCACGCCGCCCCCGCGCAACACCGGCCCGGGAGGCGCGGCCCGGGCTCCCGCCGCCCCGCCGCCTTCCATGGTGATCCTGGGGTACGGATACTGGCAGAGCCACTACGGAGGGGACCGCAGCGTCGTGGGCCGCATGATCGACCTCCCCTTCGGTCGCGCCGAGGTCGTCGGCGTGGCACCACCGGGCCTCGTGCTGCTCTTCCCGCCGAGCTTCAGGGTGAACCGGAGCCCCGATGTCTACCTGGCCGCTCGCGTCGACTGGGTGGCGGGGTCGCACATCAACGTGGCGTTCCGCTCGGTGGCGCGCCTCAAGGCCGGCGTCACGCTGGCCGCGGCGCGGACGCAGATGAACACCATCGCCGACGCACTGAAGGCGGAAACGCCCATCACGAAGACCGCCGGACTGCGCCTGCGCGTCGAGCCCATGCGACAGGAGCTCGTCGCCGACGTGCGCCCGGCGATCCTCGCGCTCATGGGAGGAGTCACGTTCGTGCTCCTCATCGCCTGCGCCAACGTGGCGAACCTCCTGCTGGTGCGCACCTCGCGGCGCGAGCGCGAGCTGGCTGTGAGGGCGGCCCTGGGAGGGAGCCGTGGGCGGCTCGTGCGACAGATGCTCGTCGAGGCCCTCCTGCTCTCCGGAGGGGGGGCGGTGCTGGGAATCGGCCTGGCGATGCTGGGCGTGAAGGTGCTCGTCGCCATCGGCCCGCAGGACTTGCCCACCGTCGGTGGGGTGTCCATCGATTCCACCGTGCTCGGGTTCACCGTTCTGGCCGGCGCGGCGGCGGCGGTGATATTCGGCGTCGTGCCGGCGCTGCGCGCGTCGCGTCCGGACATCGTGGGCGTGCTCCGCTCCAGCGGCCGCACGTCGGAGCTGGGCGGGGGGCGGGTGCTGCGCAACAGCGTGGTCATCGTCGAGGTCGCCCTCGCGTTCGTGCTCCTCGTGGGCAGCGGCCTGATGTTGCGGAGCTTCGCCACGATGACGCGTGCGAACCCGGGCTTCCAGCCCGCGGGGCTGCTCACCTTCAACGCGCGCGACCGCCAGGCGGGCTCGCCCCAGGCCCAGCAGACGTTCATGAGCACCATGCGACAGCGGCTGGCGGCGCTTCCCGGGATCACCGGCGTCACCGCGACGCTGGCCGTGCCGTTCAGCGGTGCCAACGCGCTCTGTCGGTGGGGCCCGGAGTCGGCCGTCAACGATCCCGAGGCGTTCCAGCAGGCGTACTTCTACGTGGTGATTCCCGGCTACTTCGAGGTGATGCAGACCAAGGTCCTCGCCGGGCGGACGTTCACGGAGGACGACAACACGCCCACGTCGCCGTCGGTGGTCATCGACAGGGTTCTCGCTAGGAAGGCGTTTCCCGGAGAGCCCCTCGCGTCGGCCGTCGGCAAGCACCTGTACGTCCGCTACCGGGGCGACACCCCGGAGCTGGTGAACATCATCGGCGTGGTGGACCAGGAGCGCACGGACTCCCCCGCCGCCGACGGCCGCGAGCAGCTCTATTTCGTGAACGGGCAGTTCAACCACCGGGCCGCGGGCACCTGGGTGGTGCGCACCGGGGGCGACCCGGCGGCACTGGGTGCGGAGGTCCGCTCCGTCGCCAGGGAGATCGACCCGTCCATGCCCGTCATGAACATGCGGCCCATGAGCGACTTCCTGGACCAGGCGCGCGCACCGACGCGCTTCTCCCTGGTGCTCGTCGGCACCTTCGCGATCATCTCCCTGATCCTGGCGGCCGTGGGGCTCTTCGGCGTGCTCTCCACCATCGTGCGCCAGCGCACCGCCGAGGTGGGCGTGCGCATGGCGTTCGGCGCATCGAAGGAGCGCATCTTCCGGCAGATGGTGGGCGAGGGCATGCGGCTGGGCGCGGTGGGTCTGGTGCTCGGCTTGCTGGCGGCCTTCCTCCTCACCGGTGCCATGCGGAGCATGCTCGTCGGCGTCGCGCCGACGGATCCGACCACGTTCGCGGCCATCGCCGTCGTGTTCCTGGGGATCGCGGCGCTGTCGTGCTGGCTGCCAGCGAGGCGTGCGGCGGCCCTGGATCCGTCGGACGCGCTGCGAGAGGAGTAGGGCTCCGGCTACCGCTCGTCTCATCGGGCGCTATCATCCACCGCATGACGGACGAGCCCATCCGCATCCGCGGCGCGCGCCAGCACAACCTCAAGAACCTCGACCTGGATCTTCCCCGGCGCCGGCTCACCGTCATCACGGGCCCCTCCGGCTCGGGCAAGAGCTCCCTCGCCCTGGACACCCTCTTCGCCGAGGGACAGCGGCGGTACGTGGAGTCGCTCTCCACGTACGCCAAGCAGTTCCTGGAGCGGATGGAGAAGCCCGCCGTCGACCACGTGGACGGGATCTCTCCCGCGGTGGCCATCGAGCAGAAGAACCCCACGAAGACCAGCCGCTCGACCGTGGGCACGGCCACCGAGGTGCACGACTACCTCCGCCTGCTCTGGTCGCGTGTGGGCCACACCCATTGCCCGGAATGTGGCAGGCGCGTGAAGCCCGACACGGTGAGCGGGGCGGTGGACCGCACGCTGGAGCTGCCGGAAGGCACACGCATCCAGGTGGGCTTTCCGCTCCCGCTGAGCGGGCGGGTCACCCACCGGCTCGTGGTGGACAACCTGCGCTCCATGGGCTTCGTACGCGTGCTGGCCGCGGGGCGGACGCTGGACCTCGCCGATCCCGGGGCGACGGAGATCGCGGAGCTGGGCGTCGACCTGGCGAACGTGGACGAGGTGCTGGTGGTGGTGGACCGCCTGAAGGTGGGTCCCGAGCTCCGGGACCGGCTGGCCGACTCGCTGGGCACGTGCTTCGCCGAGGGGGAGGGGGAGGCCGTGGTGCTGGTAGGGGACGGGACCGACCGTCTCCGCTTCACCGAGCGCTTCCGGTGCCCGGACCATCCGGACGTCGCCTTCCTGGATCCCACGCCGCAGCTCTTCTCGTTCAACAACCCCTACGGCACCTGCCCCCTGTGCACGGGCTTCGGCGCCACGCTGGAGTACGACGAGGGCCTCATCATCCCCGACCCGACGCGCTCCCTCGCCGACGGAGCGGTGGACCCGTGGGAGAAGCCCCGCTATCGCCGGGAGCGCGAGAAGCTCCGGTCCTTCGCGAAGGATCGGAAGGCGTCGCTGTACACACCCTGGGCCGAGCTGCCGGCACGGTTCCGCGACGCGGTGCTCCACGGCACGAAGGGCTTCAGGGGGGTCATCCCCTTCCTGGTCTCCCGGGAGCGGAAACGGTACAAGCAGTACATCCGGGTCTTCCTGAGGCACTATCAGAGCCCGCAGACCTGCAGGGAGTGCCACGGCGCCCGCATCCGCGCCGAGGCCCTGTGGGTGACGGTGGCCGACCGCACCATCGCGGACATTGGCGAGATGCCCCTGGAGGAGCTGCTTCCCTGGATCCGGGGTCTGGAGCTCACGGAGATGGAGCGGCAGATCGCGGCGACCATCCTGCGGGAAGCCGAGGCGCGCCTGTCGTTCCTGGTGGATGTCGGTCTGGGATATCTCACGCTCTCCCGCCAGACGCGGACGCTCTCCGGCGGCGAGGCGCAGCGGATCAGCCTGGCCAACTCCTTGGGCTCCCAGCTCGTCGACACGCTCTACGTGCTGGACGAGCCCACCATCGGGCTGCATCCCCGGGACACCCGAGCGCTCCTGGATCTCCTCCTGCGTCTGCGTGCTGCCGGCAACACGGTGGTGGTGGTGGAGCACGATCCCCAGGCGATCATGGCGGCGGACCACGTCGTCGAGCTCGGCCCCGGCTCCGGCGAGCGCGGCGGCGAGGTGGTGTACGAGGGCACGCCCGGGGACCTCCCCGCCCGGGACACCGCCACGGGCCGCTACCTGTCCGGCCGCACCGCCGTCGAGACCCCGTCGAAGCGCCGTCGCGTGAACGGACCCGGCCTGGTCCTGAGAGGCGCACGCCAGCACAACCTCCGGGGCGTCGACATGGAGATACCGCTGGGCACCTTCACTGTGGTCACGGGTGTCTCGGGGTCGGGCAAGAGCACCCTCGTCCACGATGTGCTCTACCGCGCGGCGGAGCGGGAGCTGGCCGGCACCACCACCGCCAAGGAGCACCTGGGCGAGGTGGTGGGCCGGTACGAGGCCCTGGAGGGGCTCTCGCACCTGGACGACGTGGTGCTGGTGGACCAGTCTCCCATCGGCCGCACGCCCCGCTCGAATCCGGTGACCTACATCAAGGCGTGGGACGAGGTGCGCCGCATCCTGGCGGACCAGCCGGTGGCGAGACAGCGCGGGTACGGTGCCGGCCATTTCTCGTTCAACGTCTCCGGCGGTCGGTGCGAGGCGTGCAAGGGCGCCGGACACGTGGAGATCGAGATGGTCTTCATGGCCGACGTGTACGTGCCGTGCGAGGTATGCGCCGGGACGCGCTACAAGCGCGAGCTTCTGGACGTGAAGTACCGTGGCAAGAACGTCCACGAGCTGCTCCAGCTCACCGTGGACGAGGCCATCCGCTTCTTCATCCGCGAGGCGAAGCTCGGCAAGACGCTGTGGCAGCTCCAGCAGGTGGGCCTCGGGTATCTGCGCCTGGGCCAGCCCGCCACCACGCTCTCCGGCGGCGAGGCCCAACGGCTGAAGATCGCCCGGGAGCTGGCGGGCGCCGCCGGCACCAGAGGCCACAAGCTCTACATCCTGGACGAGCCCACCACCGGACTCTCCGGCGAGGACGTGAAGAAGCTGCTGGACGTGCTCGCCCGCCTGGTGGAGGCGGGCAACACCGTCCTGGTCATCGAGCACAACCTGGACGTGATCAAGGTGGCGGATTGGATCGTGGATCTGGGTCCCGGGGCCGGCCAACGAGGTGGCGAAGTGGTGGCCATGGGACGACCCGAGACGGTGGCGACGGTCCCCGAGAGTCACACGGGTCGATATCTGCGTGAGCTCCTCGGCATCGCATAGCGTGACGAGGCGTATCAAGAGTGTAGCGATGCGGCGTGTTTTGTCCGATCATACATCGATCACGTGAACACCCAGCCTCTTCGCCGAGCACAAGCGCGATGCGCATCTGCCTGCTGACGGACCAGGACCTGAGCCTCGATCCGTTCCCAGACGACGACTGGCCCTGCGATCCCCGGCCCTTCTATCCCGAGGCCGAGTGGGACCTGCTCACCCTGGAGAAGGAATCGGCGGTCGCGCAGATCCTGGAGGCGTCACGGGAGGGGTACGACCTGTACTTCAACCTGTGTGACGGCGCCTGGGACGAAGGCCGCGTCGGAGTCGAGGTCGTGCAGACGCTGGAGTGGCTGGACGTGCCCTTCACCGGCGCGACCAGCGAGTTCTACGAGCCGTCGCGCGAAGCCATGAAGCGTGTATGCCGCGCCTGGAACATCGACACGCCCGAGTACGTCATCGCGCGTACCGAAGCCGAGGTCCACCACGCGGCCCGGGTGCTGAGATTCCCGCTCTTCGTGAAGCATCCCAGCAGCTACGCCAGCAACGGCCTCACCGAGCACTCGCGCGTGGAGACGCCCGAACAGCTCCACGAGCGCGCCGGGGAGATGATCCAGCATTACGGTGCGGCGCTCATCGAGGAGTTCATCGAGGGGAAGGAATGCACCGTGCTGGTGGCGGAGAACCCCGACGACCCGGGGCATCCCACCGCCTACCAACCCATCGAGTACCGATTTCCCGAGGGGGAGTCGTTCAAGCACTACGCCCTCAAGTGGGTCAACTATGACGGCCTCGAGGCCATTCCGGTGGCGGACCCGGAGCTGGACGCCCGCCTCCGGGACGCGGCGTCGCGCTTCTTCCTGGGCATGCGAGGCTCGAGCTACGGCCGCTGCGATCTGCGCGTGGACGCCAGCGGACGGACGTTCATGCTGGAGATCAACCCGAACTGCGGGATCTACTATCCGCCCACGGACCCGGGGAGCGCGGACCTGATCCTCCTGAACGACTCGGCCGGCCACATGGGCTTCACGCGCCAGGTCGTGGACGCGGCGCTGCAGAGACACCGGGGGCGCGACCGGAGCTGGCGGGTGCTTCCGCGACCCGGTGGCGACTACGGCATCTTCGCCACCCGGAGCATCGACCCCGGTGAGCGGATCATCACCTTCGAGGAGCAGGCTCACCACCTGGTCACGCGCTCCCACGTGGAGGCGACCTGGGACGCACTCCACCGGGACTGGTTCGCGCGCTATGCATGGCCCCTCACCGACGAGATATGGGTGACCTGGAGCGAAGACCCCGAGGCGTGGCGCCCGCTGAACCACTCGTGCGATCCTTCGGCGTGGCTGGAGGGACTCGACGTGGTGGCCCGCCGCCCCATCGTCGCCGGTGAGGAGATCACCCTCGAGTACGCCACGTTCTACGACGAGCACATGCTCGCGTTCGAGTGTGCATGCGGCGCACCGACGTGCCGAGGGACGATCCGGGGATCGGACTGCATGGAGGACTTCGTGGATGCGTACGGCGCCCACATGTCGGACTACATCCGGCGCAAGCGGGCCGCCCGCGTAGCTGCACGCATGGAGTCCTGAGTCGCTGAGCGCCGCGCCCCCGATCTCGGTCCTGCTCCCCGTCCGCGACGGGGAGGCCTGGGTCGGCGAGGCCATCGCGTCCCTGGAGGCACAGACCGATCCCGACTTCGAGGTGCTGGTCGTGGACGACGGCTCCACCGACGGCACTCCGGAGGTCCTCTCCGAGTGGGCCGGACGCGACCGCCGCGTCCGGGTGCTGCGCCAGGAGGCCGCCGGCATCGTCGCCGCGCTGGAGCGTGCCCGCCGTGTGGCCGCCGGGACCTGGCTCGCCCGCATGGACGCGGACGACGTCTGCGCCCCCACCAGGTTCCAGCGACAGCATGCCCTCATGGAAGCCGATCCGGTCCTGGCCGCCTGTGG
>Ga0315535_1000815_pt1 | contig 21434 bp, 14 predicted proteins | sample SalMarSW160220MG_2_FD_203092 | JGI IMG/M metagenome (GOLD analysis project Ga0315535, IMG submission 203092) | Salt marsh sediment microbial communities from the Plum Island Ecosystem LTER, Massachusetts, United States - Salt Marsh Sediment SW1602-20 ... | reverse complement strand
CTGGGAAGCCCCCTCACAAAAAGCAAAAGCGGCATTTACAGAACCAACAAATGGCGCAAGGCATCCGTACTTCCTTTCGCTGTCTGCTATATCATCGCACAATGATGAATCATCAGCATAATCCGCCATGAACTTAAAACAATCCTCCCTGATCGCTATGTCCTCTATGACATAACACTTGGAAGGATCATCGGTCATCTTAGCTGCCTCCAATACGCAATCAAGGTTCCGGCCACACACCTGCTGAAGGTTCCCCTTGCTGATCGCCTGCTCGATAACTGCCTCCCTGCACGCCTCCTGGACAGGGCTGCCAAGAGATTTCGTGCACTTGCCTATGTCCTGCTCCTCGACAGCAATCTTCTTCCAGCATTCTGCCGAGCCTTCTCCTGCGTATCTTTCTGCAGAGCATTCATTCCATCCATCACGCTCCCAATACTTATCTACGCAGGCATAATACGCATTATGGCCTTTTATCATGCTGCAGACACTCGTATCATCATTAGCTGCAGCGTATTCCAGCAGATCAACGTCTGTCATGCCTATGAATTCCTTCTGCCTTTCGACCATCCCGACTTTTTCCTGATATTGTATCTGCTCGCTTGTCTTCGTAGCTATGAAATAAACAAATCCTGCAAGAACAACGATAAGGATAAGCCCGTAGACCACCATAAACTTCCAGTCCTTGCGTTTAAGCTGGGGTTTGCTGGAGATGACGAACTGTGCCGCATCCTCTATGGCCTCGATCGGGTGGCCGACCTCTGCGAGCTTGCGCTTCACCTGCTTGAGCTTGTAGCCTTTGAGAAGATGCTTTTCTATATATTTCACAAGCTCTGGATTAGGCTTCTTGGCCATTGACAACCTCTTTTTCGTGAATAGATGGGTATCAGGGAATTTTGTATATAAAGGTTTTGCTGGTTTTAGGACCTTTGGCAGTCAGGTACTATATTCAGGTCTGTAGTTCCGAAAGGCATCTCAAATCCAAGAGAGACACGTTTCTTCTGGCCTGGCTCCAACACACCCACCTCCCCCGTCTTGGAGCCTGACTGCGTGGTGTTATCAAGGGTGAGATTGACTGAACATTCAAGAGCGAAATCCTCATTGTTCTGCATGATGAATGATATCGTGTCAAGCGTCCTGTTGGTGTCTGGGTTGAAGACATCCTCATGAGACGCGTTCATCAGGGAGACATTGAACTTCTCTGGAACCTGTGCAGCGCAGCCAAAAAGCAATGCCATCATCAAAAACAGTATCAGTATCCTCATCTTTTCTTCCACTCCAATGCTGCTTTGGCCTCTCCTGCGGTAATGCCAAGGCTTATGAAAAATGAAGTGGTATCGTGGGCAGATCTGAGATGCCAAGGGTTGTCTGCAAATGATGCTATGATTGTCTGGAATTTAAACTTCCGGGCAAACCTTATGTTCTGCATGAGCCGGCCCATGTAGACTGCCCTCTGCTTAGGCTTTGCTTTCAGTACATCTGAGAAGCTGAATCCTATAGCTACGTTCTTCTGCGCAGCGATGGTCGCAAGGACATGGTTCAGGCCGGAAGCCCTGTGATGGATAAAATCCTTCTGCCTTCCGAACTCAAGGCCGAAAAGGATGTCAGGCCTGACCTTCTCTATGATATGGCGCAGCCTGGACTGGTCGTCTGGTGAGCGGACTATCGTGAGATGCCTGCCCTTGTATCTCCTGACGTCATCAGGCCTGCAAAGAACTGCTGTCGAAAGTCTTACTTTGGTCTTTGCCTGGAACTCTGCAACAGATTTCGGTTTATCATAAGCAAAACAGATACCATCTATGTTCAACTTTTCAGCTATCCTGATGAACTCCTTCTCGTTGTCCTTCGGAAAAACTATATCCATCATCTTATCCCAAAAACCTTCAGCTTCGCCAGCAAGACAATCTCTTTTAGCCTGTAAAATGTCCCTTCAATCGGGTCGAAAGTATCCTGTGCCTGCTCGAATTTCAGGGAAGCACCCATGTGGCTATAAAGCTTGCTGAATACGTGCCTTGCGCGGGGCAGGTGATGCCTTGACGTGACTATCGTGATCCGCCTGGGCTTCCTGTCCTTCAGTATGTTCCAGCAGAACACCGCGTTCTGGACAGTGGTGCGGCTGTGGCGCTCTGTGATCATCCTCCCGGGCTCGACGAACTTCAGCATCATTATGCGCATGACCTCAGACTCAGGAACCCCTCTTGTAGGGCCTCCGCTGAGCAGGATCTTAGAGTAGTTGTTCTTCCTGCAGAGCTGGACTGCCTTTCTCACACGGGATATCATGCACGCGCTCGGTCTTCCATCACGCCTCGGCGCGCATCCGAGGACAATCAGGACGTTCTTGTAGGTCTTCATCTTATCTTTTCCACTAGTCCGGTTATCTGCTCTTCAGTGTAAGCGATTATAGGGGTAAGGACTGGTCTCTCTATTGAGCTGTATGCTGCAGGGTCGAAGCTTTCTAAGGTTTCTCCTACGACAAGAGCTTTGCAGTCATTGTCTGTCATGACCTGGTCTGCTTTTTCTATATCTGTGATTGTCTTCAGCTGAATCTCTGATCCGTATGAATATTTAGATAAATAACCAATATCAATCTTTTTTCTGGCTAGCGCAAGGATGTTACATCCTCTTTTCATCATCAGCCAGGCGGCAGCGGCTCCCGCGTCGTCTTCTATGAGGCAGGCGACCTTTCCTGTGATTCCCAGAGGCAGGCCTCCGTGGCATGGGAGCTTCTCGTGGAATATGAATGCCTTGTTGTGGATCTCGACGCCGACATTCAGATCGTGATTTTTGAGGTTGACATCAAAACCGAACTCATTGGCTATCGCATCTCCCAACATTATATCCGTCTCGTTCGAGGTCTTCGGAAAATCCTTGTCTGTCCTTTTGGTCGTGATGCGGAACGTGATTTTTCTACTTACATCGACAGTATTCCTGACATATTTCACGACCTCGTCCCTGATCATCTCAGGCTCTGCTGTCGAGACGACGGAAGGGCTTATAGAAGTAAGGCCGAAAACATCACGCAGACTCTTGATTGCATCCTGGTCTGATGTGAAGACAAAAATCCTTCCCCTTACCTTCTTTATGTCGCCGTCTATGCTGTTCTTCTCGAGACAGTCACGGATGTTATCCACCAGCCTCTGCTCAAACATGTGACGATTCTTGCCCTTGAGGGCTAGCTCGCCATAACGGCAGATGATGCAGTCCATTTTCACTTTTTCACTTGTGCTTTTCCCGGTAATCCTTTATTGCCGCCTTTAGCGCGTCGATGCCCAGGACAGAGCAATGCACTTTTATGTTCGGCAGGCCGCCGAGATGGTCGATGATCTCCTGTTTTGTCATCGCAAGAGCCTCCTCCACTGTCTTTCCCTTTACAAGGTCGCAGACAGCATCAGATGCGGCTATCGCAGCGCAGCAGCCGAATGTCTTGAACTTCGCCTCCTTAACGATGTTGCCCTCTATCTTCACTTCAACTTTCATGACATCGCCGCAGGCAGGATTCCCTACCTCTCCTGTGCCATTCGGTTCTTTCAGCTCTCCGGCGTTCTTCGGGTTCCTGAACCGTTTCATGACCTTTTCAGAGTACATTCTTAATCACCCTCTTGAGCGGACTTATCTTCCTCAGCTTTGCCGCGTATTTCTTCAGCTTCTCTATCGTGTAGTCGATTTCTTCCGCTGTAGTGAAGCGGCTGAGCGTCATCCTTATAGTGCCGTTCGCAAGCTCCTTGGAAAGGCCTATGGCGACGAGGACATGGCTCGGCTGCAATGAATGCGATGAGCAGGCAGATCCCGTAGATGTACAGATGCCGTCAATATCAAGATAAGAGCCGAGCGACTCTCCCTCTATGCTCGCGAACGCGATGTTCACGTTGTTGCAGAGGCGCCTGTCACCTTCAGGTCCGTTGATCTTGGTGTCTTGAATCTCTTTCCGGATGCCTGATATCAGCCGGTCGCGCAGCTTCGCGATGCGCCTGCAATCAGAATCTGAAGTTAGCTTCACTGCTTTCGCAAATCCTATTATCCCTGGCACGTTCTCTGTGCCTGCGCGCAGCCTGAACTCATGGCTGCCTCCGTCGGCTATCTGAGATATCCTGGTGCCTTTCCTGACATAGAGCGCTCCTACACCTTTCGGGCCGTGGATCTTATGCGAAGACATGGATATTAGGTCCACTTTAGTCTTTTTCACGTCAATAGGCACTTTTGTGAAGCTCTGCACAGCATCTATATGGAATATGATATTGTGCTTCCTGCAGATATCCCCTATCGCGTCGATGTCCTGGATGGTCCCTATCTCGTTGTTGCCGTGTATTATAGATACAAGGATAGTCTTAGGGGTGATAGATTTCTCAAGCTGATTGATGTTGATGAACCCCTGCTTGTCAACATCAAGATAAGTGACTTTAAAACCCTGCTTCTCAAGCGCCTTGCACGTATTGGTGACTGCAGGATGCTCTATCTTCGTGGTGATTATGTGGTCGCCTTTCTCTTTGTTGGCCAGAGCAACACCCTTGATCGCCAGGTTGTCTGACTCTGTTCCTCCTGAAGTGAATATGATCTCATCATACTTCGCGTTCAGCTTCCTGGCTATGACCTCCCTTGCCTCTTCCATCCCGCGCTTGGCTTCCTGGCCCATCTGGTGTATGCTCGAGGGGTTGCCATACCTCTCAGTAAAGAAAGGCAGCATTGCCTCCACCACTTTAGGGTCTGTCCTGGTTGTCGCTCCATTGTCAAGATACGCCTTCATTCTGACACCTCAATCAGTTCTCTCACATTCATAGCATATGTCGCATTTCCCAAGATTCGGGTTCTGCTTCCTGTGAATATCACATATGATCTTCTTCTCTTTTATGATCCTGCAGAGCCTTGTTATCTCCCGCATCGCGACTGCAGGGTCAGGATCCTTCTGGTCAAGTATTGTCCTTGCCGAAATCTCTATCTCACCCTTAAGCGGCTCCTGCTGGAATGCCTCATAACAGCAGCTGGCACGCTTGTCCTTCATGTACTGCGAAACTGCAGACTCTGTTATGCCCAACAGAGGTGCTATGTCCTTCTGCTTGATATCATGCTTCTTGAGCTCTGTGACAAGCGCCTTGCGTATGCTGGGAACAACATACCAAAGTTCAATTTCTTGCGGAAGTTCCATTTTTACACCAACACACTCAAATTAACGATTGTGAATTAACAATCGTGAAGTTGTATATAAAGTTAACTTTTTGCAGTCTTTTTTCATCATTTCTATTAAATTTCCCTTATAATAGAAACATTTATATAGTCTATTGTTATTTCTGAGTAGCAACAGAGGGGTATTAATGAAAAGTAGTAAATACCACACTAAATGGCTCATAGTCCTTCTAGCGTTTATTGTGCTGGTTTCCGGCTCTGCAAGCGCCCTGACAGAGGATTTCACGGCTTTTGCAGGCAAAAAAGACCTAAATGTCTGCTCATGCGACTTCAAGACAGATACTCTTACAGTCCAGAACACAGGAGACATAACGAGCAATTTTATGATTTCCACAAGCGGTGAGGCTGATGACTGGGTCGATGTCGCGCCGCAGACATTCACTCTTGAGCCAGGAGAGGTCAAACAGGTAGACCAGTTCGTAAAAGTGCCCTGTGGAAAAGAAGGCGAGTTCGAATTGAACACTACAGTCAAGACACTTTTCGATCTTGAAAAATCACTCCAGCAGACAGTCAAGGTGCAGAACTGCCAGAACGTCCAGATCATACCAAAATTCTCAGGTATACAGACAGAATGTCCATGCACGCCTGTACAGTACAGCTTTGATGTGCTGAACACGGGCAATCATGTCGAAACATATGAAATAAGCGTCGAGCCATTCTCAGACGCAATAACGCTCAGCACAGACTTCCTCATACTCGAGCCAGGAGAGAAACAGACCGTTGACGTGTTCATCAACCTTGAGTGCGGCCAGTATGGAGAGAAAGTATTCACATTCAATGCACTGGCAAAAGGAACAGGCATATTAGGCCAGACAGACTTCATGCTCGACATACAGAAATGCTATGACTATGATCTCATAGTCGGAACAGAATACGGGGTTTGCCAGGGCATACCTAACATAATACCTTTCACCATAGACAACAAGGCGCAGATAGCCAACGAGTTTGCACTGGATGTCCAGGAAGCAGACTGGGCCTATCCAGAGAACGCCAGCATATCAGCATGGGGTGGAGAGGCAGTAGATTCCAACATAATACTAATCCCGCCGATAGAGGATGAGGGCCAGTACACAATCGGCCTTGAGTCAATATCTGCCAGGGGAGAAGAGCAGAAGCTCGTAGAAATCATGCTCGAGACAGAGAAGTGCTATGACTATGTCCTGACACCAGCAGATGGGGCTTTTGAATCTGCAGTGTGCCAGTCTAAGGACCATAAATTCACCCTTACCAACATAGGATCAAGGGAGACAACATACTTCATAGAACTCGATGGTTTTGACTGGCTGACGACAACCACAGAACCGATCGTCTTACAGCCAGGGGGGTCTGTTGACCTGATAGTCAAAGGTGACACGCCATGTGACGCCGTTCCAGGAGAATACGCAGAGAACATATACGTCACCATGGCAGAGACCAACCAGACATACCTGGAAGAGAAGACATTCAACATACACACCAAGGAAGAGGCGTTCCTGCCAGAGATAGAATTCGACGACATGAATATCGGCTTTGAAGGCGGCGAGACAGAGGTCAAGATAAGGAACGCAGGATTCGAGACCGCCAGATACGATTTCAGCCTCGTGGCCAGCGACTGGATAACGCTTGACACCAACAGCGTCGAGCTGGCTCCTGGAGAAGAATCGACGTTCATGCTGCAGGCATACCCTACAGAGGATGTCCTGGCAGACACGTACGCTGCAGAACTCATCACAAAAGTCGCTGATGAAGGTGTCGAGTATTCAATCGGATTCCTTGTTGATCTGAAACAGGATATTGGGACTCCTCTTTGGATAATCATAGCAGTTGCGGGGGGCGTACTCGCTGTTCTGATCATAGGTATAATAATACTGGTCATCCTCACCAAAAAGAAGAAAAAACCGAAGAAAGGTGAAGAGGCTGATGAAGACAAGAAAGAAGAAAAGAAAGTAGTCACGATAGACAAGAGAGAATACAGCAAGAGAAAGAAAGAAGAGAAGAAGACCAAGCTTTGGCCTATAATTCTCATACTCGCCATAGCGATCGTTGTCGCTGGCGGACTATACTATGCTTTCACCACGGGCCTGATCGGCGGAGAGACAGGCAACACAGGCGGTGTAGCTGAAGAAAACGCTTCTGAAGGTGCCCAAACGACTGCCCAGGAAACGTCCGTCGCTGAAGAACCTGAAGATGTCAGTCCTGATATTGTTCTCACTGAAGAAGATATAGACGAATCTCTCATAACTATAGACAGGAGCAGCGTGCCTGGAGAAGGGGATGTTATTGAGGTAACTGAAGATATGGCAGAGATAGACCTCGAGATGAGCATAAAGAACCCCACAGACAGGAAAGCCACGTTCGAAGTAGCTTCGCAGGCAGACAGCTGGATACAGTTCGAGAAAAGTAAGTTGACAGTGCTCCCTGAATCAACCAAGACAATCAATGTCAAGATAACACCAGACTTCAGAACTCTTGATAATAATGATTATTCCGTGGATATGGATGCCACTCTTGAGGGTAAGAAGATAAATTATACTGAGTCGCTCAGCTTCACTATCACAAAGAACAAAGAAATGCTCAAAGACCTGCTCGCATACTGGCCTTGGGTAATAGCCGGAATTGTGACTCTTTTAGCAATACTATTGGTAATAGGTCTTGTCAGTAGAAAAACCGAAGAAAAGAAAGAGAAAAAAGAGAAGAAAGAAAAGCCTCTCAAAGAGAAAAAGTCAGATAAGAAAGAGGATAAGACAAAGAAACAGAAAGGTAAAAAAGCAATATGGCCGTGGATCCTGTCAGGGGTTGTTGGCCTGATAATAATTCTCGCTCTTGGTTTCTGGGCATACAACACGTTCATGCCTGCAGCTGACAACACTGTTGAAGATGTCAACCTCAACCTTATGGAAGAAGCACCTGCTGAAAACATGTCAGTAACAGAGGAAAAAATAACAGAAGACGATCTGAATGAATCCCTCATAACAATAGATAGGAGCAGCGTGCCTGGAGAAGGAAACATACTGAAATTCGAGCTTGAAGAATATATCCTTCCGTTGTCAATAAAGAACCCGACAGACAGGAAAGCGAGATTCCAGGTCAGCACAGAGAATGAAAGTTGGGTATCATTTGACCATTATAATATAATAGTCGAGCCAGAGTCTTCAAAGACTGTTGATATGACCATAACACCTGACATGGATGCGCTCAAGGAGAGCGACTACATGATAACAATAAACACAATGCTTGAAGGTAAGAAGATAGACTATGAGGAAGAGCTATCGTTCGTTGTCAAGGATAATAATGATTTCAGGCTCGCCCTGTGGATGTATGCAGTTGTAGGACTTGTATTTCTCGGACTTGCCATACTGGTTGTTGAGATTGTCAAGAGAAAGAAAAAATCTCCTGCAGGCAAGAAAAAGTCAAAGACTTCGAGGAAAAAGGAAAAAGATATTGCAGACATCAACAAAGAACTTGCTGCATTACGAAAAAAGACCGTCCTTAAAATCAATAAGTGATTTCTTTTGTTTTTGTTATATTATACTTATAAATACAATAGGTTTAAAAATAACTTCTTTTTCTTTTCCTGTCCAGCCAATATGGGGCTGTAGTATAACCTGGCTAGAATAGCTGGCTCCAGTCTTGGAGCGATGAGGCAGAATGCCTGTGATTAGCTATATGGTATGTCAAGACATTGCTTTTGAGGAAGATACCAGCGGATCAGGGTTCGAATCCCTGCAGCCCCATATTTCTGATTTATGTCTTAATTTATAGGTGTAACCCCCTGATTTCTTATGGAAATATGTTTTTTAAAATTCAAGCTGTTTATGTGTTTCTAGCGTTTATATTATATTATATTATATATTTTATAATATATATAATATATAATAATAATAATTATTTACAATATAGAAAAGAAAAAAGCGGTGAATTTTTTGGTTTAAAACTGTTGTATGTTATGTATATGTACAATACAAACTATTTATTATTATAATAACAGTTCCAAAGGAAATAAAGGGGTGAGGGTAATGTTTTAAAAATATAAAATCAAATATCATTAAAAGCTCTGAAACGTTAAAATTTTTAACTTTAAACACGTTTTCACTAATATTAAATCTCCATTAGAAAAACCTTAAATACCTCTTCTTCTTTTGGAAATATATCACTAACAGAGGTGTTACAGCATGAGTGAAAAGGGGTTAAACAACTTCTTTGAGGAATATCTGAAGAAGGAACCATTGTTCATAAACAAGAGTGTCTTACAATCCGCATATACTCCAGATGAGATTCCTCACAGGGATGATCAGATCAAACAGATAGCAAATATACTTGCTCCTGCGTTACGTGTAGAAAGGCCTTCAAACATATTCATCTACGGCAAGACAGGGACAGGAAAAACAGTCTGCGTAAGACACACGACAAAGAAGCTTGAGCAGGTCGCAAAGCAGAACAACGTCAACCTCAAGATAGTATACCTGAACTGCAAACTCAGTAAGGTTGCAGACACTGAATACCGGCTGATTGCTCAGCTCGCAAGGGAGTTCGGCAAGGAGATACCATCAACAGGTCTTCCTACATCAGAGGTGTACTCTATATTCTATAAAGCAATAGATACAGAAAAGAATGTAATATTGATAATACTTGATGAGATAGACCAGCTCGTAAGCAGGACAAGCGACGAGATATTATATAATCTCACAAGAATAAATTCTGAACTGAAGAACTCACAGATAGCAATCATAGGAATATCAAATGACCTTGTTTTCGCGGACAACCTCGATCCGAGGGTTAAATCATCATTGAGCGAAGAAGAGCTTGTATTTCCACCATACAATGCATTGCAGATACAGGACATACTCAAAAAAAGGTCTAGCAAAGCATTCAAGGAAGGGGTGCTGGAGACAGGAGTGATAGAAAAATGTGCAGCATATGCTGCAAAGGACCACGGTGATGCCAGGAGAGCGCTCGAGCTCCTCAGGGTTGCAGGAGAGCTTGCAGAAAGAAGCGGGGAGACCAACATAGAAGTTAATTACCTCGACATGGCAGAAGAAAAGATAGAGAAAGACAGGGTTATAGATACGATAAAGACACAGCCGCACCAGTTCAAGGCGACACTATACGCAGCACTTACACTCGACAAGGGCAAGAAATCAACACTTTTCACAGGAGACCTCTATGAAGTGTACAAGGAGATATGCGCCAAGACAGGACTCAGAAGCCTGACACAAAGAAGGGTGTCAGACATAATAGCGGAGTTTGACATGCTCGGCCTCATAAACGCGAAGGTCATATCCAAAGGAAGATATGGAAGGACCCGGGAGATAAACATGGCCATACCACAGTCCATCGAACCTAAGATAAAAGAGATACTCGTAAAGGACCTAGGGCTCTGATTTAAGCCACACATCATCTCTGATGTTTTTTTATCTTCATTCCATCCATAAAGGGGGATAATTTGGTTGAAGAAAGGAAAAGAGAGATAGTATCCTTATTGATGAACAAAGGAATAATATTAGATACAAACATGTTCAACAGGATCAACAACATAACAGACATCGACGGATTCTACAATTTTCTCATCAAAGAAGAACGTTCAGGACAGTCACTGGCTGATTTCGACGAAATAATAGGAAAATATGGCTCAGGAAAATCATCTTTGCTCGGCGAGAGCGCAAAAACCGACACCGATAACATAAGAAAGGCATTACAAGGCAGCGTAGAAGTCACTTTCTCATACAAAGAAGAACCAAAGAAAAGAGGTGTCCAGGATTTCCTGGGGCTTTTCACCGCAAGATACAATGCACTGAGACCGATTCTCCAGAACAGGAAAGAGCTCCAGAACCTCACGTCGATAAACCGCCTGAACCAGAAACGGGAAAGGGAACAGACAGCAATAATCGGGCTTGTCATGCAAAAACAGGCAACAAAAGCAGGCAACATCATGCTGACAATAGAAGACCCTACGGGCAGTATAAAAGTAATAGTATCCCAGAACTCAGACTCTTACGAGCTTGCGAAGGACACAGTGCTCGACGAGGTAATAGGCGTTGCAGGCACATCAGGGGACAAGATAATGTTCGCGAGCAACCTATACGTACCAGACATACCAATCTACAAGGAACTCAAGAAAAGCCCTGACGAGACATACGCCCTCTTCCTGGGCGACTTCCATTTCGGGTCGAACCTTTTCCTCAAAGAGCCGTTCGAGAAACTTATAAAGTGGATATGCGGAGAGCAAGGGGGAGAGAGACAGAAGGAGATAGCCAGCAAGCTGAAATACATATTCGTCGCAGGTGACCTTGTCGAAGGGGTAGGAATATATCCCGGCCAGGAGAACGATCTCGAAGTTAAGGACATATATGACCAGTACAGCGAGCTCGCAAAACACCTGAGCAAGATACCACACGACAAGCAGATAATAGCCTGCCCTGGAAACCACGATGCGATGAGGATAGCAGAACCACAACCGCCGCTCTACAAGGATTTCGCAGAGGCAGTATGGAGGCTGCCTAACGTGACCATGGTCAGCAACCCCGCATACGTCAACATACATAAATCAGCAGATTTTCCAGGATTCGATATCCTGATGTACCACGGATTCAGCTTCATATACTATGCAGATCAGGTCGAGTCGATAAGGAATCTTGGAGGGCAGAAGAGGTCAGACCTCATAATGAAATTCCTGCTCCAGAGAAGACACCTGGCACCGACACACACATCGACACTATACCTGCCTGACGCGAACAAGGACAGCCTTGTCATAGACAAGATACCTGACTTCTTCATCACCGGACACATACATAGGGTATCTGCAGCAAGCTACAGGAACATAACCATGATAAACTGCTCATCATGGCTGGAGATGACAGAATACCAGGAGAAAGTAGGCCTGTACCCGCAGCCAGGCAGGGCTGTGCTGGTCAACCTCCAGACAAGGAAAGTAAAGATACTGAAGTTTTATGACGATCCGAACGAGGATCAGGAAAACTGAAAATGGTGGTCGCAAGCAAAGAGATGCACGGGTATTTCGACGATATCCAAAGCAGGTGCAAGAAAGAGTTCAGCATAGCTTCAGCAGCGAGGAAGAAAGGATATGACCCATCTGAAAAGGTGGAGGTCAAGCTCGCAGCCAACATGGCAGAGAGGGTAGTAGGACTCATATCAGTCATAGCTCCGCAGATAGCAGACAGCGGCGTAGTAGAGAGAATCATAGAGCTCGAAGAGAAATACGGAGCGCTCGACTGGAGGATAGCGCTCACCATCTCTCTTGAGGTCGCGCAGGAGAAGTTCTGCAAGTTCAAGGACCAGAAGGAAGCGATTGAGGTCGGAGTGCGCGTCGGGTTCGCGTACGGGACTGTCGGGGTCGTGAGCAGCCCGCTCGAAGGCCTGATAACCATAGACATAAAGAACCGGAGAGACGGAAAAGGGGAATACTTCTGTCTCAACTACGGAGGCCCGGTCAGGAACGCAGGAGGGACCGCGGCAGCATGGTCAGTCATAATCGCAGACTATGTCAGGAAGAACATGGGCTACGCAGAGTACGACCCTGACGAGAAAGAGGTCAAGAGATGCCCTACAGAGCTTGAGGATTATCATGAGAGGGTAACGAACCTGCAGTACTTCCCGTCAAAGCGGGAATCAGAGTTCATGATCAAGAGCCTGCCTGTAGAGATATCAGGCGATGCTTCAGAGAAGATTGAGGTCTCAAACTACAAGGACCTTCCAAGGATACCCACGAACCAGATCAGGAGCGGATACTGCCTTATACACTCAAGCTGCATCCCGCTCAAGGCAGAGAAGCTATGGAAGCAGCTGTCGAAATGGGGAAAGGACTTTGGAATGGAACACTGGAACTTCCTAGAGCAGTTCATAAAGATAAAGAAAGAGGCCCATGCGGCAGGAGGCGCGTCAGAGAAGAAGGAAGAGAGCGCAGACAGCAACATCAAGGTATCCCCTGACTACACCTACATAAAGGACCTCGTCGCAGGAAGGCCGGTCATATCACATCCCCTCAGGAATGGGGGGTTCAGGCTCAGGTACGGGCGAAGCAGGACATCAGGATATTCAGCGCAGTCGATACATCCAGCATCCATGCATGTATTGAGGAATTTCATAGCAACAGGCACACAGCTGAAGGTGGAGCGGCCAGGTAAGGGCGCGGCATTCACGCCATGCGACACGATAGAAGGGCCGATAATCAAGACAAAAGACGGAAGTGTGGTCAAGCTTGACACAGAGCAGAAGGCAAAGGACTTCAAGAAGCAGATAGGTGAGGTATTATACCTCGGGGATGTGCTGATAAACTACGGCGACTTCCTCAACAGGGGACATTCACTCATACCGCCAGGATACTGCGAGGAATGGTGGGCCCAGGAGATAGAGAAAAAGACAGTCACGATGTTCGGCAGCCTCGACGTGTACAAGCTCGCAGAGTTGGTCAATGTAAAGCCCGAAGAGCTCGAAAGGATAATCAAGAGCCCGCTGAAGAGACAACCCACACCAGAAGCAGCATTCAGGATAGCCAGATCCACAAACACACCATTACACCCAAAGCATTCGTATTTCTGGAACACGATAAACAAGGAAGAGCTGCCTGCGCTGGTGAGATGGCTTCACAGGATGAAGATAGAGAGCGATGAAAAAGGCCCGACAAAGGCGGTGTTGGCCATCGACAAGAACCAAAAGCGGAACATCGAACTGATAGGCCTACCACACACGGTAGCGTCCAATGAATATGTCATATTCGACAAGGCAGACGCGTTCATAATCAAGGAACTTTTCAAGATAGGGACAGGCGATCCCGAACACATAGAGAAAGAGCTGCAGGATATCATATCTGATGAGACGACAAAAGACACAGTAAGCGCAGTCAACAAGATATCGGGCATCACCCAGCGCGACAAGTGCGGGATATTCATAGGAGGAAGGATGGGCAGGCCCGAGAAAGCCAAGATGAGGAAGCTTACAGGAAGCCCGCATGTATTATTTCCCGTCGGAGAGGATGGCGGAAGGCTGAGGTCATTCCAGTCAGCTCTGGAGAAAGGCAAGATAACAGCAGAGTTCGCGACATACAAGTGCGACAGCTGCGGCAAGGAAGTGATGCTGCCTGTCTGCCCTATGTGCGACAAGAAAGCAAGACGGCAATACCATTGCAGGGTGTGCGGGCCGATAGATACAGAGACCTGCCCAAAGCACGACAAGACAATGGCCTATGCAAGACGGGACGTAGAGATAGGGCTTTACTTCAAGAGCTTCCTTGACAAGATGAAGACAAAGACATTCCCTGACCTGATAAAAGGGGTCAGGGGAACAAGCAACAGGGAGCACATACCAGAGCACCTGATGAAAGGGATACTGCGCGCGAAGCATGATGTATGCGTCAATAAGGAAGGGACGGTCAGGTATGACTGCTCAGAGCTGCCTATAACCCACTTCAAGCCGAAAGAGATAGCAGTCACAGTCGAGAAGCTGAAGGAGCTCGGATACACCAAGGACATAAAAGGCCGTCCGCTGGAGGACGACAAGCAGATACTGGAACTCAAGCCCCAGGATATAGTGATACCTTGCTGCCCTGTCTCTCCTGATGAACCATCCGACAAAGTGATATGGCGAATATGCGATTTTGTCGATGAGGAGCTCAAGACCCTCTATGGGTTGAAACCATACTTCAACATCAAGACAAGGGAAGACCTTGCAGGACAGTTGATAATAGGGCTTGCACCACACACATCAGCAGGAACGCTAGGAAGGATAATAGGTTTTTCAAAGACACAGGGATTCCTTGCGCATCCGCTCATGCACGCAGCAATGAGAAGGGACTGTTTCAGTTACGATACCCTCATCCCGATAAAGAAATGCCGAAAATGGACATTAATAGAACTTGGAAAGCTGGTAGAAGACCTGAACCCGACAGATATCGTGGACGATTTCGGGACGCGGGAAATCAAGGCGGACGGATATGAAACTCTCGGCCTGAAAGATAACAAAATAACAGAAGTCAAAGTCAACAATTTCACAAAACACGCTCCTCGCAGAATGATCGAGATAAAAACAAAGCTGGGGAGAAAAATCAAGACAACTTCCGACCATAAGCACATATCAGTCAGCAAAAAAACCGGCAAGGACAAGGTCGTAAGGGCATCTGAAATTAAAAAAAGGGACTTGTTGAGAATACCCTATAATCTGGACATAATGAAAAAAGACATCAAGCGGCTGGACCTGATAGACCTGTTCAAGGAATGTGACTGGGTGATGGTCCACGGTCTTGGCCTCCAGATGACCGATTTGAGATTGAAGCTAAGAAGTAAAGGACTGACAGGAATCCAAGTGAATAACTATGTGACCAGGGATTCAGTCCCCATAAAAGCGGCTTATGACATCATAAGGGATACAAGACAAATCAATACGGAAAAGCTGATACTTTCTGCCAAAAGAGACCACGTGAAAATACCTTCTTTCATCCCGGTGGATGAAACATTCCTGAAAATACTCGGGTTGTATGTGGCAGAGGGATATTCCAGAAAGGTGCTGGGCAATAAGGGGCTATATCAGGTCTATATAGCTGCGGAAAAAGAATGCATAAGGAGTTTCGTAAAGAATTATTTCAAGACTAATATGTTCCTGAAACCCAGCGAAAACAAGAAGGACAGAGTCACTTATTCAAGCAGGATACTATATGAACTTTTTACCAGTATACTGTGCATGGGGTCCAGCGCCCATGAAAAACGGATGCCTAACAGATTCCTTAATCTGCCAAATAAAAAATTAGGCTGGTTGTTGTCAGGATATCTTGAAGGAGATGGTTCAGTCTCAACAACCGACCTCAGGATAACATTCGACACGGTATCAAAAGGCCTTTTACGGGATATTGATTTCATGTTCGGACAGATGAATATATTCGTGAAGAACAGGACATATGCCAAGGAACCCGGTCCAAAGGTACGCGAATTCTACGTGCGAAAAGGACGGAACATACCAAAATTCACATGTACAAAAGGGATAATACAAAGCAAGTTCATGACGAAAGCATCAGAATACATACGTTTCATCTCGGATGAAAAGCAAAAAAAACTCGAAAAACTCATGGCAACCAAAAAGTCCAGGAACATATCCCTCGATTATGACGATGACTGTTTCATTGATGAGGTCACCGGCACAAAAATCCTTGGAGAACAAACATCCTATTGTCTGAATGTCGATAATAATGTCGTGGTCGCAAATGGCATCTTGACCAGGCAGTGCGACGGAGACGAAGGATGCATACTGCTCCTGATGGACACATTCCTGAACTTCTCAAGCAAATACCTGCCAGACTCAAGAGGCAGCACAATGGATGCGCCGCTGGTCCTGACCTCTGTGCTGGCACCTACAGAAGTAGATGACATGGCATTTGATGTTGACCGAGTATGGAGTTATCCTCTTGAGTTCTATGAGGCGTGCCTCGAGTACAAGAAACCATGGGAAGTCAAGCTCGAGACCATAAAGAACGTCCTGCTCACAGAGCAGCAGTACGAGGGAATGGGATTCACGCACGATACAGAAGACATAAACGCTGGAGTGCTATGTTCAGCATACAAGACCCTGCCGTCAATGCAGGACAAGCTGCTGGAGCAGATGGCGCTCGCAGAGAAGATCCGTGCAGTAGATGAGGCAGATGTCGCAAGGCTGGTGATAGAGAAGCACTTCATAAGAGACATCAAGGGAAACCTCAGGAAATTCTCGCAGCAGGAATTCAGGTGCGTGAACTGCAATGAGAAGTTCAGGCGCCCGCCGCTTCTCGGCAAGTGCACTGCCTGCGGAGGCAAGATCATATTCACGATATCAGAAGGCAGCATAATCAAGTACCTTGAGCCGAGCATAAGCCTGGCCAACAAGTACGCACTGCCGAACTTCCTGAAACAGAGCCTTGAGCTGGTAAAACGGCGCATAGAGGGGGTCTTCGGCAAGGAGAAGGAAAAACAGGAAGGATTAGGTAAATGGTTCGGGTGATTTTTTAGCTTTTTCTATATATTTTGTTTATAAACCTTTTTTAAGCAAAAATATGTTTGGCAGGTTTTATTATTCTTGGCTGTTCTGTCCTCTATAATATAATAGAAAGATTTATATGTTACTACTTATTGGTTGTAAAAAGGTGTTGGTTTTTTCGGAAAAGGGGTTCTAGGGCCTTAAGACAGTGTTTTCGGAGACATGATGGCCAGGTTAAGAACAAAGGGCGAGTTAGAAGAGATAATCAAGCTAGTGTCATCCAGGAAGAGATCCGATGCGCACAAACTGGATGCCATCAGGAGAGCCCAGAATAAGCCGTATGAAGTTGGGTCAGCAGAGGCCGCAACACTGTTCTTCCAGGCAAAATCAGACCCGATCATGGATGAGATACTCCTTTCTTACATCACGATATTCAATGATGAAAGCAACCTTGTGATTACAGATATCAGAGATACAATAGGATCAAAAGACTCATGGGCAGATAAGGCCCGGAAGCTAGACAGTATGCTGTCCAGCATAGATGCTACATCCATAAGCAGGTCAGAGCATGCTTACCTGCATGATGTACAGAACCGGTTCATGCGGGCCAAGGCCGCGAAGAAGAGGAGCAATAAAGAGCTCAGGCAGGCACTTGAGCAGAGATTCGCAGACATCGACTTCTATGCGACAAACAATTTCCAGAAACCAGAGACGCCATATGACGAGCTTGCGGAAGTAATCCGCGACTCAAGCAGGTCAAACAATATCCTGAGGGACCTGACGAAAGCATACTCAAAAGTCGGCAGCGATGACCTCATCAACAACAGCATACTTGAGGCAGGAAAGGTGGCGCTCTCATGGCAGCCATGGAACGAGAGACTTTTCATGGTAGAGGACGCGCTCGCAGGAGTGCAGGATGATGGACTTAATGAGCATGAAGCCAACTATCTCGCACACATAGCCGGACACTTACGAAAGAACAAAGCCATATCCGAAAACATATTCCTAAGGCCAAGGAGAGACAGGATCGTCGGAAAGATAGCAGAGCTTCTCGGAGACGAGTACGCAGAATACAGCAACAAGGCAAAGAGGCTATATGCCTTAAAAGAAGAGATATCCGAGCTGGCTTCGATGGACTTTCCCTACAGCGTGCATGAAGAGATGCAATCGCTTATGATATCATATGATTCACTGAAATCAGAACTGCTCTCGACAGCTCCGTTTTTCTACCACAAGGAGATAGAGAAGACATGCAGGGAAATAGAGCGGGACCGGGAAAAGATAAACGCCGATTTCAGGCAGGCATATAGAGAATACCAGGTTGAGCTTGACAGCCTCAATGCAGTACAGGAGGCCTTCGATGCACTGACCGGTTCAGAGTCAGGGGTGCGGGCCATGGAACTCGCAGAGACACTCCTCCCTTCTTACGACCTAATCAAGAGAAGGGTGCTTGCAAGAGCACCTGTCGAGGAGATGGGGCGGGTAGAGAGAATATGCAGGTCAATAGACAATGATTTCAGCAGGATACTCGCTATGGAGCTGGAGGACAGGCAGTCATACAACAAGAATCTCGACAATCTGGCCGTTCTCGACAAGAGGTTCAGCCAACTTTCTCTCAGGAAAGGCGGTTCAGGAGCATATGAAGAGGCCCGAGGACTAGTGAAAGTGTACCGGCAGACAAAGGAGCATGTACTGACGAAAGCACCATACAGCGACGCAGAACGCGCAGAAGGAATGTGCGATGCGATAGAAAAGAATCTTGACGAGATAATCCTCAAAGAGAGAACATACCAGGATGAGAAAGCAGAGAAGGAGAGGAAAGATGCGACAGCAAAGCTCTGCAGGCTGCACAGGAGATTCACACAGCTCAGGTCAATGGATGGCGGTGAAGGCGCATCCGAAGAGGCGCAGCTGCTCATAGACTCATCCTACATACAGCTTAAGGAGAGGTCACTGCTTAACGCTCCCGAAGAGACCGGCAGGAAGATTGATCTGCTCTGCAGTTCGATAGAAAAAAACTACGACGAGATAGTCGAGAAAGAGACCGAGTACAAGACAGACATGTTCGAGCGCGAGAAGGAATCACTCAGGATAGATCCTAATGTTTTCCTGACATCAGAGAGGCCTCTCGAGGATCACATACCGATCAGTGCAATGCGAGACGGGCTCGACGGAATAGATATGGACTATATTGATGATAAGATTGGCCTGCTTGGCCGCATAGCCAAGGGGCTATCGACTACGATGGCATCATTGCTTGTGCTTTTCATACTGGCATCGCCGAACAAAGGGGGAGACGCGGCATCGCCTGCCAACAGGGAGGAGATCATGACGCCGGCCCAGGTAGCATACGAGCTGGACTCGTTTGTCGAGCAACAGACTGGCCAGACCATCGATCCGGTCATGGTTGCACAGCTGGAGAAGGAAAGGAAACAGAGAGAGAAGAAGGAGTTCCTGGAACAGATGGTCAACAGAACCAGATTTGCGAACATAGAGCTCAATGAGGAATACCTGCCAGATGAAAACAGTCTGGACGAGCTGACCGCCCTATACACGAAGAAGATGCATGAAAAGTTCCCGAACAAGACCGCATATCTCGACGGCACAGAGCTGCCTGTCAGATACAAGAAGGTCAATGGAAATATAGTCCCATTCATACTGCGGGACGGGTTGACCGTGACAAGCCAGTATGGCCTCAGGATAAACCCATTCATCAGTATGTCAAACAGGCAGGACTGCCTGGAGGGCAAAGACAAGGTAGAACAAAACGGCAAAAATATGATATGCGATGTCTTCCACTGGGGGACAGACCTTGTGTATTCAGAGTCACCAGACCTTTATGCAGTGACTCCCGGAGTGGTCACCAGCATATCATTCAACAGCAAGATAGGATATTCTGTAGAGTACGTGAGCCATCTCAGTGACGGATCAAAGCTACTCTTCAAATACCTACACATGAAAGAAGCCCCTAAACATCTAAGGGAAGGTGACAGGGTAAGCCCGTTCGACACGGAACCGATAGGGCAGTACGGCGGTGACTGGAGTGGGACAACCGGAGAGCACCTGCATATAGAGATGAGGATAAGGGACCGGAACGGGATTGCCAGGTGGGTCAATCCTGCGCATTACCTGCCGATAAACGAAGGCATCGCCCTCGCAGAGTACATACAGAATAGGGAGACCGCCCCTGGCGAAGGTGGTATCAGGGTCGCGCAAAACAAGAAAGGCAAAGAAGGTGTAGGTTCCTCAAAGATAGAGTACATGGAAGGTGAGGACGAAGAGGAATATTAAGTCAATTCTGATAATCTGTCCTCATCCGCGCTCTACAACACACTGAGCATAAGGCACGCCAGAAATGGACATTATGCAATCTTTCTCGACCAGTCTTTTCTTGACTAGGAGAGCCACTGATTTTTCTCCGACGGCATTTACGACGTAAGCATCTTCTAGAAGATCCGTTATCTCCTCTTCTGTCCTGCTCTCGCCTTTATAGAAATTGGCAGAAAGGTCAAGCCTGCGCTCATCGTCCTCTATCGTCTTTCCCAGCAGATCAGAGTCGCAGATGGCAAGCATCTTGCCGTTTGGTGTAGAATGGACCTTGACAATCATCTTCTTATCGTAGCATCAGAGGCTAGCCTTCATCGCTTTTACCTGGTGCTTAGAACCGCAGGCCTGGCACTTCATGAATGAAAGGTCCCCTTCCTTGATTATCTTCGTGTCAGGCTTTCCGCAGTCACGGCAGAGAACGTATTCAGAAGCGTATTTCCTGACTTTCTCGTTGATCCTAGATGCAGGGACCTTGGCCCCGAACATCAGGGAATTCCTGGTAAGCTTCCCTGGCGTGGCAAGCTCCTTGAGGATGTATTTCAGGAGGTGCTCTGGACTTCTTCCCAGCACACCCGCTATATGGTGGAAGTTACTCACTACAGTCTTGTTACCCTGTATGTGGCCTGTCACTTTAGGTATCTCAAACCGCTCACTCTCAAATACAGACTCAGGCATCTCGCTTCTCGCTTTCTTGAGCATATCTTTGTAATCCATGATTTTTTTGAAGATGAAGCCCATATTTAAATCATGTGTTTTAAATCCGGAGAGAAAGATTTAAATACTTTATAAATGAAAGCAAAACCATGGTTTTCGAATCGATGATACGGCCATTGATCGCTGTGAAGCGTCCCTGGGAACTCTTCTTCTACGGGCTTTTCGTCTCATCGGTAGGAACATTCTTGGGATACTGGATATTCAGGGACAAGGCAGACCTGGTCATGATATTCCTCACAACATTCGCATGCATGCCGCTCATGTTCCACGCAATAAGGCATGAAGAG
>Ga0315535_1000814_pt1 | contig 21444 bp, 16 predicted proteins | sample SalMarSW160220MG_2_FD_203092 | JGI IMG/M metagenome (GOLD analysis project Ga0315535, IMG submission 203092) | Salt marsh sediment microbial communities from the Plum Island Ecosystem LTER, Massachusetts, United States - Salt Marsh Sediment SW1602-20 ... | reverse complement strand
TTCAGGTGAATCTGGCAACTGACAAAATAATATCCATATTACTGCTGATGTGTACTATACTGGTAGCATGCGGGAACAACAGGAAAGAAAAGGCCGGGATTAATAAACCCGGGAAGGAGGAAATGGTTGATCTGAACAGGTATTTTGTTCAGAAGGACAGGGAGAGGATCCAGAACTATATTGAGCGTAAAGGCCTGCATATGAAAGAGTCGCCCACCGGTTTGTGGTACGATATAACCAATGAGGGGACAGGCAGGTATTGCAAGGAAAAGGATAAGGTGATATTTGATTATGATTGTTCGTTGCTTGACGGTACAGAATGCTATTCATCAAGGGATCTTGGACCGAAGGAAGTGGTACTCGGAAGAAGTGAAATGGAACAGGGTCTTGATGAAGGATTAAAAATGCTTAAGCCCGGAGCTGATGCAATTTTTATCATTCCTCCATTCCTTGCATACGGGTTGCTGGGTGACAGAAAAAAAATACCACCCAGGGCAGTTTTGGTTTACAGGATATATAACGTGCGCATTGAATAATATTATGGACATATTTACGTTTTTGATAAATATTTGATACTTAAATTCTGATTTAACTATGGCAGGAAAGAATTATTTTAAAGCTTTATGGCTTCCGGTTACTTTTCTTTTAGTCTTTCTTTATTCGTGTAATCCTGCGAGGCAGTATGAAAAGGAGGAAGAATCACAAATTCAGGATTACCTGTCAAAGAATCCGGGACTGCATTTTGAGTTAAAGCCGAGCGGACTGTATTATTACGATGTTAGCGTCGGGACAGGCATTACGCCTGTTGCCCATGACACTGCTTACGTCATGTATACAGCTAAGTTCCTGAACGGGAACGTCATTGATACAAATGTTGGTACTACGGATACTCTTATCTTTGCTGTTGACGAAGGAGGAATGATCAAGGGTTTAGATGAAGGAATAACCTATATGAAAGGAGGAGGTACCGCCCTGCTTCTGATACCGTCATCACTGGCTTATGGTCCAACCGGATTTTATAATATTGGAGGCTATACTCCACTGTTATTTGAAGTGTACCTTTCCAGGGTAGTCCAGGGTCCGGGTCCGGGTAAATAATATTATTTCAACAAGAAAATAACAAGCTTTCCGTTTAAATCCGGAGGATTTTTTCGCCATTCTTCTATCCTCAATGTTCTTATGTGTTCAGTATCGAGGGTTATATCTGCTGCGATACAAAGCTGAGTGTCATTCCTGCATACTGAGAGCAGTGAATCAGCCATTTTCTGTGCCCTGTAGGGAGTTTCCATAAATATCTGCGTATATCCTCCTCCTGTCTTTTTTTCAAGTTCCCTGATCTTTGCTGTTCTTTCTGCCGGTTTTACAGGGAGATAACCACTGAAGGTAAACCGCTGTCCGCTGAATCCCGATGATATCAGTGCCAGGATGATGGATGACGGACCGCTCATCGGAATCACCTGTATTTTTTTATGGTGTGCCAATGCCACAATCCTGGCACCCGGATCTGCGACACCTGGCAATCCTGCTTCACTCATAAGTCCGCAATCGGTGCCTTTCAGAACCGGTTCCAATAAAGAAGAAACATCAGCATCGGCTGTATGCTCGTTGAGCTCATAAAATATAGTATCATCAATGGGGAAATTACTGTCAATCAGCCTGAGGTATCTTCTGGCACTCCGAATATCCTCAACAATAAAAAAACGCAGTCTTCGGGTTATATCAAGCACTTTTAAGGGTATGACCTTCGAAAAGTCATTTCCTCCCAAAGTAACCGGTAGAAGATATATTGTGCCTTTCAATACCTGAATTTTACAAAGTCAAATATAAGAAATAAACCCGATGCCGCTGCAACTGCAATATTTAGCATATCTTTTGAAAAATACTTAATTTTAATATAGGTTTGTCATGAAATAAACATGCTGTGAAAATAACATTTCTCGGAACAGGAACATCACAGGGAGTTCCGGTTATTGCATGTGAATGCGATACCTGTCTTTCAACCGATCCGCATGATAAAAGACTGCGCACCTCTCTTCTGCTGGAAACCAGGGATACTGTCCTTCTGTTTGACGCAGGTCCTGATTTCAGACAGCAAATGCTCACTCATCATGTTACCAGGCTTGATTCTATCCTTCTAACTCATGAACATAAAGACCATATAGCCGGTCTGGATGATGTGCGGGCTTTCAATTATAAAAGCAAGGATGCCATCGATATCTATGCTGAGGATAGGGTGCAGAAAGCGGTCAGAAATGAATATTCATATGTTTTTTCGGAATACCAGTATCCCGGAATTCCTAAAATGAGACTTAATCAGATTCCCGATCACGAATTCAGTATTAAGGGCGTCAGTATTGTTCCGATAAGGGTCTTTCATTACAGGTTACCCGTTTATGGATTCAGAGTTGGGGATTTTGCTTACATTACTGATGCAAATTACATTCCGGAAGAAAGCAAGAAAAAACTTTTCGGAGTAAAACGCCTGGTGATTAATGCTTTAAGAAAGGAAAAGCATATTTCTCACTTTAGCCTGGGGGAAGCCATCGATTTCATCGGGGAGATATCTCCTGAAAAAGCTTATATTACTCATATAAGTCACATGATGGGGAAGTATTCAACCGTATCCAGAGAATTACCTGAGGATGTTATGCTGGCTTATGACGGACTTACCCTGGAATTTGATGATTGACAGCCTATTTTCTCCTTCTTTTTTTGAAAGTGCTGTTCAGTTTTCTCTGGTATTGAGGTGAGAAGTAAAAGCGATTACGCCCAAGCTGTTCAGTATTTACCTTAGATGCAGCCCTTCTTTTTCTGTAATATGGATTCTTCCTGGTTGATGCACATGAAATTGCTATCAAAATTAAGAGGGTGATCAGCAGGCACTTTGTTATCTTGGAAAAGTTAGACATGCTCACATCTTAATTTGAATGGATTTTAAAAATACAACTAATTTGATAAATAAGAAATAAATGCAGGATTATTATTTTTTTAAAACAGCCCCGGGAAAAGATTTTTTTAATGACGAGTAAGTTTTAACTTGCATTCGGAATCCACGATTTTTAAGATTGAGGATTGGACCAGGTGCAGGACCGGGACTATTGATATTTAAGCTAGTTATTCAATAACCATGTTATCTGTTCCTGACAGCCTGTATATTAATTCATCAGTACAATTTTGGGAAATTATATGTTAATCAGGAAGAATTTTTCAGCCACAAGAGTACTCTGCCTTATCTGCATGGTATCAATCTTGTCCGGAATCCATGTCAAAGCACAGGTTTTTAGAGGATTTAAACTGGAAGGCAGGTATGGCCTGAAAGTTAATGGCCTGGTATTTTCTGATAGTAGCAGTATATCCCTGCCGGGAATACGTCCTCTTTTTAGTTTCCAGCTGAATGACAGGCATTTCAGTTCGGGTAATATTATTGCCGGGGCGAAAGACAACAAATACTTCCAGACCTATGATGATGGACTTTATGTGACTACCACAATAAACACCGGTACAGATACCGGCATTAGCGGGGAGATCCTGTTTGAGAACAGGGGAGGGGATACAGTGACAATTAGCAATGTTGTTCTATTCGGTGAAAATGACAGCTCGGTATATATAACCGGTTACGGGCCATCCGGACTTGCAAGAGCATGTCTTTTCAGACCTGGTTACCGGCCTCTCAGAGTTATTCTGCCCGATAATGCCTGGGAAATGGGATATTGTTCTTTCCGGATCAGTAAAGATCTTTCAATTTGCGGGATAGTCCGCAGGACATATGTGTCAGTAGGGAAAAGTTTTCGTTATTCAACGGTTCTGTATCCCAACACACGGGTAACCTATACTTTCCATGCTGATATTTTCACGGGTGTTTGGCAGAATGGATTGCGTCTTATGTTTCGGGACAGGTACCTGTATGATCTTGATAAATTTGATAATACCCTCTATGAACGCAAAGACCTTGCATGGATAAGAGGTGCCTATCTCATTGTTCTGCAGATGGCCTGGGATAAGGATTTTTACGATCGCTCTACCGGAAAATATACTTTCCCGGAAGTTATCAGAAATGGCCTTTCGAAGTTTGGGAAAATAGATGTTTACGGTATCTGGCCCACATGGCCGCGACTTGGGCTGGATCAGCGTAACCAGTGGGATATGTACGGAGATCTGCCTGGAGGTATCCGTCAACTCAGAAATTTTGTTCAGATGTCAAAACTGACCGGGACAAGGTTTTTTATAGCTTATAATCCCTGGGACAACAGTACAAGACAGGAGAATCATTATAAAGGTATGGCCAGACTACTGGAGGAGACTGATGCCGATGGTGTGGTGCTGGATACCCAGGGAAGTTCAAGCTATGAATTGCAGGCTGCTGCAGACAGTGTAAAAGGAGGAGTGATTATGTATTCGGAAGGTATGGCTGTGCCAAAGTACATGCCAGGGATAATATCCGGAAGAGTACACAATGCAATATATCTAAGCCCTGAACTTAATCTTAATAAACTTATCAAACCCGATTTTTCAATTTTCAGGGTGTGCGATGTCGGGGAAGATATCATCCACAGGGAACTGGCCATAGCATTCTTTAACGGCTATGGCAGTGAACTGAATATGTTCCGCCCCGGTAAGAGAGATGATAATTACAGGAAAGACATGGATTATCTTGCTAGTACAACATTTGTACTGAGACAGAACAATGATGCTTTCCTTGATAAGAACTGGACGCCTCTTATTGGAACAAAGAGTGATAATATCTATGTTAACAGGTGGAACTCGGGTAAGAAGACTATATATACAGTCCTGAATATGAAACCGGAAGGTTATAATGATAACCTGTTCAGGGTACCCGACACTACCGGGCGACATTTTGTATCAATATGGAACCATAACGAGCTGAAACCCGTAAGATCTGTAAAAGGTTTCTACATAAAGGCTGAAGCAACAGGATGGAATGCATCATTTGCCGGTACAAGAAAAGAAGGCTCTGTTGATTGTATAGGAGAATTTCCGCGGCTGATAAAATCTTATTTAAAGGGTGATTCACTGAATATCAGGCTTGGTAATGCAGGTAAGGTGCTTATTTACAAGGGAATACCATCATTTCAGTCGGAATTTAAGGAGTTTGATGCTTTAAATGATACAACGGTCAGCATCAAAAGTCTCTTTGGATATTATGAGGGTAAGATTGTGATCCAGCTTATAAAAGACAACCTTCTCAAAGATGAAAGAGTTTATAATCTTGAAGGAGGTAAGCCCTGGATAATAAGCAGTGTTCTCAGGACAAAAAGGGCGATTTCAAAACCGGAAGATATGGTCCTTGTTCCAGGAGCAAATATTTTGCTAAATCTTACATCGAATGATGATTTTGTTCCATATCCCGATCTTGGAACTGACAGTATAAAGGTTGACAGTTTTCTCATTGACAGGTTCCCTGTAACCAACTCACAATACTATGATTTTGTCAGTCAGACAGGTTATTGGCCGGCGGATACAACCCGGTATCTGAGAAACTGGGAGAGCGGAATGTATAAGCAGGGGCAGGAGAATTATCCTGTTGTATATCTAAGCTATGAAGATATGCAGGCTTATGCAAAGTGGGCAGATAAGCGCCTTCCCACCCAGCCTGAGTGGCAACTGGCCGCCCAGGGAACCGATAACCGCATGTGGCCGTGGGGTAATGAGTTTCATGGTACATACTGTAACAATTCGTTTGAGAAGCCCACACCGGTTGATGCATTCATGAAAGGACAGAGTCCGTATGGAGTAGCCGATCTTGTAGGTAATGTTTGGCAGATGACAAATGATATGTACTTTGATGGGAATTATTATTTCACCATAATACGTGGTGGCAGCTATTATAAGCCTGATTCAAGCTGGTGGTATGTTAAGGGTGGTCCTCAGCCTCTAAACAAGACACAGATGATGCTACTGGTATCTCCGGGCTTTGACAGGAGTGCCACGGTCGGTTTCAGGTGTGTCAGAGATGTTGATACAGGCCGCATGAGAGATAGAAAATAGCTGGTTGCTGCAACTGATTTCTCAATCAGGCCGGCTCTTTTCAAAGTAGCTGTTTACAGATAATCAGTGTCAGGAAATCCTTCCTGCACCATTTCCTATGGATGGTTTGTAGAAATCGGGAACCAGCCCGGTTTTTTTCTGGTAAATAGCAGAAAGGTCGGCGATGAATTCACCAACATACTCTTTTTTAACAATGCTTACAGTACAGCCCCCGAAACCTGCTCCTGTCATTCGTGTACCGATAACTCCCTTGATCTTCCTGCCTTCGTAAACGAGTGTATCCAGTTCCTTCCCGGTCACTTCATAATCATCTTTAAGAGAATCATGCGACTGGTTCATCAGTTCTCCAAACCGTTCAATATTATTATGTTTCAGTACTTCCACGGCTTCAAGTACCCTGCCGTTTTCACTGATGACATGCCTGGCTCTTCTCAGAAGTACCGGATCCTTAATATAAGTTCCAAGCTGGGGGATCTCTTCAACGGTAAGCTCACTAAGGTTGCGAACCGGCTTGTATGCCTGAAGCAGCTCCACAGCTTTTTCACATTCAGCACGTCTTTCATTGTATTTTGAATCGGTAAGACCCCTGCGTTTGTTTGTATTTGTTATTATAAGCGAATAATTACTGAGTTTTACCGGGACATTCTCAAAATCCAGTGTATCACAATTCAGAAATATAGCATGATCTTTTTTCCCGTAGCCTACTGCAAACTGATCCATTATGCCACAATTCATACCCACAAACTCATTTTCGGCCCTCTGGCTCATTTTAACCATGTCCATAGTACTGATGCCGGCACTGAAAAGGTCATTCAGTGCGACAGCGGTCACCATTTCTATTGAAGCTGAAGAAGAAAGGCCTGCCCCGTTGGGGACATCTCCATGGTAAAGAAATTCCAGTCCTGTGAATAAGGTACCTTTCTTTAAAAATTCATTTATTACACCCAGTGGGTAATTGATCCATTTTTTGCCGGTATTGGTAAACAAGCCGTCAAGCTGGACAGAAATATCTTCATCGAAGTTCAATGTGCTGAACTTGAGGATTTTGTCACCTGTTGTGCGTATCAGCAGATAAGTTCCGTAGTTTAATGCACAGGGAAAAACGAATCCCCCGTTATAGTCCGTATGTTCTCCGATAAGGTTAACCCTACCGGGAGAGAAAAAAAGAACAGGTTTGTTATCCCTGTTACCATATTTTTTAAAGAACTTCTCCGACAGTTCGAGGTTATCCATTTTTATACTTTTAATTTCTTCTCAATTTCGTTAATCTGGTTTCTGAAGTGTTTATCAGTGTCTATAAGGTTATTTACTGTTTTGCAGGCATGGAGCACAGTCGCATGATCCTTGCCTCCGATATGAGAACCTATGCTGGCAAGTGATGCCTTTGTCAGGCTTTTCGAGAAATACATTGAAACCTGACGGGCCTGGACTATTTCCCTTTTTCTTGTTTTTCCCTGTATCAGTTCAATAGGGATCTTATAATAATCACATACAATCTTCTGGATGTAATCAATTGTTATCTCCCTGCGGGTAGTACTTATGAGTTTTTCCACCATCATCCTGGCGAGGTCGAGAGTTATCTCCTTCCTGTTCAGTGTTGACTGGGCATAAAGAGATATCAATACTGCTTCCAGTTCCCTTATATTATTGGATATGTTTGCGGCCAGATATTCAAATATCTCATCAGGCAATTCAATACCGTCATTATAGGCTTTCTTTCTCAGGATAGCCAGGCGTGTTTCATAATCTGGTCTCTGGAGGTCAGCCTGCAAGCCCCATTTAAAACGTGAGAGTACCCGTTGTTCCATACCCTGCAGTTCAACAGGAGGTCTGTCGCATGTCAGGATCAATTGCTTTCCTGACTGATGCAGGTGATTAAAAATATGAAAGAAGATATCCTGGGTCTTTTCCTTACCTGCAAATTCATGAACATCATCCAGTATCAGCACATCAATCATCTGGTAGAAATGGAGAAAATCATTTTTGTTATTGTTCCTGACAGAATCAGTGAACTGTGTCTGGAACTTATTTGCATTTACATAAAGAACGGTCTTGTCAGGATGTTTTTCTTTAACAAGTATGCCAATAGCCTGGGCAAGGTGGGTTTTTCCCAAACCAGAATCTCCATAAATCATTAAAGGATTGAAAGCTGTACCTCCCGGATTATTACCCACGGCAATACCGGCAGAGCGTGCCAGCCTGTTACATTCACCCTCTATATAATTATTGAAATTATAATCAGGGTTAAGTTTCGGATCAAAATGAACCTTCTTAATCCCAGGTATTACAAAAGGATTTTTTATTGAAGGCTGGGTTGCATCAAATGGAACCTGTACAGGTTTATTGTTCAGATCAGTTTTATTCCTTGAAGGATATCTTACTGTATAAGGTTTACCGTCAGAATAGTTTGAATTCTCCATAACGACGTTGTATTCAAGCTTGGCATCAGTCCCGATCTCCCTTCTGAGTGTCTTCCTTAAAATATCAATGTACTGTTCTTCAAGATATTCATAGAAAAATGGACTTGGCACCTGAATAGTCAGAACATTGTTTTCAAGTTTAAGGGGAACAATCGGCTCAAACCATGTCTTGTAACTGATGGATGGAATAATATCCTTTATTATTTGCAGACAGCTATTCCAAACGTCATTATGTGACTTGTTCATTTAATTTGTTTTTTTTAATAGTCTAAGGTTAGAATCTCGCTGATTCGGATAGCAATGTTTGTAAAAAAAAAACTAATAAAAAAAAGTTTTTTCGCTTGACTTTTTCAAAAAAAGCATATGTTTTTAACGTTCAGTAACTTATAAGGTATTTTTTTTTGATTAAAATAATTGCTTGATATTTAGTTATTTAAACACTATAAGCCAAATTTGCCAGTGTATAACAATTTATTATAAATTTATGCTCAAAATTCAACAGGGTTGCGAAAGAATTAGTATTATATTGTCCTGTGTTTCCCCCCTCTTTTTTAATATAAAGATAATCTGAAATTTAAAAAAGTTTTAGGGTTCTTGTTATTTTTTTCCGAAAACCGAAAAATGTACATATCGTTTCGGATTTGCTTTCAGATCCTGAAGCAGAAGATTCAGGCTCTCAAGGCTGTTTGAGAGATTCGTGTAAAGCGAATCGTTTGTGAAGAGCTGACCGGCAGTGCCTTTCCCGTCATTCATTTTGTTCATTAATTCTGAAGCCTGTTCAAGACTTTTTTTAAGGTTGAGGATAGAGCCATAAATATCAGCGGCAGCAAGTGTGTCCGAGATGGATGACAGGTTGGTAAAGGTACTGTTCATCTTGTCTGTATTGTTAGCCAGCATAAGCGAGAACTTGTTCACATTGTCAAGTGTGGTTTTAAGATCCTGCTCTCTCGATCCGAGTATGTTATTAAGGCTTTTGGTTGTTCCGTTTATATTTGACAGTGTTTCCTGGAGATCCTTTCTGAAATTGTCGTCCATTATAGCATCAACAGACTTTAGAACACTGTCTATCCGTACCACGAGGTTTTCCAGTTTCACTTTTACAGGTATAAGTTCTGTATCAATCTTATCTGTCAGAGATTCGGCGAGGCTCCCGGGAATTGTGTCTCCGTGTGAATAGAATCCCGGTCCGTTACCATAAATAAATTCCACCTTCATTCCCCCGAGAACTGAAACAGGAACTATTCTGGCCACCGTATTCTTTGGTATTTTAAAATGCCTGTCAACAGAAAATACAGCCAGCAGTTTTCCACTTGTCGGATTCAGGAACCTTATTGACTGCACAACTCCCACCTGGTAGCCATTGACTTCGACAGGACTCGATTCCTCCAATCCTCCAACTTTTTCATAAACAGTATAATAGAAAGCCGAACTTTTAAAGAAATCCTTGCCTTTCAGGAAATTAAATAACCATATAAAGGCAATTATGGTTATAAGAACAGCACCCCCGACTTTAACTTCGTTCGAAATTTTTTTCATTTAAATCAGATTTATTTAAGCCTGTTATTTTCCAGGACCTGTTGCAAAGGTAATATTTTGTTGTCTTTTACAGCAATTACAAAGGCATCAGGGAAGATACTTTCTATCTTTTTTCTGTACAGGGCTGCGGAATCATAAGTCAGAAAAGCTCCTGTTGCATATTTATATAATCCGTCTATTTTGATTTCTATAATATCATTTATCCCTTTGAAATTTGAAGGAGTGGTGGATATACTTGAGCCGGATGTTGCCACCTGTACCTTGAAAACCACACCATTATTTCCGGTTGTGGCATCTGAATCTGCAGGCTGGTTGTTATCCCACGAGATGCCGCTTTTATGGTCTATCTCGTTAATATATTGCTTACAGGCCCTGTAGATGGCCGAAGCGAGATAATCCTGTCCCTGTTCAGAATTCAGGAATTTTTCCTCCGTTGGATTTGTTATAAAACCGGTCTCAACCAGAACACTTGGCATTGTTGTTTTAAAGAGTACCCAGAACCCTGCCTGTTTTACATCGCGGTCGTTTCTGTTGACTCTTTCCCTGAATTCTTTCTGTATCCTGGAAGCCAGGTCTATGCTCTGTTCCTGGAAAACTTTTTGTGTCAATGAGAACATTATATAGGAAACTTCCGATTTAGGATCAAATCCTTCATATTTGGCGGAATGGTCATTCTCAAGCAGGATAACTTCATTTTCCTTCATGGCTACCTCGAGGTTTTGCTGGTTCTTAGCAACCCCCATTACATAGGTCTCGGCTCCCCTGACATTTTTTTGAGGAGCTGAGTTGGCATGAATTGAAATAAAGAGATCCGCTTTATTTCTATTCGCTATCTCGGGTCTTTCTCTTAATTCCGGGTATGTGTCGCCTGTGCGGGTATAAATTACCTTTGCATTTTTTATATTTTCATCAATATATTTGCCTGTTTTTAAGGCAATTGCAAGTACGACATCTTTTTCCTTGCTGAAAGCGCCAAGAGCACCGGGATCTTTGCCTCCATGACCCGGATCAATGACAATTACCCATTGCTTATTGGTTAAATCCTGACTCTGACAGGGCATTATCATAACCAACAGGAACATGAAAACAGAAATCAATTTTAAATGGTGTATATTTTTATACTGTTGTTTGCCGTTTATAATTTCTGAATCCATATTTTTAGTTAGTGTTTTTTAATTAGTTTTGCGCTGGCATCCACAGGATCCTGTAAAAACTATACAAAAATAATATTTAAGTTGTATTTTTTTAAAGAAAAGCGGTTACTTCTGATGGTCCTGTTGATGGCCCTCTATGTAATGTCATTTGCCCAGGTGAATAATGTTACAGTCGATACCGTTCTGGTTCCCAGCGATACTCTCAGGTTTGATACAACCGGTCTGAGGCTTGTAAAAGTATCAAAAAACGCTATTGAATCAAAGATCGTATATTCTGCAGCAGGCTATATCAGGAATGATATGAAGCACAGGCAGGTAACCTTAATTAAGTCGGCGGTAGTAACATACGGAACCATGGAGATCAAGGCCGATTCCATTGTCTTTAACATGAACACCAACCTGTTGTTTGCTGCCGGTATTGAAGATACATCAGGTGTGGTGCAGGGAAAACCGGACTTCAAGGATGGAAGTCAGCAGTTTACTGCTGATGAGCTTACCTACAACTATAAGACTCATAAAGCACTTATTAAAAATATTGTTACAAAGCAGGAAAGCGGCTTGTTGCACAGCCAGTTTACCAAGTTGCTAGCCGACGGAACCTCCAATATCTCGAGAAGCACTTATTCAACCTGCGATCTTGATACCCCTCATTATTATATAAATCTTCCGAAAGCAAGAGTGTATCCCGGAAAGAAGATAGTATCCGGTCCGGGTAACCTTGTCATTGAAGGAATTCCTCTTCCTCTTTTTATTCCGTTTGGCTATTTCCCGATCGAAACCAAAAAGGCTGCCTCCGGGATCATCTTTCCAAGGATAGGACAGGAGAACAGAAGGGGGTATTCCCTGACTGATGGGGGTTATTATTTTGCCATCAGCGACTATTTTGACCTGGCTTTGAAGGGAAATGTCTACTCTAACGGTACATGGTTGGTTAACGCAACGTCGAACTACAAAAAGCTTTACAAGTACAGCGGAAACTTTAATTTCAGCTACGCAAACAACATAAGCGGGCATCTCGGCCTGCAGGATTACAGCAAGGTAATAAATTACAGGCTTGGATGGACCTTTACACAGGATCCGAAGGCATCCCCGGGATCAAGATTTTCAGCCAGTGTCAATATGAGTTCCAACGGCTACGACCGGAACAACAGCTATGTTGTGTCGGAACATGTTACCACACAGAGGCAATCCAGTATAAGTTATTCCAAATCATGGGACGGTACACCTTTTAATTTCGCGATGAGTGCCAATCACAGCCAGAACGTGAAAACCGGTGATGTAAACCTTGACCTGCCCAAGATGGACTTCAACATGGCCAGGATATATCCTTTTAAAAGTAAATACAGTACCGGCAAATCAAAGTGGTACCAGGAACTTCAGCTGTCATACACGGCTAAGATCGATAACCAGATAAAAACAAAGGACAGTCTCCTGTTCTCGAGCGACATATTCGATAAAATGAATAACGGGTTCAAGCACCAGATACCTATGAGTATCCAGATCCGGCCTTTTAATAATTTTTCTATCTCACCGTCATTGACATACACAGGTGTACTCTACACAAAGAAGCTGGAAGAATTATGGAATCCTGATAAAAAAGCTGTGGAGACCGATACTCTGAGTGGAGCATTTTATGGGCAGTCATTCAGTCCTTCAATTAACGCGGGGTACAGTCCGCAGATATTTGGTATGTACACATTTACAAGGCCTAATTCCAGGATACAGGCTATAAGGCATGTTATTAAGCCTTCTGTCGGTTTCAGCTTTGTGCCGGCCCTGGCAGGACTGAGTTCGAAAATGTACAGGCAGGTTCAAACTGATGCCGACGGAACAATGCAGCAATATTCTATTTTTAAAAATGGTATTTTCGGTACACCATCCCTTGCCAACAAGAGCGGCAATGTGTCTTTTAATCTTGTTAACATACTGGAAGCAAAGGTGTTCGACAGAAATGACACAACAGGCAAGCCAAAGAAGGTAAAGCTAATCGATAACTTCAGTATTTCTACTTCCTATAATATTTTTGCGGACGAGATGCGATGGTCACCAATTGTCATGCGGCTTCATACTTCACTGTTCAACAGGATAAATATCTCGGCCTCCAGCCACTTTTCATTGTATTCAATTAATGATTCAACCGGCAGGACAATATCCAAGTTTTATCTAACAGATAAAGGCAAGCTTCTAAGGCTTACCAATTTTGATACCAGCCTTGATTTCAGTCTGAGCGATCTGCTCTCGGGCAAGAATAGTGGCAACAGGGGGGCGGGTTCCTCAGCAGGCAGGGGAGCTGTAGATAATAATAATCCCCTTGAAGGATCGGGCGATCAGGTGCAGAGCGATTCCGGCTCAGGTTTATATGATGAGTACGGATATCCTGTTTTTGATGTTCCATGGTCGATGAATGTAAGCTACAGTCTCAGCTATTCCAAGCCCGGACTGAAATCGATTATATCACAGACACTGTCAGTCAGGGGTAATGTTTCACTGACGAAAAAGATGTCGATCACATATACCAGTGGTTATGATTTCACAGGTAAAAAAATAACAATGACACAGATAGGTATAACCCGCGATCTGCATTGCTGGGAGATGAATTTCAACTGGGTTCCCAATGGCACCATGAAAATGTGGAACTTTACCATACGTGTCAAGGCCAGTGTTCTTGGTGATCTGAAATACGAGCGCAGGAAGGATTTCCACGATACATATTAATGATAAAAAAAGAGGGTGACATCTAGACACCCTCTTTTAAGCTATACTTAGTGTATTATTCTGCTATAATCTCAAAATCAACCTCAACTTTAACATCCCTGTGGAGTCTGATGACAGCTTTGTAATTCCCTACTTCCTTGATCTGATCTTCAGGAAGTGTTATATTTTTGCGGTCAATATCAAATCCTTTTTCCTTGAGTGATTCGGCTATCTGGATGGTATTTACGGATCCGAAGATCTTTCCTGTTGAGCTTGTCTTTGCACCGACTACTATTTTTACATCAGCAAGTTTCGCAGCTATCTCCTGTGCTTCATCTTTGATCTTTTCTTCTTTGTGAGATCTTTGCTTCAGGTTTTCACTGTGCATTTTCTTTGCGGAAGGAGTGGCAGCAATTGCATATCCTCTGGGGATAAGAAAGTTTCTTCCGTATCCGTCTTTTACACTTACGATGTCGTCCTTCTGGCCAAGTTTGTTTACATCATGCAATAATATAATTTCCATAAATGATCCTCCTTATTTTAATAGGTCAGTAACGTAAGGAAGAAGAGCAATATGCCTGGCTCTTTTGATGGCTTTTGCCACTTTCCTCTGATATTTGAGTGATGTACCGGTAATCCTTCTGGGAAGAATCTTACCCTGGTCGTTTAAGAACTTTTTAAGGAATTCAGGATCCTTGTAATCTATATACTTTATCCTGTTTTTCTTAAACCTGCAGTATTTTTTCTTTTTGACCTCAACCGTAGGGGGAGTCAAATACCTGATTTCTGATTCATTTTGTGCCATATATTATTCCTCCTTCGATTTAACTGATTCTCTTTGTTTCCTTTTCTTTTCTGCATATTCGATAGCAAATTTCTCCATCCTGAAAGTTAAAAATCTTATTATCCTTTCATCTCTACGGTATTGAATTTCAAGCTTTTCAATAAGTTCGCCGGGACCTTTGAATTCAATCAGGTAATAAAAGCCGGTCGACTTCTTCTGGATGGGGTAGGCCAGCTTTTTAAGGCCCCAGTTTTCTTCATGAACGATCTCACCCTCGTTGTCGGTGATGACCTTCTTGAATTTTTGTACCGCTTCCTTCATCTGGTTCTCAGACAAAACGGGAGTTGCAATGAAAACGGTTTCGTACTGATTTAACATAGTAATTAATTGTTTATTAGTTTAATGATTTTGGCTCGCAAAAGTACAACTATTTTAATTATTCAAAAAATAATATTTGAAAATTTTAGCTATTATTCTGCGTCCCCTGATTAAAATATCATTAGCTGACTTAATTTTATCAAACGATTTTAACAGCAAGGCTTTTTGATTATATTTGTATCACTACTTTTTGAGAAAACCGGAGCTGCTTATTTATGGAAAACTTCATTGTTTCAGCAAGAAAATATCGTCCTTCAACATTTGATATGGTCGTTGGCCAGGATTCGATAACCAATACGCTGAAAAGTGCCATTAAAAATAATCATCTTGCACAGGCTTATCTCTTTTGCGGACCGCGAGGAGTAGGAAAAACAACCTGTGCCAGGATATTTGCAAAGACTATTAACTGTGATCATCTGGGTGAAAACCTTGAAGCCTGCGATGAATGCGAATCATGCCTTGCCTTTAACTCAAACCGGTCTTTTAACATACATGAACTTGATGCAGCCTCGAATAACAAAGTGGAAGACATCAGGAGTCTGAACGAGCAGGTAAGAATACCTCCGCAGGTTGGTAAATACAGTATATACATCATTGATGAAGTTCATATGCTGTCATCTTCAGCCTTTAATGCATTTCTGAAGACACTTGAGGAACCTCCTTCACATGCAATATTTATACTCGCAACAACAGAGAAGCATAAGATAATACCAACTATTTTATCGAGATGCCAGATATTTGATTTTAACCGGATTAGGATAGACGATATCGTAGGCAGGCTTGTGTATGTTGCAAAAAATGAAGGGATTGAAGCCTCTGAAGAGGCACTGCATATAATTGGCCAGAAAGCTGATGGAGCGATGCGCGATGCCCTGTCAATATTTGACCAGATAGTTAGCCTTACAGGAAAGAAAATTGAATACAGGGATGTCATCGAAAATCTTAACGTTCTCGATTATGAATATTATTTCAGAACAGTTGAGGCTGCTGTAAATGGTGATGTTTCCACTGCCCTGCTAACCTTTAACGAAGTACTTGAAAAAGGTTTCGACGGTCATAATTTTATTTCCGGACTAAACAGTCACCTGCGAGACCTGCTTGTCAGCAAGGATCAGTCAACTATTAAGCTGCTTGAAGCTACTCCGGGGATAAAGCAGAAGTATCTTCAACAGACAGGGGGATGTTCAGTTGATTTCCTCTATAAAGCCCTGGAAACAGGAAGTAACTGCGATCTTTCATATAAAGGCAGTAAAAATCCCCGTTTGCATATTGAACTTGCCCTGATAAAGCTCTGCATGATAACCGGTGAAAAGACACCTGAACCTGAAAAAAAAAAGCCTGATATCGGAAAACAGGTAAAAGAAGAAACAGAGATACCCCTGCCATCAAAATCAGAAATTATTCGTGATGATATACGTCCTGAAGAAAAGAAACCAGGCGTATCGAATGATACCGGGGTAAGCCATGCACCGGTAATAGAAAAACCCGCAAGAACTTTTTCCATAAAGGATATGATATCAGGGGAACCTGAAAAGGGGAAAAAAAGTGATGGAGAGTCTGAAGTTGCTGAAAACAAAGAATCTGACCAAGCCAGGGAGAAATTCACCCCGGATTCATTTAACGAAGCATGGAAAGAGTTTACGGATCACCTTAAAGATGACGGGACAAGAGTAGTGAGTATGTTCAATTCTATAAAACCTGAATTTGAGGATGAAAATACACTTAAGATACATCTTAGTAATGCTGACCAGCGGGACCTTTTTGTGCAAAGTTATAAACACAGGCTAATTTCATTCCTGAAAGAGAGGTTCGTACTTCCGGAATTTGATATAGAGACACATATAGATATTGTTGAGACTAATGGTGCACTGTATACTGACGAACAGAAAGCCACATATCTTTTTAATAAATATCCTGTACTGAAGGATATGAAAAAGAGCTTTAACCTCGATATCAGTTGATAAACAAATGCTGAAAGCTAAGTCTGATAACCATGGAGGTGAAGATTACCTGAGATATCTTGAAAATGAAAAAAAGATATCTGATCAGATCATTGATTATTCAAGATCGATGATCACTATAATCAACAGGAAGTATGGTTATGAGAAGGCAAATGCTACATTTTGCAGAGCACACAGGATGCTCACCGATTCTATTGTCGGACGGTCGCTTGGTGATATCTGGGGTGAAAATACTTTCAAGGCATATATTAAAAAAAATATTGATGAGTGTTTTGCAGGTAAGACAGTAAGATATGAAGCATCATTTGAGACTCCGGGCCTGGGGATAAGATATTTTGAAGTTATTTTCAGACCTTTGTCGACTGGTAATGGTGAGGTAACACACCTGCTGGCAGAGACTACCGATATAGATGATCTTATCCATTCGAGGAAGGCTGTCATCGAAAAGGAGGAAGAATTCAGGACTTTTGAAACAAACCTTCCTATCGGATTCCTGCGAGTTGATCCCGAAGGAAAGATAATACATGCCAACAGGACATTTCTCAGGATAATGGAATGTGGTGAGGAAGTACCGGTCCTGGGTATTAATGTCAGAGATTTTTATGTAGAGCAGGGCATTTTTGAAATGCAACTGGACCAGCTGGCAGAGTTCAACACCAGGAGTTTCGGCAGAGTTTACCTGAGAAACTGTAAAGGAAGGGAAATACCCTGCAGACTTTCTGCTTATGTTGCCCTTGATGACAATGGAAGAACTTCATATATAGATTTTGCGCTGGAGGATTCCTCACGTGAACTAATGCTTGAGAACAGGTTGTTACAGGCCCAGAAGCTTGAAACGATTGGTGCTCTCGCAGGTGGTGTCGCTCACGATTTTAATAATATACTGGCAACAATCTCAGGCTATGCAGAGATGCTGCAGGAAGATCTTAAGAGCGATAATAATCATTATAAGAAAGCCTCGCGGATCATATCGGCAGTTTCAAGAGGCTTATCACTGACCAAGCAGATACTTACCTTCAGCAGGCAGGTTGAACAGGAGAAGGTCCCTGTCAGTGTCGCTGAAGTACTGAAGGAGACGATTGGCTTCATCAAACCGGTACTTCCTTCAGGGATAACAATAAAAAGTAAGCTGTCAAAAAATGTCGTATGGGTATTAGCCGATCCGACACAGCTGTTCCGGATTTTTCTGAACCTAATGACAAATGCATTCCAGGCTATGGAGGAAAAAGGAGGAAAACTGGCAGTAACACAGACAGTTGTTGAAGGACGCTCAGTAAGGAGTGAACTGAATAAGGATATTGTTGCTGATGAATATGTACTTATCTCTTTTAAGGATACAGGAAAAGGAATGGAACCATCACTTCTTAAAAGAATTTTTGAGCCTTTCTTTTCGACACGCGAATTTGGCAAGGGAACCGGGCTTGGTTTATCGGTTGTCCATGGAATAGTAACTGAGATGGAGGGTGAAATTCTTGTCTCAAGTGAGAAGGACAAAGGTTCTGTTTTCAATATTTACCTGCCGGTTCTAAAATACACTGCTGAACCACTGGCAGGTGAAAAAAGGAAAAAGATATTGTTCTTTTCAGGAAATAAACACGAATCCCGGATCCTTATCATTGCTCTTGAGAGCTCAGGCTTTGATCTGATCAGTGCAAACGACAGCGATGATCTTTATTCAATTTTTACGGAACCGGGAAATAGTCCTGACCTTATTATATATATGGCAGATACAGAAATGATAAAGCAGGAAGATCTTGCCGGTTTGTATAATGAGTTGAAAATTGAAACACCCTGTATTTTAATTACAGATCCCGACCATGGTGTAATCGAAGAAAATTTGCTAAATTCGGGAATAATAAAGCAACATCTGCTGAAGCCAGTGTCATTGAGAGAATTGCGCGATGCAATTCAATTTGCCATTAAGTAATGAATGTCTTAATTTAAAATTTATGCCGGGGATATTAATTGTTGAAGACGATCTGGAATTAAGGGAGATGCTCAGGATCTCCTTTGCAAGGAAGAAATTTACCGTGCTGGAGGCTGATAATGGCAGGGACGCAATACTCCATTTCAAACCATCTGTCACCGATATTGTTATAACTGACCTTATTATGCCCGATGAGGACGGATTGAAGGTAATAATGAAACTGAAGGAGCAGAAACCATCAATAAGGATAATTGCCATATCGGGAGGAGGAAAGGTCGGCCCCGGAAATTATCTTAATCTTGCAAAGGCACTGGGTGCCAATGCTGTTTTTTCGAAACCGTTCTCAATAAATGATCTTATGATTAAAATTGACGAACTTTTGGAACCTGAACAACATGATTAACAATAGTGTTATTAAAATAAACCAATAAAATTCAAGGCCATGCTTAAAAAGAATATTGAAGATATCTGTAACAGGCAGGTAGAACGGGAGGGATATTCCTCCAATCTGTATTTGTCTATGGCTTCCTGGGCTGAGACTAACGGTTTCAACGGAGTTGCCGGTTGGCTGTATATTCAGGCTGATGAGGAACGTATGCATATGCTTAAATTTATAAAGTATATAAATGAAAGAGACGGAAAAGCAGTTATTCCTGAAATGAAGAAGCCTGCCAGTGAATTCAAGGATGTGGAGGATATGTTCCGCGCAGTGCTGAAACATGAAGAGTTCGTCACGGCAAGTATTAATGAGATTGTTGCTCTTACACTTGAGGAAAAAGACTTTAATACCCATAATTTTCTGCAATGGTTTGTAATGGAGCAGATTGAGGAAGAAGCCTCTGCAAGAGCTATCCTTGATAAACTGCGTCTTGTTGGCAAGAATAATTTGTATCAGTTTGACAGGGATATTTTAAGTCTGCGGGCTGCATCTGCCGGTGCTGAGGAAAATGCATGAAGAAGATCTTTTATCTCCTGTTATGCGGACTTTTTATCCTGGTATCACAGACTGCCAGAGCCCAGAAATTTGTCCCAAATACCGCTGTTAATGCAAGGTGCTATGCTGGTACCAGCGTTAAACGGATTTATGTTCCACCCCCAACATCTTTTTTCAAAAGATCATCTTCCAAGGGGGGGGCAAATATAAAGGTCTATTATTCAGGATTTCCCGACGCCGCTAAAGTAGCGTTTGGTTATGCTGTATCAATACTGGAATCCGTTTTGCCACATGATGCGAAGCTGACCATAGTGGCTAACTGGGCGAAAATTGCATCCGCCGGTACTCTTGGCCAGACTGCTGTTACAGGATATGTAGCCGGTTGGGGAATAAATGCTCTTAATCCCAGGGCATACTATCCGGTGTCACTGGCTGAGAAAATAGCCGGGCATTCTCTTAATGCAGATTCTGTTGGTGACCTGGTTCTGACCATTAACAGTTCGGTAAGATGGTATCTTGGTACTGATGGTGCCACTCCATCAACCAACTATGATCTGGTGACAGTCGTCCTTCATGAAATATGTCACGGACTGGGATTTTATGATAGTATGAACACCAACGGTACTGCTGGCTGGTATGGCATTAACTCCGTACCGATGATTTATGATACTTTTATTGAAGACCAGCCGGGCAGAAAGCTTACCGATACCCTTAGTTATGTGAATTATTCTTCTGATCTGTACACTGCGTTGACAGATAATCAGGTTTACTTCAATGGTCCCCTGCTTACTACATATACAACACTTAATTCATACTCAAGTAACAGGGCAAAGCTATATGCTCCGTCCACCTTTGATCCGGGATCGAGTATCTCACATCTCGATGAGGACGCAACGCTTCCGGTGAATGCCCTTATGACCCCGTTTATTGATCTCGGGGAAGCAATACATGATCCGGGTAATTATACATTGTCCATACTCGACGATCTTGGTTGGGTAAATACGCGTATAAATGCTGATAGCCTGAGAGATACAGAAGCACATATTACTCAGGTCAAACTCTCAATATCTGTAACATCAGATACTCTTTATGATCATGACAGGGTGGGAGTGGTCTATTCCTTCGACAGGTTTGCAACGATCGACACCGTCTTTATGACGTCTGCAGGCTCAGACAGTACCTATGAGACATCAATCAGCATTCCTGGTTATGGATCTGAACTTCAATATTATTATTTTGTCACAGACTATTTTTCCCGTCTTTACCGGTCTCCTTCGTTATACGATGAGCTAAAATACAGCATCTATATTGGAACCGATACCATTAAACCTGTAATAACACATACTCCTGCACAGTATTATATGCAGAATGTAGATACTATTAATATAAAGGCAAACGTCTACGATAATCTCGGGCTAGATACTGTATACATAGAATACCGTATCAATGACGGTACTTCTCATTTTCTGGGTATGAATGCAGGGGAAAACAATAATTTTGCTGCTGTCATAGATGCCGGACTTCTTTCCCTGCAGGGAGGTGATTCACTTAAATACAGGATCTTTGCCATTGACACTGCCAGGGTACCTAATGTTGCGGTTTTGCCTGATAGCGGTTATTTTGCAATAAGTATAGAAGGTATCAGCTCTG
>Ga0315535_1000812_pt1 | contig 21473 bp, 16 predicted proteins | sample SalMarSW160220MG_2_FD_203092 | JGI IMG/M metagenome (GOLD analysis project Ga0315535, IMG submission 203092) | Salt marsh sediment microbial communities from the Plum Island Ecosystem LTER, Massachusetts, United States - Salt Marsh Sediment SW1602-20 ... | reverse complement strand
ATCCCAGGCAGTTTCCTGAAACTCTGAATCCCAAAATAATGTTCCGTTAAAATCAAAAATAACGCCTCCGTTTTTCATAATCCTTTTCATTAATAATCTTTAGCTATCTTTTCTGTTAATATTAAGCACAACGGTCAGCGGTATGTTTAGTTGCTGACTTTAAAGCGATTTCTTATCAAGATACAACAAGCCTTGATAAGAGATAAAACCTTAAAACCGATACTGCAACGGCAATTATCTATACAGCATGTTAGCGGTTCGTGCTTTTTTCCCGTCTTACTTAACTTTCTCTTTTCCCCATAATATAATCAACCCACGATTGCGGAAGCTTCTCTAAAAACGCACCTAACCTCGACATGTACCCTAAGTGATACCTGACTTTTGGTTTATTCATACTCAATACTCTTGCAATTAATTCAGCTACTTTTTCTGGCTCTGTTCTTTTTGTGGCAAATTTTTTTAAGTCTTTTTCTAATTTAACTAAACGACTTTCATAAATATCCACTCTTTCTTTGGGACAATCCTTTAATTTTTCAATAATATTGTTCTCTGTTCGTTTAGGAGAAGGCGTATTAATTACTCCACATCGGATAAGAATATTTTTTATTCCATCAGGACGAAGTTCTAAATTTAATGTTCTTGCCAAATAATTTACAGCAAAATCAGGAGCATGTATGTCAGCCACATAAGGAACAGGAAATAAACCAGGAGTCGAAATCCAAAGTACCCTTCCTTTTGTTAACCGCAATAAAGGAATTAATTCTTGCAAAAGTGAAATATTACCAACAAGTCTTTTTTCTAATTCATCTCTGAAATCAGATATTTTCATTAATTCAATTGGAGCAACATGTCCTCCTCCTGCATTAAAGATTATAGCATATAAAGAAGGTAATTCTTTTTTCTGTATTTGCTCTCTTACAGAATTAGAAATAGTATGTATTTGTTCTTGAATTGTAAGGTCAAGCGGACACAATGGTTTTAGATTATTATATCCAAGTTTATTTAATGCTTCTGCATCAGAATTTTTCCGAACAGATGCTAAAACATTATAACCCTGTTTAGCGAGATAAATAGCAACTGTATTTCCAATACCAGAAGATGCACCTGTTATTAATATTGATTTGTTAAATGAATCAGTCATAATACTTTTATTGTTTGAGTTGTCGATATCTTATAATTGCACTTAGCATAACCGCTAACGTTTGGTATATGAAGCGTAGCATCCCGAAGGATGCTATGATTTTATATACAGTGTTGTGCTTTCGTTGTTTTTTCAACAGTTATTTTCGCTGGGAACACTACACTCTCCATATATCCAGAAAATTCTAAAGCTGTTTCATAGCTGGAAATTAATACCTATTCTTTTTCGGAAGTTACTGTAATAACATAGTCGCCCTCTTGTAAAGAAAATTGCCCAGTTTGTAACCCATCAATTCTACTAGATTGGTTGCGTCCCTCTCCATTAATAATTCCTAAGGTTTGTGATTGAGATACTGGCAACGTGATATTGGCCTTGGTGCCATTTGGAACCGTTATTTCATAAGTATAACTCTCTGATGCTATTTTTTTCCAATTAGATACGATTGCTCCATAGGGCGAATGATAAGTACAGTTTACAGATTCAAGTCCTTCAGGCATTGTCGGTGTTAAAAAGAATTCTTTAAATCCCGGATGATCAGGATCAGGTTGGATACCCGCTAACCAACGATAATACCACTCTGAAACTGTCCCGAACATTGGGTGATTATTCGAGTAGGTATTGTCACTCTCTTTCCATGTTTCCCATATTGAAGTTGCTCCCTGATCAATCATAAAGCCCCAACCCGGATATATTTTACTATTTACAATATCAAAGACTGCATTTGGAGCACCGTATTCGGCAAGTGTTTCCAGTACATACTTAGTACCAAAAATGCCGGTATTAAAATGTCCTGATGGGCCATTAGTAATGGCCGTTAGTAGTGAATCCTTTGCGGCCGGAATCTCATCTTTTGGTATAATTTTATGATAGAGTAAAGTTGCAAATAGCGTTTGCCGATTGATCTTTCCTACATATGGTTTATCCCAAAATTCAGCCCGTATCTGGTTTTCTAATTTATCTGCCAATGCTTCATACTTTTTTACGTCTGCTGCTATGCCCATTTCCCTGGCAAAAGTTTTCATAATACGAGCACATTGCAAATAATGACTGGTGCCGGTGAGTTGTACCGGAACAGGTTCCAGTGATTCATGATCACTTAAGCCCTCATCAACAATTCCTTCAGGATGAATCATGGCTACTTTGTCCATCCACTTGACATTCCGATCATAAAGCTCATTTATAATGTCGGTATCATTGTAGTAAAGGTATAAGTAATATTGCGAAGTCAAGTAAGCTGATTCCCAACTAATACCACAATATTCTATTCCTGTAAATGGTGCTGTATCTACAAAACTTGAATCTTTCATAGCATCTACCCAATCATAGATGGTTTTGCGATAGAAGGATTGCATATCGAAATTGTAAATGAATGCTTCACTTGTGGCATTTAAATCACCTCCGTAGCCAAATTTTTCTCTGGCTGGACAATCTGATTGCACGCTCACCAAATTTGCCAAAAATGTCCTTTCTGAAGCATCCTGGATCGAATTTAATAACTCCGATGAGCTGGAAAAGGTATTTTCATTGGGCACATTGCTATGCATAAAAAGCCCCCTCACATCATCCGTTTTGGGTTTTTCTTTCAATCCCTTTATCTCCATGTACCGGTAAGTGTGGTAGGTAAAATCAGGACTGAACCATTGACCATTCTTATGGCCTATGATATAACTATCCGTCTGCCATGCAATGTCTGGTGCACCAGGACCGCCAACTCCCTTTCTCTTAATTTGGCCTGCTACAGTGGTCATTGGGTTGATACTTCCATCTTCATAAATGCGTTCACCAAACCTGAAGGCAATGGTATCACCTACTTCTCCAGATAATTTAATTTTATAGGTCCCTGTGAAATTCAAACCCATATCAACTATCCAGACTCCTTTTTCAGGAGAAGAAATATCGACCGGGGTTATTTCCTGGGTTATTTCGACAGGAGGAAAAAATGCCTTTTCGAGTTTCCCCCCAGGAGGAATGCCAATGGTAGCGGCTTGCCAATTCTTATCATCAAACCCAGGTTTGTTCCATTCGCCTAATTCATTGTTTGCATTATAGGCAACTCCTATGTACACACTGTTTTTTGTAATTGGGCCTAATGCATATTTCCAGGAATTGTCAGTTACAATTTCTTCTGAATCACCATTTTTAAAAGTAATATGGAGTTTTGCAATAAAGACCGGTTTCCCAACTGTAAGGTCCTCCCTCAGGTTTCTACTTCCCCATTTCCTCATTGGCAAAGGGTTGTAAAAACCATTACCAAGTGAAACGCCTAAACAATTATCACCCTCTTGAATCAGCGAAGTGACATCATATTCAGAATAATATATTCGTTTACTAAAGTCTGTCCAGGCAGGATCAAGTACATTTTTTTCAATGCCACTTCCATTGATGGATGCTTTGAAATAACCAGCAGCTGTTATACTCAATGAAGCAGACTTAATAGCTTTTTCAATTTTGAATTCCTTTCTAAAAAGTGGTGACGGGTGTTCCAAATAGAACAAAGAATCGCTTTTTGGGAGTGGTATGCCATCTTCTATCCACAATGCATTTTCATCTATCTCTAAGCTTGATGTTGTTGTTTCGTGGGCACTATTGCATGAAAACAGTGCCACAACACTAATTCCAAAAAGTAGTTTTGATATTTTCATCCTCTATTTTAATAAAGCACAACGGATGGCGGTATGAAAAGTTGCCGTTTGCGGGCGATTTCCTGTCAAGTTACACAAAAATTGAAGCGGGCTACAACCCTTGAATAATCCACCTTCCCGGCAATTTTTTATACCGCGTGTTAGGCACTTTGTTTATTATTTCATTCGTATTATTAATTTCCAAAAGTATAATCTATTCAGTACTATTCGCCATAAACTTATTGACAAACAAATATCTGTTTTTCTGAATTATCATTAAATGCTTCTTCTTCAAAACTACCAAACTTATGAATGATATTAAATCCCGTCCATTTTAAGTAGGAATCTAATTCTTGAGGAAAAAACATTCTCATATCCAAATTTTGAATAGAATCAAATTTATCATTTATAAAATAATGCCATTCTATACGATTAATCTGAGTTTTATTTTCATATCGCATTATCTGTTTTATCAATACTTTTCTACCATCGTTGGTTGTATATTCAGCAATTTCTTTTAGTACTTTTTCATTTTCAACAATATATTTAATATTTGGATTGTAGCAATCTAACAGAAACATACCTCCTATTTTTAAATGCCTTTTAACAACATTAAATGCCTTAAATAAATCTTCATTTTGATATAAATGATGGATTGAATTAAATGGAATAAAAATCAAATCGTATTTTTCAGGTAAATCCAAAGTTCTGATGTCAGCTTCAATAAACTTAATTTCTAATCCTGCTTGAGAGGCTTTTACTTTTGCTTGTTCAAGCATTGAAGAAGTGTTATCTATTCCACTAATATTATGTCCATCCTGTGCAATTGGAAGAGTAAGTCTGCCTGTGCCACAACAAAGCTCAAGAATTCGTGCATCCTTATTTTCTGGCAACCAGCTCTTATAAAATTGCAAATCAACAAGGTCTGTGTTCATCCCATCATAAATATTTGCATCATATATTAAATCACCAACTCCGTATTTACTATCCATTTATATCCTCCAATATCTAGTGTTTAATATTTTTAATAATCAAGGTGCAATCCCGTCCGATGTCAAAATTACCCACAACGTTCAGTATATGGCAAGTAGACGAATGCGGGCTTCAAACCTATCAAACCGAAATGAAGTTTGAGCGGGCTGCAACCGTTGAATTTACTATTGTGACACCTATTTGCTATATACATTGTTACCTGCTGTGCTTCTTTTCTGTCTTGGTTCATATCCTTTGTATCTACTACTATTGTTTTTATTTTACTTTTTTACCAATTTTCGGAGTAGACTTTAGATTCAAAAAATTAATCACTAACTCCTTTACTTGGTTGATTTTTCCTATCTATGTACTGATCATTAAGTACAAGATAGACTGATATAATTATAACGGCTGTGGCAATTAATAAGGCAATAGTGATCTGTTCATTGGCAATGAGCCAGCCAAGGAAAACTGCAATTACGGGATTTACGTATGTATGGGTCGAAATCCGAGTTGCAGATGTATTTCCCAACAACCATATGTAAGCGCTAAAAGCAATCACTGAACCAAAAAGAATTAGGTATAAAAGCCCAAAGAAAGACTTTAAAGTAACCTGGCTTAAATGAAATTGCGATGGCTCACCAATGATAATACTGGCTATCAAAACCAGTGTACCACCGAAAATTAATTCCACCCCCGATGATAACATAGGCGACTTAGGAACATTTGCAACTCTTGAGTATACAGCGCCTCCTCCCCAGGAAAGTGTGCCTACAATAATCAAAGCAGAGGCAAGAAAATCATTATTTGATTTTGTACCACCTGAAGTAGAAGCAATGAGATATACAATTCCGCCGAAACCGAGAAATAATCCTAATATTCCCCTTAGTTTTACCCGTGTATCCTTTAAGAAAAACCATTCTATTCCTATAATCCATAAAGGTTCCGCAGTAACAAGTACTGCCGCCATGCCGGAAGGTACATATTGCTGAGCCCATGCCAGCAGTCCATGCCCGATCAAAAAGAACATTGCTCCAAGTGTAATCAGCGGGAAAATATTTTCCCCTTTGATCTTTTCCTTGCTCTTAAACCGGCTTAATAAATAAAGAATTATCCCTGCTGTCAGGGATCTTATTCCAATCATCATTAACGGAGGGATCGTCTCAACAGCATAGCGGGTTGCAAGAAAGGTGGAACCCCATATTATATAAATGGCTCCAAAAGCCAAAAGAATTTTAAGGTTCAACTGTTTCATAATTAGTAGTTTAGCATTGCAGGTAACGTCTATGGTATGAGGCGGTGGCGGATCTGCATAAACTGATGTTTTTACCTACCAAAAAAGTCTCTAGCACACTGGAGTTATTTACCAGGCAGAATGACAGCCTTGGCAATATACGGAGGCCGGGATTTCGAAGCTCTAACTTATCAAACCCTTGCAATTTTGAGTAAATGTACAAAAGTTTAAATTACCTACAATCCCCGGCTTACGTATATTGCGTGTTGTGTGCTGCCCTTATTTCCAAAGTCAAATCAAAGACCTTTGTTTCAATGTCTATCTTTGTGCGGAAGGGCTTGAAAACTCTTTGCCAGGCTTTGATTTTGGATTGGCTTGTGTGGCATGGCAATGTGTTTTCAAGCGAAGGGATGAACTCAATCTACTCTTTTTCCGGGAACTTTATTTTTTCCCTGATATAAAATCAGTCCGTTTACCTTTCCTTTATCATCCAATGTAAATTCAATCTGTGCATCCATTACTTTTAATGAAAACTTTGTTTCTTCATAAGCAAATAAATCAAATCTCGGTTGACCTGTTATTTGAACAAAGAGGTTTTCTCCTTCTCGTGTTATTTCAGCAAAAACATTCGGGGCTACTTCATATTTTCCGACATAAGTTTGTAGGATCGATTCAGAAACTTCAATGGCTTCTTTTTTCTTAAAACTCGGTAAGTCTGTAAGACTGGTGTTTCCATTCATTAAACGTATTGTATATTTGCTTAATTCTTCAAGAATCGGTCTTATTTCACCGGCATTTGCCATGATATACACTCCAACCTTTGTATTTAAATCTATTAGAAAATAGGATGTAAATCCGGGTAGCGTACCCCCATGAGAAATAGTTTTATGTGAATCGAGAACACCTAAAAACAAACCAAGTCCATAATTCTCATTATCAAATTGCTTTGATTGCATATCCTGTACTGATTTTACATCCAACAACTTTGTATTTTGGTATTTCCCGTTATTGATTTGAGGGATAAGAATTCTTGCAAATAAAGTAGGGTTCATATAGGCATCTCCTGCAGGATAAACATCGAAACGCACAAAGTTTTCGGGTTGGGCTTTATTGTTCTCAAGTTTATATGGAATTGCCATCATTTCCATCATACCTGGAGTTGGTGTAAAAGGGTTCATGTTTATCTGAAGTGGCTCAAGTATATGATTGTTTATATAGAAATCAAAGCTGGTATTTAAAACGTCCTCTAATGCTAATGCAGAAATAACATAACAATGGTTACAATAATCAAACTCCCTGCCCGGTTCCTTTATTTGTTTTACTTCTCTTGCTATACCTTCCAAGCTTTTTAATTCTGTTCTTTCCCATAGATTAACCAATTCAGTATTTCCTTTCAACCCGGCCTGATGGCTTAATAAATGACGTAATGTAATATCACAGTCGCAATCAAGGGAATTGTCAACAGATACCCTTTTAAGGTATTTATTGACAGGACTATCCAAATCTATTAGCCCCGAATCGGATAATTGCATCACTGCCGTTGCTGTAACTGTTTTAAAAGTTGAACCTGTATGGTATATTGTTTTGGGAGTAGCTTTTACTTTTAGTGCTACATTGCTAAAACCATATGCCTTGCTCATAAATACTGAATCACAACTAAAAAGAGCCATGGAAACAGATGGTATCCCGGTCTCCTGTATTAACTTTTCGATTTGTATAGCCAGCTTACTTTCAATTTCAGAAATAGATGTTTGTTGACTTTTCAAAGTGCCAGATTTAAGCACCATTACTATTGTTAATATGTATATAATTGTTTTCATTTTTTAAAATTTTAAGTGCAGAAATCCTGTTTTACTGTGAAAACAGTAATTTAAAATGTTATATAAAATGTTATTTATGATTTAATCGAATTGTAAAAACTGTCCTTGTATTTATCGCTGATAGGAATTAAAGTTTCACCAATTTTTATTCGGTTACGCTCAATGTTTTCAATTTTGTTTAAAGAAACAAGATATGAATTATGAACGCGTACAAAATTATTTCCTGGCAGATACTGTAGAATTCCATTAAAGCTCTGTAAAGTCATTATTTTTTTGGATTTAGTATGAATTCTCAGATAATCCTTCATTCCTTCTATAAAGAGTATATCATCCAACTCAATCTTCTCAATACGGTTTTCCGATTTAATGAATATATACTCATTGCTTTGCGAAGCAATCAATTCATAGTTTTTTGCTTTTTCTTTCAACTCTTTTAAATTAATTGCTTTGTCGACCGATTGAAGGAATCTCTCAAGTGTATATGGTTTGAACAGATAATCTACAACTGAAAATTCATAGCCTGCAATAGCATATTTTTCATAAGCCGAAGTTATAATGACTGCCGGTATAACTTGTAAAGTTTTCAGAAACTGAATACCGTTAAAATCTTTCATTTCAATATCCAGAAAAATAAGGTCAACCGGATTGCTTTTCAGAAAGTTTATGCCTGAAATACCATCTTTAAAAGTCGATACAAGATCGAGAACCGATATTTTCTCAATGAAGCCTGCAAGTTTTTCGGCAGCCAGCTTTTCGTCTTCTATGATTATACACTTAATTTTCATCAACTTGTAAACTTAATGATACAGAATAAGCATTTTCCTTATTATCAATATTCAGGTTATATTTCGAAGGATACATTAAATCCAATCGTTTTATAATATTAGATAAACCAAATCCTGAATCCGTTTTATTGCTATTGACTGAAGCTGTATTGTTTATACATTCAAAAATAAGCTCTCTTTTTCCTGTTAAGAATTTTAATTTTAATGGATGTTCATTATCAACCAATCCGTGTTTAAATGCATTTTCAATAAAAGGGAGAAACAGCATGGGAACTACTTGAATGTTTTCCTGTAAATTTTTATCAAACTCAACTTTAACATTGCTGTCGAGTCGAAGTGATTGTAACTCTATATAGTTTTCGATGTATTCGATTTCTGAAGTCAGGCTTACCCGGTCTTTTTCAGAATTGGAATATACATAGCGTAATAAACCGGACAATTTATTAATAGTTTCAGATGCTTTTGCCGGTTTTGAAGTAATTAATGAATCGATATTATTCAGAACATTGAAAATAAAATGTGGATTGTTTTGATTTATCAGAACCATCAATTTTGATTGTAGTTTCTCGTTTTCAAGTTCTTTTTTCTTTTGTTGATTAGCTATCCAATTTACAAATGCTCTTAAAAGTATTCCGGCACCACAGATAAATAACGAAAGGAAGAAAACTTGTACATATCCCGATAAAGAATAACCCATCCATCCTTTTCCGGATATGGCTGATATTACTTTTTCCATATGTGGAAGGAGTGGAAAAATCAAACAAACTCCAATGCTTGTTAAAACACCTGCCCCAAACCTGTTTTTTGAAAAGAATTTAGGGGTAATAAAAGAATAGCCACTGTAGAAAAGGGCAAGTGACCACACAAAAATTCCAAGCAGCATTGCTGTACTTACCAAAACGCCTTTTGTAGCCCATAAATTTCCTGCAAGCGTAACCAGGAAAATTATACCTAGGTCGCAAAACCATACGAACCCGTGCAGTGAATAAAGAATTGTTTTTTTCATAATTGTAATTTTAAAATTAATAATTCACTACAAAAATTCTTTATTCCTTACATTTATTAAAATTAGATATATCCTTTCCATAAATTAATCGACAATTTCCATTTCTCAATCTATAATTCAGTATTCTACTGAATATGAAGGTGAAGCAAGTGTTTTGCAGCAAAAGGAAGCTTGCAGGGAAGGGCTGCGAAACTGTTGCTTGTGCGATGGGATTTTTATCTTTCCTTTCAAATCAAGGTATAATTTAGCAACAAAGCTGTTTTTTAGGGTTGCACACAACGGTAAATTGAATGAGTTGTGGCAGATTATTCGCTTATAGCTCATGAGCTCACTTCGTTCGGTTGCGTGGTAATTTCCTGTCAAACCACTACACAGTTTGAGCGGGTTACAAGCCTCGATATTTACCACTTCGCCTGCCATTACTTATACAAAATGTTGGGCGTTCGTGCTTTATTATTTCTTGGCATATACATTTATCCTTCTAAAAGTCTCAAAACATCTTCCATCAGTTTGTTCAGCCCTTTTAGTCATTTCATTTATCACAATATTTCTAAACTTATCCTTCTGACCTTCTGCAACTAACTTCAAAAATGGGACAATCGAAGGTTGGTCAATCCATTTTATCATATCGTCCTTTGTTGAAAAAAACCTATCTGCATTTTCCTCCCAAATTTCGATATTATTAAAATCACAACTATCAACTAACTTAGTATATTCATTAATTGTCGGCATATACCAAGGCCATTGAAATTCATTAAAATTATCTTTAAACTCCTTTAAACTCATCACTTCTTTTATAACAGTAAAAAAAGTAGAGCAATTGCCATCTCCAGCAAAATTAAATCTTATTATCCCGTTTTGCTTTAAAGCTTTGTAGGAATTGGCCAATAGTAACTTATGGTCAAGAACCCAATGAAGTGTTGCATTGGAAAAAATAATATCAAATTTATCAACAAAATCAACATCATTAATGCTTAATTGCTGAAATGACAAATTATGAGATTCTATTTCTTTTGCTGTATTAATCATACCTTGAGAAGAATCTATTCCTAATACATATCCATTTGGCACCAAATCGGATAACTGTTTAGTTAGAACACCGTCTCCGCATCCTAAATCAAGTATTTTTTCATCACCAATTAGCTTAAACTCAGAAATTAATTTATTTCCCCATTCTTTTTGATGGGTTGAGGCTTTTTTGTATTTATCACCATCAAATTCAAATACATTATTCATATTTAAAGTATAAGTTGCGAGTTTTATTTTATTCAATGTCTCAATATCATAGCTTTACCAATAATTTTTCATTAAATTCTTTGTCCATTTGGGTTGTTTTACTTCTCCTTTTGGAAGATATTCGCTAAAAACCGGTTTAATATCAATAATTGGAGTTTCATTTATAGCATCAAGATTTTTAACAACCAATTTTCGACCTTCTCGATGAATTAAATTTACAATTGTAGCTCCAATATGATTAGGTCTATCCTTTTTTCTTTGAGCAAAAATCCCGACTTTGGGATAATCCTTGTTTTCTCTTGGATGTTCACTTCCAATGAAGGTTTTTGCAGATTTGTCAAAATGATAAATTATCTCCAAATGTGAGAACTCGTCAATCCCATCTAAACATTCATCTGGTAAATCATCAGCCAATTGAATAATTGATTCAACTGATGACCATTTATCATCAATCGGTTCAATCCTATCATTAGTAACGAAACCTATCGGTTTAATCAGTATATCTCTCATGGTACGTTTTTTTCAGCATGACGCCCAACGGTTTTAATATGAGGCGTTGGGCGATTTCGGAGCATTTTCGTATCCTAATGCAGTTTAGTTTTAGTAAATGTATAAAGTTTTAAATTAACCACAAATCCGCCCAGATGCCTTATATTTTGTGTTGTAGGTAGTGTTTTATTTTGTGTTTTTTGCAATATATATAATTAATTCCATCCAACCTTTCCATTTGAGTTTCCCCATATTTTTACCTAATCTTACAATAACTATATTCTCTTTGGGATTAATATAAAGAAATTGTCCCATAGCACCATCCCCCCTATAATCACCATCGGTAATGGACATCAGCCACCAGCCATATTGATAGAAAGGAGCACTGCATTCGGAAGTATCTTTTTGGGTAGATAATTCCACCCAATATTTCGGAACAATTTGTTTGTCGTTCCAAAAACCTTGATGCAAATAGATTGAACCAATTTTAGCAACATCTCTTGCTGTCATATTTATTCCGCAAAAAGATTTTTCTATTCCGTCTCCTTCATGATCAATTGTCCAACTACCATCGAACTCCATTCCCGCCGGATTGTAGATTTTTTCTTGGAAATAATCAGTCACTGTTTTGTCATTCAACGCCCGATCTAATAATAAAGCTAAAATTTGGGTGTTCCCACTTCTATAAACAAATGGTTCACAGGGCTCTCGTTTTACTTTAAGTTTTAAAATTTCTTTTCTGAGATTGTCTGTATAGTAAAATGTAGCAGGTTTTTGAAAAGGCTGATTTTCGTGTCTGCTATAATTAATTCCAGAAGTCATTTGGAGCAAATTACTTATTTTCACTTTATCAAAACCATTCTTCTTTAATTCAGGAATGTATTTTGAAACCGGATCGTTGACAGAAGTGATATAACCATCTTCAATAGCACAACCAATCAATGCAGAAGTAAAAGATTTGGAAATAGAAAAAATGGTCGAAATTGAGGATGTTTGATGGTTACCGAAATATTCTTCATAAACAATCGTATCATTTTTAATAACAATAAATGCAACAGTATTATTATCTTCCATTAGACAATCTAAATCGTGTGATTTTTGTTTGTACAAAAAGGTTTTAGGAACTCTATTATTGTCAACATCACATCGGTATATATATGATTGGGTACTTTTCGCTAATGGCCGAGAAGGGAAAATTTTGTAATCATCAATACCAGCAAAATTATATTTGATTATTTTCCATGTTGTGCATGATTGAAATAATATCAACGCAAAAATCAAAAAGTATTTAGACGTAGTCTTCATGTAATTTACACATTACCTACAACGGTTAGTGTATGGTGCGTTTGGCATTTCAAATCTCCATCGTATCAAACCGCTAAATATTTTATAAATGATACCATACTCAAATTTAGCACTATCCGCCAAATGACCTATATTTATTGTTGTGTGCTGGGCTTTATTCAATTGTTCTTAAAATTTTCCAGCTAATTTTTTCTAAATATAGTTCTTTAGGTTTCGAGTCACCATTTGCTAATATAATCACTGCACATTTCTTTTGTAAGTCTATTGTTATATTGCTATGATATCCACCAGTTCCGCCATTATGAAAATACCAATTCACGCCATCTCCTCTGAAAATATGCCATCCGTACGCTAAATCTATAGCATTGTTTTCAACTTTAAATGTTCTATGACGCTGAAAATTCAATATCGAATCATTTGAAAAATTCGCCAATACAAATTTCGCTAAATCATTAGCTGAAGATAAAACTGCTCCAGCCCCTCGATGAATATTCAAATTCCAGTTAGGTACATTTTCTCCTTTTTCACCATGCCCTTGCACTAAATACTTTTCTACTTTGTTCTGGTTTGTAGTTGAAATGTTCATACCATAATTTTGAAAAACATACTCTTTCAATAAATCCTCATAGCTTTTACCAGTTTTTAGCTCTAATAAATATCCTAGTATACCGTATCCTAAGTTAGAATATTCATATCTATCTCCTGGAATTGATGACAATGTCATTTCATTTACGAGATAATCTTTTAATAATATACTATCATATTCGACATATGGATTTAATGGATGTAATCTCGCTACACTATCTAAATTTGAAGGATAATTGGGCAAACCTGATGTGTGATTTGCCAATGTTTTGAAAGTTATCTTTTGGGCATTTTCTTCATTTGAGTTTAACTTAAACGGTAAAGATTGAGAAATTGGTTCATCAGGATTTATTTTGTCTTGAAGTATTAAGTTAACAAGTATGGTTGAAGTGAAAACTTTTGTTATTGAACCAATTTCAAAAACTGAATCTTTATTATCAACGGAAACTAATAATCCATCATTTTTCTTTACACCTATAAAATGAACAGTACCATTTTTAATAATTGCAACTGAAAACTGTGTCTTATTTGGATAAGTTAAAGCATATTTCTTTATTGTATCAATCGTTGATTTTGGGATATTCGCATCTGTAAAAAATCCATCTTGGGCAATTAAATCATTATTAAAACAGAATAACACTATGAAAAATATTATCAAAGAATATCTAATCTTTGATACTTTCCCTTTTTCTTTGAAATATCTAATATCCATTTTGTCAAATTAGTATCATACTAGGATGTTTTTTTGCCTTGCACACAACGGTTGATGGTATGGTGTCGTGCGGGATTACGAAGCGATTTCCTATCAGTTTACAGTGACCATTATTACGAGCCACAAACGCCCGATAACCTCTGAACCGACCGAAGGGAGCTCAGCGAAGCTAAACCCGCATGCACTATACCATGTGTTGGGTTTTCGTGCTTTATTCCACAGTCTGAATTTTATTTATCAAATGATTTGAAACAGTCCTTTTTATACTATTAATCGTGTCTGACATAAACAAAATATGATACTCATTCTCTATTTCAAACAGAGTCGTTGAATTTTTCATATAGCTATCAGAATCAGTATTTTTCTCTACTATTGTCAATGTGTAATTAGATTCATCGATTTTAAGTGTACACCAAATCTCAAAATCAATCTTCTTTTTGGCTGATTTTAAAGACAGCATTTTTCTGACCCATTGAATTTCATTAACATTATCTTCTTCTAAGTCATGACCAAAAATCTCGTAATTTTTAACAGTTACCTCTCTGTCGGAATATAAACGAGTAGCTCTCATTAAAGGACTTGTTATTGTCTTGGTTTTTTCTATTTTAATATTATCAATGAAAATTTCATTCTTCGTTTCAGCGAAAAAGTCATCAAAATTATTTAGTAACTTATTTAATGGTTTCCATAAATCAGTGTTAATATGATTAATTATTTCATAAGCTACTTTAGGGGTTTTGAAAATCTTTGTTTCAGTTAACTTTTTACGTTTCAGTATCTCTATTTCTTTTTCAATATCGCCCAATTCGTCAATATCTTCTCCATTTGCTGCTTTTAAACTAAGTTCTAAAGACCATATTGATTGCTCTTCTATGTATTCAATAAAAGATTCGATATTTCCTGTATCTGCTTTTTGCAATGCAGTAAGATAACTTTCTTTATCTTCTGATTTTATTATAGCAGGTGGGTAATTATTTTTTAGAAGAATATAATTCATTATTAATCTAGCTACTCTTCCATTACCATCATCAAAAGGATGAATGCACACAAACCTGTAGTGAAATTCTGCTGCCAGCTGTACAGGGTGTAATTTGTCAATGTAAGAATTATACCAATTTAGTAAATCGCCCATCAAGGCAGGAGTTTCTTCTGGTGAAGCATATTCATGAATACTCCCATTTTTCAGTTGAACGCTATTGGGGGAAGTTTTATATTGACCTATCTCAATTCGTTTTCTTGTGGGTGTTCCATTGGGGGAGATTGCATCTTTCCAAAATGGCTTAACTAAGATAGTTTTATTTAATTCTTTGATAAAGGTTTCCGTTAATGGACGTTCTTTATCATTTGCCATCTCCTCAATCTGAGATAAGGCTACATCATGAGCTTTCATTTCTTCAATGTCGCTTACTGGAACATCTCCTGAACTTTTATCAAAAAACAATAACAGTTGAGTTTGTCCATATGTTAATGTATTTCCTTCCAGATGGTTTGAGTTATAATTAAATTCTAACCGCAATTTTTTTTGTAAACGCTTACTATCTTCTGCCTTTAATGGAATTTTATTATCTAACTCCAATTTTAAAGCATTTACTGTATCTAATGTTTTAGTCTTATACATTTTTATCATTTTTATTTGATACAAGTAACTCTTTTACATCGACGTCTAGAATTTCTGCTATCTTATACAAATCATCTAAACTTGGCTGTCTTCTATTTTGAACGTAAGAATTAATCATGTTATAGCTTTTGTTCAATTGTTCTGACAACCAGGTTTGTTTAATCCCTTTAGTTTCAAGTATCTCTTTAATCCTATTCATTATATCTCATAATATGATATAAAAATAAATCAAATATTAATAAAATGCAAAAGTTAATTTGAAATACTACGGTCCCTCTAGCATGAAACCCAACGGTTTGTACATGTTGTCGGGGCGGATTTCGGAAAGCGTTCCTGTCCAAAGGACACGGAACTGCGATGCGAGAATCCACAGTTGGCGTACCACCGAACCCCGCCCTGCAATATGTACTTTGTTGGGCATAGTTTTTTAATAAAAAGTGTAACTATGAAAATTTTTATTATTCCATCCCCATAGAGAAATACTTTTTCCTTGATTTTGTGGAATACGGTCTAAAGTATATGCTCTAAGTAATTCACCTGCTTTGTCATAATCAGATTCGTCTTCATATTTAAATATGGCTGTAAAATGATTTGGTTCATTACTTGTATAATACGGAAAGGGAATTTTACCTTCACCAATAAACTCATATTCAACCAGTGATATCTCATTCTTAAGAATATTTAAAAAATCAATACATAAGTTTTCGTCGGTTGAATCAGTCCAACAAGTAAAATCAAATGTATTCTCAGGATATCTGAATATTTTGTCATTTATAACATCGGTAAAATTTTTTACTATTGAATCAATCTCAACTTTTTCTTTGGAAATAGAAACATCATATTTATCCACAAAATGTCCATTAATTAATGAAATTTTATTGATATTTTCAGGCAAGCTAACATAGGCTGTTGCTGACCTTGGCTCCAATGATGCTGTCATTGTTGTTTGAATACTGTCAAACCTTATTATTAATTCATTTTTCTCAATGAATTTTGAATAAAAAAGAACACCTCCCCAATAGGTATCTGTTGTCATAAAATGTAGTTTCAATTCAGGTATAGCAATCGTATTATAATTTTCATAGTTTTCAGCAGGATAGAAAATTATTTCTGATGTAATAGAATTATTACTTAGATAATCCGAATAGTCAATATCTGTAATAGGGATATCCTTTTTGCAGGAACTGATAATCAAAAGTATAATGCAATAGTAAAATAAATTTTTCATGGTAATCTTTTTATCATGATGCATTTCATTTAAAATAGGTTGCTTTAAAATTATGCCCAACGATGAGTGTATGCGTAGTGGCGGATATCGGAACTTTTCACTATCAAACTGAGATGGTACTGATGCGAGCCACAAATCCATATATTTACTATTTACCCCGCCATTACGTATGACACATTGTTATAGCCTGTTATTATTTGCTATTAAAACTGCTTATTTATCTCAGTAAAACCTGAATGGTCGATTCAAGAAATACCTTACCTGAGTTTTTATCACTCACCTGCATTTTGCACAAATATTCACCTTTTTCAAAACCTTCGCCTTTCCAGATAAACTGGTTCTCTCCTAATGGTTTATAATCATCAAATATAGTTTCTATTTTTTCTCTTTCAAGGTTGCAAATGTCTAGTTTTACATTTCCAGATATATTTAAATCAAAGCCAATAATAGTCTTATCTCGATCGTATATTTGGAAAAAAGCATAATCTTCAGGATTTGGTTTTGCATCAGCAAATGAAACTTTCGGCGTATTTTGTAAAACAGAGTCAAGGCTAACCCAATAAATATCATATTCTCCACTGCGATCACTGGCGAAGAATAAGTATTTTCCATCGTGTGTAACCCAAGCAAACCCATCGGTTGCAGAACTATTAATTTGAGGCCCGAGATTTTGAGGAACCGACCAACTTCCATCAGACATCGCAAACGTTATAAACAGGTCGGTTTCATAAAACCCGCCCTGATTACCAACAGCTGGACGACGTGATTGGAAAACTAAAAATTTCTCACCTGGCCCTGGAGCCCACAGACAATCCCCAACTTTGGAATTTAGAGCACCCATATTCTCTGCTTTTTGGTATTGTCCATCTTTAAATGGAATGCGCCAGCCATCACAACCGCCGACACCACCGGAACGCCATGAACACACAAACATACTACCTAAGCTAGAGGGATGGCAACTATACTCGCTCGATCCAGAATTGATAAGACTATCCATTTGAACAGGTGCAGACCAATACCCATCCGTATTACGCAAACACTGGTTAACTCCAATTCCATTCTTGTAGGGGCCAATAAAAAAGAATTCATTTCCATCGGCAGAAATGCTCGGACACAATCCAGAACCATTAATAAAAGGGGCTTTAGTCGGAGTTGTCCAACTCGTGTCACGAAATACTGTTTGTATAATTTCAACATCATTCCACGGGTTTTTACTCACGGTAAAATAACACTCTTTACCATCAGGTGAAAAGGTAATCATTGCTTCATTTCTATCATCAATTGAAATTATTCCCGGAGCAAAAAGTTCAGCAGTATTTCCAGGTGGCTTTTGTCCAAGGTATTTATAATCTGACTGATTGTTACATGCTTGAATCAATAATACAACAACTACTACTATAAAATAATTTTTCATGGTTCTAATATTTAAATTATTACTATTGGTTTTTTATAATTCATGTAAACTAATGGGCTATAACGGCCCGGCGGTTTGGTTAGTTGCCGTCCGCGTCGCGGTGGCCGGCAGCCCTATTGATTTTGTCTCGGTAGCAGGATTTGTCTTGGTATACGATAATTTGATAAGTTGGTTAAATTTAAGTTGTAAAGTGTTTCTCGTCAAGATGTGGGTGTCTGGGCTGACGAAGGCAATTAACTAAACCGTCCGTGTTAGCATTTGTGTTTTTTTAAAGTCCCGATAGATAGATAAAAGGTTTTGTGTCACGATAAAGCAGTCAATATGTAGTGGCAAAATTATGACAGCCAAGGTATAGACTTGCAACTAAATTGTCTCGCACTTACTTTTTTAGATCTCTTTTTATAACATTATAAGTTAAATCTTGATATCCAATTTTACCATCTTCAGAAATAGCTTCTACAACCACTTCCATTTCTCCAGTTATATCTGCATTATAAAAAGTTGTGGACGCCTTGGCTAAACTATCAACTATTAGTTCTGGTTCCCAATCTATCAGGGCACGTAGGTCTGGTTTATACCAGTCATCCGGTTGGAGATTTACATACATTGGGGCATAGAATTCACGAGGTGTGGAAAATACCGGCACTGAAGCCTTTATAATCCCTTTAGGCTTATGTACTCCATATATCCCATTTCCTCCATAAGTATATATAGCAATTACATCTCCATAATTACCTCCATCTATAGGACTGCCTGGTGGCACATATTCTTTGTAAAGTTGATAAAAATTTTTTGCATTCTTAATAATTTCAAAACTACTTACTTCACTGGGAGGAATATAAGGAATTAAATCGTAGTCTAAAAAGTTAACTGGAACACCATCAACTACTACCAAAGTCTCCACCCCTTTTCTTACTTGCGCAATGAGCCTACCGTTAATAAATCTATGGATTGTAATCTCAGGGAATTTGGAATAAATAACACTATACAATCCATAAGACCATTTTTCTTCTTTTTCTTGTATGGATTTACCGCTAATTACCAGATTTGGTTTTCCATACTCTTCCATTACTTTCTTCCTAATTGGAGTCATTCTATAAGCTTCTATAACTACTTCCCCCAGTTGAATATCCCCCGAAGACAATTTGTAAGTGTCATCCAATTTTTTACGTTCAATGTCTTTTTCAACAAGTCTGTGCACAACACTATCGACCTTTCCTATTGAAAGTGTTTGATTAAAAGCAACGGCAGGAGATTCTTTTTTATCCAGTACAATTGTATAATCTTTATTTTTCCCGGCTTTGCTAGCGCTTTGAAGTAATATATTAAGTTTCTGGCCAAATTCATCATTTAAATTGAAATAAAATCTACCCAGACTATCTGTTGTCAGTGTCTGAACAGCTTTTTTGCGACCAAAGGTCATTAGAGTTAACTCTGCCTCTTTCTTTTTTTTCTGAAGTAGAACTCCTCCTATCGAACCTGAAAGGTTAAGCCTCGATTCTGGATGAAAGGTAAATGTATCCACAGATTTATTAAAGAGATACCTTCTCCATCCCTGCGTAAGCATTAATGCATCCAAATCTTCATAGCTATTATTATTGTGAAAGTAGAATCCGGGGTTTTCTATTTCGCCCTTCAAATCTGAGCTCAAAAGAAAATATGATAATATATTTTGACGTGTATTCTGGATCTGTCCCATTTGCTCTTTATTTATAACCAAAACGGATAAATTGGCTTTTATCGGTTCTCCATTCTTATTTGTCGTTTTAATATTTAGTCCAGTCAGTTCACGCTGAACGTAGGATTCCTTGTCAGTGGAAATGGCAATATTTATTTTGCTTCCCGGTCTTTCGTTAAAATATAGTCTTTCAGCTATAGGTTGCATCAGGTTATCCATCATTGTAAAGGCAATAATGCCTTCAGGAAGGCTATCAGCTGACAAAGAAAACCTAAGTATTCCTTCCTGCAATTTCCCTTTAATGTCATAGTAAACAAGTCCCCGACAAGAAGCCCTTATAAAAATACTATCACTTCTCAAATAGTTTGAAGATGCAGTCAATTGTATTTCATCCCCATCGTTAAGGACTGACAGCACATTTCCCTGAGGTGAAACCTTTGGTAATGGATATATATTTGACAAATTACTGTCTGATACTGATATTAGTCTGGCAAAATAGGTGGAGTCCTTATCTGGATTGTCAAATATAAAGCTCCCCATCCCTAATTCATTGCTTTTAAACCTCGTAAGTACATCTCCCTTGTTATTTATTATCTCCCCTGATACACTTTTCCCCTTACCATTATATTCTAAAGCTTTAAAGCCGACCATACTTCTTATTCCATTCACCAATTCACCGCTTTCAGGGAAAAACTGTAAATCAAGATGATCCTCATCCATAACTATTGTTTTTGTAAAGGCGAAGAGATCTTTGGTAAGCATTTTCAATGTAACAAACTGACAAGTATCAGGTATATCATAATCAATCTTAAATTTATTATCATTGTCTTTTTTGATTGATAATGTGTCAATATTTTTGTCAAGTGTTATTATAACAGTCAGTTCCTTTTTGTGCAGACTGTCTAGTAAGTTGGGATCAAAATAGGCAATGAGCTGGCGTTTTTTGTCATTTTTTTCAACAAGAGTGACATTATTTATTGGTTCTGTTTTCTCTTTTGCGTTGGATGCAAAAACCTGAATATATTCCTTAAAGAAAAAATCTGTCCCGAAATTTCTATCCCATTCAGTATAGGCTCTGATCATATAAGTGCCCTCAGAATAATTTTGATTTAAATCAAAAAATCCAACTCCAATACCTTTCTCTAACTTTACTAACTTCTTCTCAATAACCTTTTCATCTGGACCAATCAACTCTACATACAGTACTCCACTTAATTTTGTTAGGGTATGGTTGCTGGCACTTGTCACAATGGCCTTAAACCAAATTGTTTTATCAGTAGTATAAACCTTTCCATCTAGTTGCAGGTAGATTTTCTCAGCCAAATATGAATTTGAATATATGCCATTGAGCTGTGATTGTGCATGAGAAGGGATAAAAACAGACGACAATACCAGGAAGACAATAATTCTAATAAATCTCTTCAATGGAGTATGAAAATATTGGAACATTTAGTTTACTAATCAGGATAATTTGGGAACAAATATTATACCGAAATAATTCATTTTGATTATAATTTGATTATTGAGTTAGGCCCTATGTTTGTAAAAACATAAGTTTCAGAATAGTTATTAGATTTGAATAGTTACGAAGTATTCACCCAATAATATCTGAAACTTATGAAAACACAA
>Ga0315535_1000811_pt1 | contig 21483 bp, 22 predicted proteins | sample SalMarSW160220MG_2_FD_203092 | JGI IMG/M metagenome (GOLD analysis project Ga0315535, IMG submission 203092) | Salt marsh sediment microbial communities from the Plum Island Ecosystem LTER, Massachusetts, United States - Salt Marsh Sediment SW1602-20 ... | reverse complement strand
CGTGTTGGTATCATTTAAAATTGCAAGCGGATTATCCGTGTCCGCTGGGATGTGGCCCAAACTGGGCTGAACCGCAAACATAAACTGAGAGGTGAAAAAAGAAAGATGGCATACAAGTACATCTCCGAAGCATGGTCTAAACCAGAGAAGTCGTATGTGGAAGAGCTTATGCAGCAGAGACTAATCCAATGGCGAAAGCAGCACACAGTAACCCGCATTGAACGTCCAACAAGGCTTGACCGCGCAAGGAAACTAGGCTACAAAGCCAAACAAGGCTTCGTCGTAGCCCGCACAAGCGTCCGAAGAGGCGGATTAAGAAAACCACGCCCCCGATCAGGACGCAGACCCAAACGCATGGGAGTCGCCAAGTTCAAACCCGCCAAAAGCCTAAGGCTAATCGCTGAAGAACGCACAGCCAAAAAATTTCCCAACCTAGAAGTCCTAAACAGCTACTGGGTTGGCGAAGATGGACGCCACAAATGGTTCGAAGTGATTCTCGTAGACCCAAACCATCCTGTGATAAAATCTGACAAAGACGTAAACTGGATAACCCAGAAGCAGCATCACAAACGCGTTTTCAGAAGCCTAACAAGCGCAGGTAAAAAAGTGCGAAGCTTACGCGGGAAAGGCAGAGGCGCAGAAAAAGTGAGACCCAGCAAACGCCGAGGCGCCAAAGGAGCCAAGTAAAATGCATCACATAAAACCCAAGATCCTTAAGCCAGACGGCAAACAGCGCAGCGGCAGAGGCTTCAGCATCGAGGAACTTAAGAAAGCAGGCTTAAACAGGGCAGAAGCAAAAAAGCTGGAGATACCTGTTGATGAGCGAAGAAAAACAGCTCACGACCAAAACGTCGAAGTTATAAAAGCGTACGCAGAAAAAGAAAAGGCTAAGACTAAACTCAAACCAAAACCGAAGCCGCAACCGCAACCCAAGAAAAAAGCTAAAAAGTGAGACCGCCTTAACAAAACGCGGTGCCTTCGTGTCTTCTAAACCGCCTATAGGATACATTGATGTACGAGTTTTTGCACACGCCACTGAAGACCCTGAAAAAGTCTTAACCGCAGTGCGCAACCTACTGCCAGAAGAACTAAGCGCAAGCGTGATCTTCCAAAAAACCAGCTTAACAGGGCACCATGGAAACCCCATAATACTTTTCAAAGCAAAACTCACAGACAAGCAGGCACTGCCCGCTGCTCTCAAGAAAATCGGGGCTGGCTTAACCACGCTGGATAAGGAAGCGTTAGAGGCAAACATGAAGCTGCATTTGGAAAAGCGTAACCTCTACCTCAGGTTTGACAAGCAATCTGCCTACCAGAACGAGGTAAGGTTTTCGCAGAACGATCCCGTACACTTCAAGATTCACTTTAAAAACAAAAGCGCTACAGAAATAGCGGAGATATGTAGAAACGCAGGGTTACTGCCATGAAAAAAGCTTTTGCGGATTTGCACCTGCGCCTGAACATGAAAGACCGTTCCGCGACTTTGCGGATGATAAACAAGGCTGCAAACCTAGGCTACCGCTTAATCGCCATGCCCCTTGCGCCTGAAACGCGCATGGAGGAAGTCACGAAGCTGCGTGGAACCTGCAACGAGTCTGGAATAGATTTTGTCACGCGAGTAGACCTGCGACCGCGAACCCCGAATGATCTGATGTACCAGCTTAGGCGGTTGAGGCGAAAATTCGAGGTGGTCTGCGTCAGTTGTGAGAACAAGGCGGTTGCCCGACAGGCAGCCAAGGACCGTCGCGTTGACCTCTTAGCTTTTCCTTTGCTGGATTTCCGCCGCAGATTCTTCGACAGGGCAGAAGCTGAGCTAGCCAGTAACAGCTTGGCAGCTTTGGAAATTGATGTGAAGCCGCTGCTTGTTTTGGAGGGACCTGCGAGAATCAGGTTGCTTTCAAACCTGCGCAGAGAAGCCACGATCGCCGAGAAATTTCATGTGCCTATTGTCGTTTCAAGCGGTGTCTCGGCAGAGAGGCTTCTGAGGAAGCCGCGGGAAATGGCTGCTTTGGCGTTTCTTTTCGGTTTGGATGAGGATTTCGCGTTGAAGGCGGTTTCGCAGAGCGCCAACGCGATTGTCAAGCGTAACAGGGAGAAGCTCGGTTCCAAGTTTGTGGCACCTGGAATACGCGTAGTCAAAGAAGGGAAGGACTGTTGAAAAGAGTTAAACGGCGTTACTTAGCGTTACAAATTGATTCTGATGAGGTGCCCAGCAGAAGAGAGTTTATGGACGCTGTTTGGGGCGCTGTTGTGAAGCTGCACGGCGAGTACGGAGCAAGCCTCACAAGCTTATCGCTGATCGATTATGACGAGGAAGAGAAGATGGCGGTTGTTCGCACTTCTCTCGCAGCCGTGAATCTGGTTAGGGCTTCGCTGGCTTCGATTACGTCTATGGCAGGCAAGGAAACGGCGGTTCATGTTTTGGCGGTTTCAGGCACGATTAAAGCATTGCGCGAGAAGTTGAAACAATAACGCATCAGAGTTCACAGGTATGCTCCTTTTTTACCACAAGTAAAGGCAATCGTAATTGCCCCACAAACGATCTTGAATTCTCATAAAGCTTAAAAGCCAAAAATATTAACGTAGCTCTGGTTTGAAATGAAGAAAAACATCGCTCTTATCTTTTCTACTGCTCTTGTTTCTATGATGGTTTTCTCTGTTTTTGCCCAAGTTTCTGTTGGTTTGAAAGCGGGATACTGGGTTGAATACGCAATCACGTACACAGGAAATCCTCCTCCAGATAGTTCTCCTGAAAGAATTAGAGTCGATATTCAAAGTGTTCAAGGAAACACTGTAACTATGGAAATAGAAAGAGTGGTGCTTAATGGACAAGAGGATTCACAAAATCCCACTTTCGACTTTGAAAATGGTGCCCCTTACCTTCTTGCAGTTCCTGCTAACCTAAATACTGATGACGTCTTCTATAACAAAGATGTCGGGTATGTGACAATTGACGGCATTGAAGATTACAATTTGAAAGGAGAAACAAGAGCTGTCGTCTACGCTGACCTCACCCAACTAATTTTCCGCTGGGACCAAGATACTGGAATATTGGTTCAAGTTGATGAAGAAAAAGACACTTTCACGGAGAAATGGATAGTTGACGAAATAAATCTTGAGGCGAATCAAACTTCAGAATTGAACCCACTGATTATATACGGTATAATAATCGCCGTCGTTGCAGTCTTGGCTATCGGGGGATATTTCTTGCTAAGAAAAAAGCGTGTTAAACCCCAGTGAAGAGCGCTTATAAGTAACCTTAATAGCTTGCCTTGTGTATATCAACCAGAACGGTGAAAAAAACATGGAAGGTTACGGTTCACAACCACAAGCGCAACAAGGCGGATTAGCCTGGATTCCTGGCGCCACGACAATCGGCGTTGTCTGCGCAGATGGAGTTATATTGGCTTCTGAAAAACGAGTGACTTACGGCAACTTTGTCATGAGCAAAGGCGGCAAAAAAGTTTTCAAAATCACCGACCGAATAGGCGTGGCTTGCGCAGGTCTCGTAGGTGACATGCAAATTCTTACTAGGGAAGTGGAGGCGCAAGCCAACTTGTACAGCATGGAAGTTGGAAGACCAATCTCGGTGAGAGCTGCATCTAAGCTTATGGCAAACATTCTCTTCAACCGCCGATACGCGCCGTTAATCACCCAGACCATTGTAGGCGGCTTAGACGATGAAGGACCATCACTCTACGTCTTGGACGTTTTGGGGTCGCTGATACCAGACAAGTATGCTGCAGTTGGTTCTGGAACAGAAATAGCTGTGGGGGTTCTGGAGGACGCGTACAAGGAAGGAATGAGTTTGGAAGAAACAAAAGCGTTGGTTACCAGAGCCATAAAATCAGCCATAAGCAGAGACGCGATGAGCGGTGACGGCATAGACTTCCTGATAATAACAAAAGATGGCGTTGCTGAAGAGTCAACAAAATTTTAGTTTCTCGCAATTGAAGCCACATACGGTGGCTGTGCAAACAGGGGCGGAATAGCTTGCCGTTCGAATTAAGTCTGGAAGAAGGGAAATTCCTAGTAAATCTTGCGCGAAGCGCGGTAAAAACATACTTGGAAACAGGCAAATCCGTTAAAGCGCCAGAAAGCACCCCTGAAAAGCTGTTTGAACGCTGCGGAGTTTTCGTAACAATAAACAGCCTGAAAAACGGGGAGAAAAAACTTCGAGGCTGCATAGGCTATCCTTATCCAACAAGCCCGCTGGTTGAGGCAGTGGTTGATTCCGCGGTGAGCGCTGCAACTCGAGACCCAAGGTTTTATCCTCTTTCTTTAAGCGAGCTTGACAAAGTAGTTTTCGAGGTAAGCGTGCTAACTCCACCCGAAGAGGTAAAAGTTGAAAATCCCAAGGAGTACTTGGCTAAAATTAAAGTGGGCGAAGACGGGTTAATCGTTGAAAGAGGCGTTTACAAGGGGCTGCTTTTGCCTCAGGTGCCTGTTGAATGGGGTTGGTGCGAGGAAGAGTTTCTCTGTCAATGCTGCGTCAAAGCAGGGCTTACGCCGGATAGTTGGCTGACGAAGGGCTCTAAAATATACAAGTTCCATGCCATCATTTTTGAGGAGGAAACGCCGCAGGGCGAAGTTAAGCGTCTGCAACTCGACGAGAAGTAGTTCACAGGGCGTTTTCGATGATTTCCACTGCGCGGTCTAAACCCTTGAACTTGTTGGAAAACGTGTTCAGCGTCTTGATGTTTCGTCTAAAGAGGTTGATTTCTTCTTCGATTTTCTGGATGGCATCTTTAAGTTCCGGCTTGTTTTTTACAGTTATTGAGCAGTTTAGGTTTTGAAGTTTCGCGGCGTTTCCCATCTGCTCTGGCTGTGTTGGGATGCAGATGCTGGGCTTCGCGTACTTCACGGTTTCGAAACAGCTCATGTGTCCACCGCTGAAAACGATTAGCTTGGCGTTTTTCATGCTTTCCTGCCGTTTTTGAGCGGAAAGCCATGTGTGTATTTCGCAGTTGCCTTTTTTCTTGGTGATGTTTTTGCCGGGTATTCCTAGACTGATGATACTTTTCGTTTCGAGTTCTTCGAGTACTGGCAATATGGTTTGGGTTAATTTGGCTCGTGTGCCATAAGGTCCGCTTATCGGCGCGAAAACGTGTTCCGCTGAGCCTTGTATGTACGTGGTGTCGAGGAAGCTGCCAACAAACTCTGTTTTCTCTTTTATGCCTATGCTATTCAGGCTGCCCAAGTTGTATTCGGTAACTGTGTATGGCGGCGGATTGTCAGGTATGATTATTTTCAGGCATGTTTTCACGTAGCGTTCGACGAAGCGTTCGCCAGGGTTAAGCAACGCGGAAAACCCGTAGCTTGGCCGTATAAGGTTCGCTATGTAAACCGCTGGGAAATGCCACCTTGATGCCATGCGAAGCGCGTGCAAATCGCCGTCTGCGACGACTAGGTCTGGCTTGATTTTCTTGATGTGCCTTCTGAGGTCGTAGTAGCGGTTCACGGTTTCCATGGCGGTTGAGCTTTTTGTTTCGAATTTGTCTTTTTCGGGGTTGAAAACTGGGAGCGGAAACAGGATGTTGATGAGTGATGCTGAAGCGACTATGCCGCTTGCGTTTTCGTACCAAGCCACAGGCGTGCACGGGTAAACGTTCCTGAACTCTTTCCGCAAAAGCTCGTATGCTTTGCCGCCTGAAAAGAAATGCAGCTCATGCCCTTTTTCCTGCAGCTTTCTGCCTAGCGGTATGATTCGGGAAACATGTCCCAAGCCGAGTTCGGAGCAGCACAGCATCAGTCGCATAATATCCACAGTAAGCACGTAGATTTATTTTAGTTCTCCTCATTCCGAGCGTGTTCTCTGTTGCTTGGTGCAGTCTATACCCCCCTTATATATACTGAACTGCATGGAATTTTGCAGAAAGCTATTGGGCGGTTTCGGCGCCAATACGAGGCCTACCCCCTCTATAGGTTTCTGCATAGTATTTCTATTAGGCTCCAAATAGGCTGGTTTCGGTTTAGTCAAGAAATGTTGACTTGGCTTAGTCAGTAAACCTTGACAGGAACACTTAAGTCCGAGAGAAAACTAGATTCCACTGGGAAATCAGCACAGGGGTACTGATGATGCTCTTCAAGAAAACAAGTGGCAAGAGAAGAACCCGAACGAGTGCTCTGCTCCTGATGCTGCTTGTCTCAGTGCTGGCTACTTCTCAAGTAGTTAAGTTGGGACCGGCAAATTCCCTTTGGCTTCTCTTTTTCCCTAGAGCAGTCGTCGAAACTCCACCCACGATAACCTTTCAATCACCCACAAATCGAACATATGATTCCAATCATGTTTGGCTGAACTTTACAATCGTTAAGCCTGAATCGTGGTTTGGTGTAGCTATCAACATTTACCCAAGTAATTGCGTTTACGTGAACATAACCTCTCTGAGTTACACGATTGACGGCAACGTTAGCGAAAGTATCCAATTCCGTGACTTTAACGCATCGCTTGTTGAGGAATATCCTGATCGAAGCTTGAATTTTTCAACTAAACTGAAATTGCCTGATGGACCGCACAATCTAACCGTGAACTTGCAATGCGACAGCTACTACGTGGAAACCTTCGACCGCCCTTATCTTTCCAACACCCAGATGAACTTCACCTCAGATGTTGTTTACTTCAACGTTGCAGCGTCTACCGCGTCCGCCCCCACAATGTTAGTTATGGTTTCAACGGCATCGATAGCCGCTATCGGCATAGGCGTGCTATTCTACTTCAAGAAACGCAAACGCTAACGGCGAAAATAGTTGAATCTGTTCCTCTTGTCTTGCTTTAGACCTGCTGTTGCGTTCTTTACGAGTTTAACTAAGGTAATTGAACGCCTGAAAGAATAGACAATTCGGGGTAAAGGTAACGAGGCAATCAGGGTGGGCTCCGATAGCGGAACAAACTAAACTGGAACGGGACCACGGTTGACGGCAATTGAAACTCCTCGCCAGCAAGAGAAGCCGCCCGCCACACTCGCCTCTCCACCCTGTTTTCACTGCGCTGCATGCGGCAACCTGCACAACCAGAACACAAACCAAAACAAACCCAAACCACAAAAACCAACCGCCCACGCAACCTCCAAGAAGTAGTTGTGCTTAGCAACTTCTCACTTCTACTAACAGAAAAAAGGTGCGGTCGACAGGATTTGACGCGTAATCGCAAGCTTGGAAGGCTTGCCCTCTATCGAGTGGATGTCTACGGCCCCTTGTATACACTGAACCGCATAGAATCCTGCGAGAAGCGGCGTGAACAAGTCACTTTTCAAGTGCTTTCTTAATCTCGCCAAGAGCCTCCGAAAAGTCTGCTGGCTGGTCGGGTTTCATTCCCCTTTTTGTAACGCCTAGAAGGGTCATGTAGCCTTTGCCATCCAGCTCCTTCTTCAAGGCTTTCAAAGTCCGCTTATTTCCAAATATGCGGTGAGTACAAAACAAAATGACTTTTTTGCCGTCGGCATTTGGCAAACTTTGAACGAACGCTCGGGCTTCCTTGGCGGGGCTGGCGCCTTCGACGGGCGTGCCTATGAACAGCAAGTCGTATTTCTCTACAATGGACGGTTCAGAGGAGGCTATATCAAATATGGGTGCTTTCACTAACTCAGCTATGGCTTCTGCCATGCGCTTGCTGTTTCCTGTTCTTGAGAAGTACAACACACAGGGCTGCATAATCGGCTAGTGCAATCGGTCGCTTTATAAAATATTCTATATAGCTTTTCGGAAATAAGCACACAAAATTTATAAAAACAACGGTTGTACCCCCATTACAAGGTGGTAAAAATTGAAGTTTTGGCCACAGAAAAGATGGAAACAAATCATTTTTATTATTATAATCATCTTAATCGCGGTGTTTGTTGCGTTTGCCACATTCGCGGGTTTGTTGCTATCTGGAGCTATTAGTAGGGAGGTTGTCAGCGAAATTGACGTAAAAAACGCGGATGGCAGCAAAACAGCGTTAATAGTGTATCAGCCTGGCTTCAGCATCTTTCCAAAAGGTGTTTCCTACGCTTTTGCAGACGGACTTGCCTCGAATGGATGGCGCGTGGAAATCACTACTGCCAGTTCTGAAGCGCCTTCTGACCTTTCGAAGTACAGTTTGCTTACGCTTTCGTATCCAGTGTACGGCGGAACGGTTGGAACTGCTATCGTGAGGTACGTTGACAGAATTAGAGATTTAGCTGGCGTTAACACGGTGATTATTGCCTGTGGCGGCGGAGATTCTGGCGAAAGCATGATTCCTTTGAAACAACAGGTGGAAGCTGCAAACGGCACATTCTACGATTCGTTAGCCTTGTCTAATGGAAACAGCACAGCGCTGGAAAGTGCCCAGCAAGCAGGAAGCAGCATCACGCCTTAAAAGGAGGAAAACCGCCATCGACAGCCGCGTTCCCTCTGCAATCACTGCCTTGCGCCTCGGCTTCGTTCCCCTTCTCGCATTTCTAGTCGGCAATAAAATGCTTTTTTACGGTGCTGCATTGTTTCTTTTCCTGCTTTTCACAGACTTTTTGGACGGCTACTTGGCGCGAAAACTCGGCGTTTCCTCGAAGTTCGGAAACTACTTTGACGTAATCGCGGACTTCACTCTCGTTTTCTCCCTCTTCATTGCTTTCGGTTCTGAAGGCTTTTATGCTGACTGGATTCTGATTTTAGTGGCTGCAGTTTTCGCTGGGTTCATGTTGACAAGCCGCTCCTCAAGTAGAGTCTATGACCCTGTGGGAAAATACTACGGCAGTCTGCTCTACGGGGCAATAGGTTTAAGGTTCCTTTTTTCAGGACCACTCTTCTGCAGCGTGGTTACGGTAGGTGTTGCAGCGTTTTCTGCGGTGTCCATTTTAAGTCGGGCAACATTCCTTTTGAAAAGGCAAATGTCGAATTGAATCTCTCTTCATATTAACGCTGCCTCAGCCTTTCCGACAGCGTAGCTTCAGGATGGTGCTACCAGTCATTATAAGACACGATGTCGCCGCAAATCGCGTTTTCAGGACACCAACCGTAGCATGCGTAGCAGTTTTCGCAGTGATGCAGCCACACAGGCTTTCCATCAACCATCTCAATGTTGTTTACAGGGCAGACTCTGGCGCAAGTTCCGCAGCCAGTGCAGTTCTCGTTGGTTCGGAAGCTTTCGCTTCATCGGAGGAAGGGTGGATTGCGCTGTCTTCTTTGGAAAAGACGCCGCGTTTCTTAACTGGGTCAAAGACCTGTTCCTCTACTACTGGAACAAAGGAAAGCGCTACTAGCGAGCCTCCATTTGACTAAAACTTGTGAATCCACGGAACCAACTGCTTTACGCTCTCGAATTTCTCGGAAAGCGGAAGCTGCAAATAAGCACCATGCGAATTAAAGTACGGAGCGCCCTTTCTGGAAAACAGAGTCAACACTTTGCCGTCATGATTAAACTTGAAGCCTTCCTCGCACGGCTCATGCCCGCGTATCAAAATTTTAACGCCCAGTTTCCCCAGAACCTTTTCTGTGACGCTCTTGCCGAAAAGTTTTCCCGCGCCCCTCGGCGAATACAGAACTTCTTTAACCGTTTCGTTGGGGTCGCTCCACAGCAAGTCTTCCAGAAACTCCTGTTTAGGATGTGTCAGGTTGGCGTGTGCCACGTCTTCGATGCTGTTGATGTTCGGTGACAAGCCTCCGTGAACCATCAGGTAATGCTCCTCCACAAGCACCGCGTTATAGAGATAAGCGAACAACTCGCGAACCTTAGAATACACAGTCCGCCCCTGCTCTTTGAATCTGAACTGGAATTGCATGGGCAAGTCATGAGGAGAAGCCATCAAGTCCTCAGGACCTTCGTGGTTCCCACGCAAAAGAACAACTTGCTGTGGAAAACCGAGCTTAAGCTTCAGAATCATGTAGTAGACTTCAGTTGAACGCGCGCCGCGGTCGCCGTAATCGCCCAGAAAAATCAATGTTGCGTCCTTGCGCTTAGTCATCTTCTGTACAAAATCGCTGCTTTTTAGGATGCTGACGAGGCTTTCTATGTCTCCGTGCAAATCGCCAATCACTAAAGCCTCGCCTGAAGGTTCAAGTTTGACCAACCGTTCCGAAACGGTGAGGTGCCCAATTTTCCCGCTTTCCCCACGCAGCAAGCCACTGGTTTTTTCCGCAATTTCAATGAAATCGTCGCTCTGAGCAGCCATTGATTCTTTAACGAGTGAGGAAAGATTCATGGGACGAAGGACACCGCAACCTAAAGGATTTGGACCTTTTGACCTAAAGAGCTGTCCACGTTCTTTTCGATTGTTCTTTTGTGACTGCTGATTTTGCTAACTATGTCGTCGTATGCGCGCTCTTTGACAGCCTCATGAGCTTCAACTCTTGCTAACCTTACTTTAAGTCGCTTAGTTTGCTCTTGAAACATGGAGAGACCGCGTTTAGTCTCCTCCATTTTTGCCGAATTCAGAATTTGCCTCTCTCGCGTGGCTACCTCGGCGCATCGCCTATAGATTTTCGTCAACGAATCACGTTCAAGTATCCCATTTACGTCCTGCTCGGCTTTACGTTTTTTGTCCGACTTCAGTTTAAGTTTGCCTTCATTCATCAAACGTTCCATTTTCTGTAAAATCTGTTTTAGTAAGGGGTAACCTGCTTCTTCAGTTGCCAATGCCTTGAAGGGTCGTTGCAGATATTGGTCCAGCTTGTCGCGTTCATCTGGTGTCAAGCCTGCACCTCCTCTATACAGAGCTAAAGCCTGCATTTTTTTGAAGGGTTTCTGCAGATGCCGCAACGAGTGTTTTAGTTCTCTGTTTAATTTTTCTATTTCTGCCTCTACCAGAAAAAGCTGGTCGACGGGTCCATCGCCTTTCAACTCAGCGGTTTTTTGTTCCAGTTCCGCTATCTCTTTCTCGATGGGAACACGCTCGTTCTTTATGCTTGTCTTTTCCGCTTCGACATCTGACAATTGCGCTTCTAGAGTGTGCAGCTCGTTTATGAGCTGAAGCGTTTCCTCCAAAGTTTTTGTTTTAATGTACTCTTTTGTCAGGAAATCGTTGAGAGCCTCAAGCGATGCCTTGGCTTTTTCGTGAATAGCTAAAAATTTCCTTCTATCCATGATGAAGAAGGGCGAGATGCGGGGGAACCAGTTTTTGATGTCTATGTCGGTGACCATGAACACTTTTTGGGTTTCCTGCGCGAACTTGCTCAGGCTGTCATAAGAGACTTGGTCGGGGATGGTAACTTTTTTGATTCTTTCACAAAACAGGCGAGCCAGCTTGTTCATAGCGCGGGCGCGGTTGTAAACGCGTTTGTTTCTTTTTTCGATTTCTTTTGCGCTGTTGTCCAGAAGCATCTTGCCAACGTCAGCGACTTCTTGAATTGAATTTCGCATGTCGTCTCGGAGTTTCTTTGCTTGCTCATGTACTGGAGTGAGAATTGTGCTGGTTTCTTTTTCGAGCCAGCTTTTTATGTCATTGGAAGAAAACTGGGTGGTTTCGGACAACACTGTTCACTCCGAGGATATTATTGGTGAGGCGTTATTTATCAATTTTAGCCAGAGTTCCGCCAGAATTCCAGATATACCCAAAAGTGAGTAGTTACGCTTAAATAATTACCGCGTTAATAGGAATCGAATTGAGACGATAAACATGGACACCAAACGACTCACATTCGCCCTAATGATGGGTGCACTCGGAAGCGCCCTCTTCGCAATCTCCTATTATGCGGGACCAATCGCGCCAGGAATAGCACTTGACTTCTCGATACTCGCCGTCTTCATAGCAGGCTTCTACGCGGGACCAACCACCGGCTTCTTTGCAGGAATAATAGCTGGGATCCTACCGGGAATAATGTTCGGCCCGTTAGGCATGGGCGGAGTAGCAGGACTGGTCGGTTTGCCATTCGGAAAGGGACTCTCAGGCTTAACCTCAGGACTCGTAGGCAAAGGACTGAAACTTAAGGAAAAAAATCGCTCATCACTTCTGGGAATCCCAGCAACATACTTATCATACATACCTGAAGCGATATTCACTCTTGGCTACTTCATCTTCCTAATGGGCAACATCACAAGTGGAAGCGAAGTATTCTTCACCGCCATACTGCCAAAATCACTCGTTGAAATAACCATAATAAGCATAATAATAGCGGCGCTCATGGGAAATACTGGCTTTAACACCTTCATCAAAGCCCACTTCACAAAAACAAAACCCAAAGAAATCTAACTCGCACCCACACTTTTTCTTACAAACTAAAAAAGAACAAAAGAGAGACTTAAAAGTCCAGAGACTCCTCACTCGAAAAGGCACGAGCCAACAAAAGGTGCTAAAATCGCCGCTGCCTCCACAATCATTGGAATTATTCTACGAGTAGCGGTAATGACATTGGTAAGCTTCATTATAATTCCTATAGATCATCCAATAGGTCTTGGATTGGAAGCAATGGCAGTACTTGGCATCCTTTCATTAACAGCCTATTTAACGGTACTGTAGTCCTATTCACGATCCCCATTGGGGAATTTATAGAAGTTGTCAAATCACGGCTGAAACTAGAAAACTGAAGCAAAAAAGACTACCAAACTCAACTCTATCCTTTTAGTGCAGAAAGAACTAGACGCCGGCGATTAGTTCCGATCACCAAAAATAGAAAACACGAGGGAAAAACTTATTCTATTCCAGCAAAGTGTTATTTGTCTGCTATTCATAAAATGGGGTTGGGTGAATCATGTCAAAGATAAGCTTGAACGATTCAGCTTTAAACTTAGTGAAAATGTTTTGCAGAGAAGCTGAAAGGTATGCTGTTTCAGTTGAAAAAACAGAGTCAGACGCGACACTAATAGATGCAGGTATAGACTCAGCAGGTGGCTTCCTCGCAGGAGAAATGATCACCGAAATATGCTTAGGTGGATATGGTAAAGCCAAGATTCTTCCAATTCAGTACGGTGATGTTGTTTTGCCCTCCGTTTATGTTCAGACAGATCACCCAGCCCTGTCAACTTTGGCCTCTCAATTTGCTGGTTGGCAGATCAAAGCTAACGGGTTCTCAGCAATTGGTTCCGGTCCAGCTCGTGCACTGGCTCTTAAGCCCAAAAAACTCTATGAAAAACTCGGGTATAAAGACGAAGCAGACACCGCGATACTTGTCCTTGAAACCGACAAAAGACCCCCAGAAGAAGCAATCCACCAAATTGCCGAGACTTGCAAAGTTTTAACAGAGAATCTATTTCTCATAGTATTTTCTACTGCAAGTTTAGCTGGATCAACTCAAGTTTCTGGAAGAATCGTTGAGACAGGACTGCATAAACTCGAGAGATTAGGTCTCGATCCCTTAGCTGCAAAACATGCATGGGGCTATGCACCAATTATCCCCCTGCATCCTCGCTCAGGCGAAGCTATGGGAAGAACAAACGATGCCATTCTATACGGAGGAAACGCAAACTATATTGTCAGCTACGACGACGACGAAAAATTGGAAGAAATTGTTAAACAAGCACCCTCGACAAGCTCAAAAATGATGCAGGAAGCTAGAGAACTGGCTCAGAAAAATCCCCGCTTCTTAGAAATCTTCAAAGAAGCAGGTTTTGACTTCTACAAAATTGATCCCAATATATTTGCTCCAGCTATCGTTTCTATAAATAATCTTAAAACAGGTAAAACCTTCCGTGCAGGTAGCTTAGACATCCCTGTTATGAAAGAATCACTTGGACTCTAGACGTAAAGTCAGATGTCTTCAGTAGAAAGATTGTTTCTTGACGACTTTTAGCTCCAAACCTTTGTTTTCAAAGCAGTAAAGACAAATTATAAAAGAAGACTAAAAAAGAAAAGGGTGTATTTAGGAGCTCTATCTTCCTCGGAATATAGAGAAATGATCTGTTTCTATGTAGATAGTGTTGCCTATTATTGTGAATTCGAGAGAGTCAAATGCTGTTCCATAGTATTCGTGTATTAGGTGCAAGTCGTCTTGAGTGAGATCGCCATCTCTGTTGGTGTCATATAAAGGATTAACTACTTTTCCGTTTGTTGAGCCTTCTTCGTAAGCTTTGATTGCAATTGCTACCAGAGAATTATCGGTACTATCCACTACGCCATCGTTGTTAACGTCACAGTACAGCGCTTCTTCAGATTCGCTTCGATATACCGCAGCTGGCGCATTCCCAGTGAATTCTAATGCAATAGTTACATTACCATCAACATCAGTAGCATTGGTTTTAATGTTCCACAGGAAAACAGCCCAGCCTTCAGGAAAGACCAAGGAGGAGCCACTTGCTGTAGACCCTCCAGCGGTATCATTGAATTGGAGGCTGGCAGCTTCAGTGAAATATGTTGCAACGTTAGTTCCGCTAGGAACCCAAGCATAGCCATCTTGAGAAAAGAAAACTTCTATGGTGTAATCTTGCTGTATATTTTCAAGCAGAATACTAGAAGCTGGAGCGCGAAAAGCTCCGTTTTCTACAATAGCTGAAATATGATTGCCAGGGTCAGCATTGAACCAAAGTTGCTGGTCAGAACCGCTTTCAACGGTAAATTGCCAGTAGGTCCTTTCTTCGCCGCCGTTGACAAGGAAAATAGTCCCATTGTTAGCATACGGAGAAACAGACGCAGTAATTGTAAAAGTGTTTTTCACAAAAACTACGGTTACGTTACCATATTTCTCCGTTTTGTAGTCGGTTGTAGCGCTTGAGGTGTCAGCTACATCACCTATCCAATGAGAGAATTCCCAACCATCAGCAGGAATAGCGTTAAGCTCTACAGTTCCAGCACCAACTTTCTGCGAGTAAGTTGCAGAATCATCCGAGTAATATGTGCGAATTTCACCAGACTGAAATTTTGTTGCGGTTACTGTGCCTTCCCCAACAAAATCTATTGTCAGAAATTTACCAACGCCACCAGAATCAGCTTGTACCAAAGAAATGTTGCTTGAAGCAACGGCAAATGTAATGATCAGAAGTAATGTACTAACAATTAGTGCCTTCCGTAATGATGTTTTTTTCAATTGCGCTCTTCTCCCTAAATAGTTTAGATAATAAACTCGGGTGAGGTTAGATCTGATATTTAAACATTATGAAAAAGAGTTCTATATCAATTTCAATAATAAATCGCTGATTTTCATCTCCAATTATGAACAACAAACTCAATTCTACCTAATTTTGGTTAATTATTTTTAGAGATTGACATTCGAATAAACTATAGAAAATTATATTTATTCTTAACACCTTAAGAGCTCAAAGGTGAAATTATGACCGAGACAGTACAAACTGGAATTTACGGCTTGGATGAAATGATGAGCGGCGGTTTCCCAAAAAACAGAATTGTTTTGATCCTGGGTGGTCCAGGAGCGGGAAAAACTATTCTTGCATCCCAATTCCTGTATAAAGGACTCACAGAGTTCAACGAAAACGGAATAATGGTTAGTCTAGACGAAAGCAAAAGTCATTTCTACTCTGAGATGATGAATTTTGGGTGGGATTTCCAAAAAGCTGAAGAAGAAGGCAAATTCGGATTCATAGATGCAACTAGGTTATCCAGAGTAGCGATGCTCAAAGAAAAAATGATGACAGAAGAAGCGCATAGTCTAAGAGGAAAACAACTCCCTATAGACAAAGTAGTGGAGCAACTACAGGAAAAAATCAAAGAAATTGATGCAAAAAGAGTTGTCTTAGACACACTCGCAAGCTTATTCTACAGATTTCTAGACCCTATAGAGCGAAGAACAGCGGGCGTAGACCTAATTGAAGCCCTTTCGGATCTGAACACCACGACTCTAGTTACAACCGAATTGGCTCAACTAGGTCTAGAAAGAAAATTAATGGATGAAGAATTCTTAGTCCACGGAGTCATAATGATGCAAACATTGTTTTCAGGTGGATCCACTGTGAGAGCTCTGCAGGTTGAAAAGATGAGAGGCGTAAGTATAAATTCAAATGTAGTTCCATATACAATAGATAGAAACGGACTAGAAGTTTACCCAGCAATGTCGTTGTTCAGGGACAGATAATCCGTTTAGAAGCGAGTAATAATCAGATAGTACAGGAATTGAATTATGAGCTAAGTAAAGATCCAATCAATGTTATGATTCGATTCTCTGTCTAGTAACAGTTATTCCAGTTTCCACATATTTCTGGTTATACATTTTTCTAATTCTTAGCGTTTTTTCCAAGCCCGTATGGGTTTCGTGTTCAGAAATTCGGATTTCGCCATCAAAAAGACCGAGAATAGCATGCACCTCTTCAGTAGGATGCATCTGTGGATTAATCACCGCTAACGTGGTAAAACCTCTTGACCTTAAGTCGGGTAGCAACCCACTCAACCATTTTCGAGTGATTACCGCATGGTGTTGAAGCAGAACATCAGAAACGATTTCGATGCAAGCTCGTTTAACCCCAGTCTTTGACGGATCTAATCCACGAAAAGCCCTAACGAGAGAGATATCAATATCTGTTAAGTTATCCACGCCTTTCATTTTGTAAACGTTAGGTAAGTTCTTAATCATAACGTCAGCCCGAGGATTGCACAAAAATAGGAATAAACTTGATTGACAATCTTCAACCAGAGATTTTACACTGCTAACTTCCGTTGTTATAAAGAAGATAATGTCATCATTTTTGAGACCAGTTTCGAGATATTTCTTAATGATGAGGTCTCTTTCATCATTCGAAGGAGAGGCAAGAACAACTCCGTATTTTTCAGGCAATCCTCCCATCAAAAGATTATCGAGATCTTTGTAACCAGTTGGAATTCGCCCCTCAAGTACAGCGTCAGAAATCGGAAAAGTAACAGGGTCTGTCGTGAAGATTAGGTGTTGCCCAATTTCGTCCACGCACACAATTTTTGGTCGAACCTCAAAATCTCCGCTTTTAAAAGATCTTAAAGTGAGACTGATCTCCTCATTCTCAAGAGGATTAAGTGTTTTGCCTATTGTGGACAACTTCAGATTCTCAAATGAAAACCCATCAGGGACGCTGACCAATTGAAAACCTTCAGGAAGAACATCTTCAATTCTTGCTAACAAAACGGGGTCCTTGCCGACGTTTAGAATCTGAATCTTGAGTATTGCGTCTTCGCCTACACAGATTTTGTCACTCGGCAGAATTATTTTTGCTTGAATGTCAGCGTGTTCAAATCTTTCTAGTCCTACAGCCATTTCAAAGCTAGGACTTAAAGTTGTGAAACTTCCTGTTGATGAAGTAACAGCAGGCGCGTGAAAGACCTCACTTAAAGAAACTGCCATTTCCTTTTCTTCTTTAGCTTGTTTCAGAAGAAGCTTAACTTGCTCTGTCTTTTCTTGATATTGAGATTTAACATAAGAATCAGCTGAGATTTGAAGAGCTGCTTCTGCAATTGAGAAAAATTGAGCCTCTTTCGCGAGATCTGTTTCAAGTTTAGCTTTATGCATGTAGACATAAGCATCAAAAAGATGCTGAGTCGCCTTTGTATATTCTGAAAAAGACTCAAAACCTGCTTTCAGATAGTAATTAGCGGCTGAATCCAGATGTTTCTTAGTTTCTTTGTAAATGTCCATGTTACGAGTGATTTCGAATTCTGTACCAGCTTCAAGAGCCTTACAAAAACTGCTATGGGCTAAAGCTAAAAGAGCAGACGACTCATTTACCGCGTGTTCGTTTGCCTTCTTAAAAAGTTCAGCAGCTTCCTCATACATTATAGGAGAACTTTTTGCTTCGGCCATTTTCATTCTCTGCCAAGCTTGACATAGAAAAACAAGTGGTGCTGCTTCTTTTTCGATCTGGCCTGAGTACTCTTGTATTATTTTCTGGAAAATATTCGCGGCATCTCCATACTTCTCTGAACTGCTCACATTTTTGCCTTTTTTGTCGAGCAGCTTTGCCTCCTCGATTTTAATTCTGCCTGAACTGTAGGCACCTCGAGCATCTGAAGCTTCAATGAGGCCCTCTACCAAGGTCTTCTCTTCTTTTCTGCTTATCTTCTGCAATTCGACCTCAAGTGCTTTCTTGGATTCTTGAATATACTCTATTGCTGATTCAAACGATTTAATAGACTTCTCAGATTGCTCCTTAATGCTGAAATGTTCTGCTTGCTCAAGAACTGACCATGCATAAAAGTTTAATGACAAATAATTCCACAGTTTTGATTGGCCAAGCAAACTGGAACTCTTTTGATAATGCTTTCTAGCAAAGTCATATTCAGCGTTCTTGTGTGCAAGTTTTGCATTCTCAATCTCACTCCATGCTTTCATATAGTTAGAATAGTCAATGTAGAACTCTCCAAATTGCTCAATCTTTCGGGCAGCAACCTTGTAGCCAGCGAAAGCTTTTCCAAAATTGTCAGCAGCTTTATCGTAATCACCAAGGAAGTCAAAATCGCTGGCAATTTTCCAATAAGATTCGGCAACCCTACTCGGTAGGTCAACTTTTCTAAAGTTCTCAGCGGCATCAGTGTAAACTTCGATTGCTTTAATTAGATTACTTCTATCTTTAGTCAGACCGTAATTATCCTTTAAAATCAAACCATACTTGTCTTCAAATCCCGCTAATGTGGCTACCAAAGTCGAAACATTTTGTGACCCAAGAGAATCTATCCATTTTTCACAACATGGAATTCCTTTTTCCATATCTGAAATCGCATCTTTAAGAATAAGCCCCTTTGTTTCCTCGTTTGGCTCCAAAATAGACAAATCTTCTTCTACCTGAGCTGCATAAACCAAACCCAAACCAAGTGTCCATAAATTAGATTTGAAGGCTTTCTGAACAAGTTTGACATATTCTTTTCGATAACCCAAAGCGGTTTTGAGTAGTTCAGGTTTCTCGTGAGGTCTAGGTTCAAGATTTGAATAATAATGGTATGCTTTGCTTAAAGAATGCAGATTGGAGGCTATGCCATCGGAGGAACCTGATCGAATTGCGTGCTCTAATCCTTTTTCGCCGATTCGTACTGCCGTTTTAGCGAGCGCAAGTTTTTCTTTGGCAGTAAGGGCAAATTCTCGAGCTAAATAGGAATAACTTTGGGGATAAACCAAATAGACTTCAGCTATGGCTGAATCCTGACAAACATAATTGAGGCTTTTTACTGCGTTTTCGGAATAACGTATTATGTCTTCGTACATTTGCCTTTTTCTATTTGGATTTGCTTCACTGGGAATCATCAAGTCTGTTGTGAAAGCGAGAAAGTAAGATGCAATTCCCTGAAGGTAGGTGTCTCTCACAGCTGAAGCTTGTTCCCACATTTGCTTTGCGTAATTGAGTGAAGATTTGAGATCATCGGTGAAAAACAGAGTTGCAAGAGTCCTTGCCCAAAATGACTCGGCTTTGACATAAGGATTATCAACCTCTCGCGAAAGCTTCAACGTTTTTTCTGAGTATGCCAAGCACTTCTTTGAAGAATCTTTACGAATCGCTTCCTTTTCACCTATATTTGCTAAATACCAATTATGGAGGGTTGCCAGATATAGGGCAATAACCAGATATTCTTTTACTGCCAATTTTTCAAAAATTGAGATGGCATTATTAGAAAATTCAATTCCTTCCTGAACTAAGGCCTTTTTTTCGCTTTCAACAGAGGATATATAAACGCGATCAAAAAGACATTGGGATAGGACGCTGCATGTTTGCCCATAGTTTGTCTCGTCTTCTGATTTCTTGAAGAAAGCTAGAGCTTCTCTTCCAAAGTTGGAACATTTTTGCAGACAAACATCTTTTTCTGCAGAATCAGATGCAATCCAAGATTGCATGTATTCGGCCAATGAAGAACATTTGAAGCTTTCGCCTTTACTTTTTAGATCCGAATTTTTTCCGAAAAGCTTTGCAGCCCATTGATAAGCTTGCGCTGCCTGTTGTCTAAGCTTCTTGAAATCTTCCTGATCCCGAGCTTGTCTAGAGGCAAAACTGTAACAAAATCCTATTTTTTGCCAAGACTGCGCTAGAGCAAAACCTTGCTCTTTTGAAGATATAACGTTTTCTTCATAAGATTTTGCAGCCTTAAGCCACTTGAATTCTAATTCGTCTTGGATAGCGTCCATTAACAACCCTTGTTGGAAATGTTTTTAGATCAAGTTTATAGTAATGCTCTTAGATAAATCATTTTTCAATTCTAATATGGATCACCTTATGACGCTGTGCTAGTCGCAGGCTTCATTACAGAGAACTTGATTAGGTTAACTAGAGTTTCTATTGACTTTCATAGTAACTGCGTTATCAAAGAAACTTTTCGTATTTTGTCAATTGAGGATTATTTGCTTTTGAAATAAAGAGTTTGCCGTTTCCTGTCTCAGCTAAGTCGCCGAGAAAAACGTAGAACGGGCCAGATGCCTTTTCACCCTCGTCAATCTTTACCTTAGCTTTAACGCCGTCAATCGTGAATGTAGGCATCATTTTTTCCAAGACCCCTGACACCACGATTTTGCCGCCGGTCATGCAGGCACCTGCTCTGCTTCCGATGTTTTTCTCTACGTGCACAGTGCCGCCATGCATTCGGAAACCCAGAAACGGTCCAGCGTTGCCTAGGACTTTGATGACGCCGCCCTTCATGAAAACCGCCACGTCACTGCCCACATTGCCGTGGACGATGATTTTTCCCTTGCTCATGCCTACGCTGCTTCCTCGGTAAGGCGAAGCCAAATAATCGCCCGCGTTTCCCATTATCTCGATGAGTCCGCCTTTCATTCCGGAACCAGCCCAACCAGCGGCGTCGCCGTGAACTGTGATTTTGCCGCCTGACATTTTCTCGCCTAAGTGCATTCCAACGTTGCCGTTAACCAAGATTTCCCCGTTCTTCATTTCCCACCCCACCCACCGAATTTCACTCGCATCACCATTGACAGTTATGTTTGGGGATTCCGCCTTGGTTTCTTCAATTTTGAAGAGGTCACCCAACGTCTTTTTCCTGTTGCCTTCCCAAACGGTAAGCACAGCGATCTCAGGCACGGATTTGCCTTGGAAAACGTCTGGGTTTATGCAGCTAGCTACCACTGGAAATTGAACTTTCCTCAGAGGAGTCAGCGTTATCATTTTAAACATCCGCCCTTATGGCTACTGGATCAGAAACTTTTACGTAGTGACTGGTAACTGGGTAGTTTTCGTATTCAACGGTCCAGTACTCTTTGAACTTTCTTTTGATTTCCTCATCCACCTTCAACTCTTCCGAGGTCTCCATGTCAAGCCATATAGTTCGTCCGTCAACGTTTTGGATAACTTCACCATCCTTTACAACGACCTTTCCATCCTTAATTGTATACGCCGCGTTGCTGAATGCTCTCCGCGCAGTCTTGTACTTCTTTGCAATGTCAATTTTTTCGGGGTTCAAATTGTAAATGGCTACGTCTGCATCTGCACCTATTCCTAAGTGACCCTTGTTCTTGAGACCTAAAGCTTTGGCTTGACCAGCACGGGTGACAATTGCCAATTCGTAAAGGCTTAATTCACGCTTTATCGATGGAAGCATGCTTCGCTTCTGGGCTTTCTTATTGCACCTTTTCAACGTTGCCATGCGGGCTTTCTTGCTGGTTAACCAAGCAATAATTTTCGGGTAAGCGGTGAATGGTCCGCCGTTAGGGTGGTCGGTGGTCATGAACATTTTCCATGGGTCATCAACTAAG
>Ga0315535_1000810_pt1 | contig 21517 bp, 18 predicted proteins | sample SalMarSW160220MG_2_FD_203092 | JGI IMG/M metagenome (GOLD analysis project Ga0315535, IMG submission 203092) | Salt marsh sediment microbial communities from the Plum Island Ecosystem LTER, Massachusetts, United States - Salt Marsh Sediment SW1602-20 ... | reverse complement strand
CAAGGCAGGGGGCGGGACAGACGTGCGCGAGGTCGTCAACCTGCTCGGGGGCCTGACCGATTCACTCTCCTCGAATCTCTCGACAATGCTCGGCAAGAACGTTCAGATCGATGCACCGAGAGGCGGCGTTGTTTCGCGAGAGGAGGTCGGAGCTGCGCTCGGCGATCAGGTAGTGGCGCTCCGATTCGACCTTACCGGCAACGTCGCGGGCGAACATGCATATCTCTTCGGCTCGGATCTGGGTGCAGTGGTGGCGGGCCTCATGATGGGACAGGAGGATGTGGAGCTGAGCGACGCTGCGCTGTCGGCGCTCGAAGAGGCCGGCAACACGATGGCCGGGTCCATGGTGACCGAGCTCAGTGAGCGGGTCGGGGACTCAGTCACGACCTCGCAGGGGCAGACTCAGCTGGTGTCGAAAAACGAGCTCGACTTCGTGGAAGACAGCTATCTTCGCGTTTCCTACCCGGTTACCATCGAAGGCGAAAGTCCCTCAGAAATCGTGGAGGTTTTCTCCCTGCCGCTTGCAACGCAAGTTAACGCCATGCTCGCATCCGGAGCAAGAAGTGCCTCGCCGGGAGCCGGTGCTCAGCAACGGCGGACGAATCCGCAGCCATCGGCGCCCGCGAGCTCCGCTGCCGCATCCTTGGGCGGCATGTTCGGTGAGCAGCCGCCGGCAGGCGGGGGACAGTTCTCACAGCCTGCGAACGTCCAGTCGGTTCAATTCCCAACGCTCGCATCGGGTTCGGGCGGCCCGTCTGATCAAGGCAACATCAGTCTCCTTATGGACGTCTACATGGAGATGACGGTCGAGCTTGGTCGAACCCGCAAGCTGATCCGTGATATCCTCGGCATGGGAGAGGGAACGATCATCGAGCTCGATAAGTTGGCCGGCGAACCGGTAGACATACTTGTCAATCACAAGCTCATTGCCAAAGGAGAGGTGGTTGTTATTGATGAAAACTTCGGGGTCAGGGTTACAGAGATAGTCTCCCCGATTGATAGGGTATCGGACATGTAGATGCGGCTGTCTGCTCGCACACAAATCTAGTCGATATTCAATACTTGGGAGGGGATGTGAATATTCGATTTGCGATTCTATCGCTCGTTCTTGTCTTTTTTATCATTGCACCTGCGATTGCGCAGGAGTCACCAAAACCTACTCATACCTCGACTGCCGCCGCCGTGGGGGCCACCTCCGCAGCGGGGGGGAGCACGTCCGCCCAATCGGGCTCGAGCTCGGCCCTGCCAAACGAGAAGACTCTCTTGATCGGCGGAGGCTCGAACGCTGCAAACCAGTCGGTCAAGCCCGTGAAGGCGCTCGGTGTCTGGGATTTCGTGCAGATGATCCTCGTTCTCGGATTGGTGGTCGCAGGCATCTATCTCCTCTTCTATTTCTTGAAGAAGATGGGCGGCCCGAAGGCCCAAGACAACGCTCTAATCGGGGTCTTGTCGACGAAGGTGCTTCAGCCAAACCGCGCCATTCACCTCGTCGACGTTGGCGGGCAACTCTACATTGTCGGAACCTCCGAAAACAGCGTTAACCTCGTCTCGGCCATCGAAGACAAAGAGGCAATCGACGAGATACGGCTGCGCGCCGCGCAATCGGGGTCAAGACCGGAACGCAAGAGCTTCTTCGACCTGTTCGCCGGAAGCTTTCGAAAGGGAATGAACGGCGGATTCGGATTCTCAGGCTCGGTCAATAATTCTATGGGATTCATAAAACAACAGAGGGAGCGACTGAAGAAGATGTAGTACACAGTCCTATTGCTGGCTTGTCAGTTGAAACTGGGAGGGGAAATGACAAGGAAGATTCTGATATTGGTGGTCTCTCTGTGCGTCGTCGGTTTGGCGGCAACGCCCAGCCTCTTCGCACAACAGACCACTCCGACCGCTACGCGCACCGCCACGACCGCCGGAAACGGACTGACGGTGCCGTTCGTAAATCTGTCAATCAGGCAGCCGCAGAACAACAAGGAAGTTGCGTTGAGCCTGCAGTTGCTTCTGTTGCTGGCCGTCCTGACGCTTGCTCCGTCCATCATCATTCTGATGACCTCGTTTCTACGAATCGCAATCGTCTTCGACTTCATCAAACGCGCATTATCGCTGCAGCAGGTTCCGCCGAACCAGGTGCTCATGGGGATTGCTCTATTCCTGACCTTGTTCGTCATGTGGCCGACTTTCGACAAGATGTACACGGACTCCTTCAAGCCGTTTGCTGACGGCAAGATTGGAATCGAAGAGATGTACACGAAAGGAGTCGCGCCGTTGCGAATATTCATGTACAAGCAGATGGCTTCGGATCCACGCAACATTGAGCTGTTCATGAGTATGCGAGGCCTTCCGAAGCCAAAAGACCTATCCGACGTACCGACATACGTACTCATTCCGGCTTTCATACTTCACGAGATGACTGTCGCCTTCAAGATCGGAATTCTGATATTCGTGCCGTTCATTATCATAGATATGGTGGTAGCGTCGACGCTCATGTCGATGGGAATGATCATGCTGCCGCCTGTGCTCATATCCCTTCCGTTCAAGCTCATATTGTTCGTGCTCGTCAATGGTTGGGATCTTCTGACTCAACAAGTCATCAATAGCTTTCATTAGGGGAGAGGAGACTACAAAAGATGACCCTCGGGTATGCGACCTATATTTTTCGTACCGGTGTCCTTCAGATACTCATTCTCGCAGCACCGGTGCTTATAATCGGGATGGCGGTCGGATTGATTATCTCGATTCTCCAAGCCACAACTTCGATTCAGGAACAAACGCTCTCGTTCGTGCCAAAGATCGCTGCGATCCTGCTCGCGTTGATCTTGTTTGGTCCCTGGATGTTCACGACACTGTCGCAGTATGCGCAGAACCTTTTTGCGCGCATACCGGACATGGTGAATTAGGACCGCAACGGTGTCGCTCGACTTCATAGTCCAGAACGCACAGCTCTTTCTCCTCGTATTCGTCCGAGTTCTGGCGATCGTCGAGCTTGCACCGCTGTTGAGCTCCGGCGGCGTGCCGCAGATTGCGAAGATCGGTCTTTCCTTCTTCGCGGCCGTCGTTGTGTTTCCCAGCGTCAAGGCCGCTGGGTACCCAATTCCCGACGTCGCTCTGGAATACATCCTACTGTTAGTCGGCGAGGCGCTCATTGGAATTATCATCGCCTTCTTCCTTATCATCATCTACTCGGCCTTCAATATGGCCGGCGAGCTCTTTTCCCTGCAGATGGGTTTCGGCGCCTCTCAAGTATTCGATCCGCTGGCCCAAATCGAAATTCCGATTATGGGGCAGTTCATAAACAGCGTGGCGATGTTTATCTTCATCATAGTCGGCGGGTTTCAGAAGCTCTTTCTCGTCGGAGTGCTCGGTTCATTCAAAGCGATGCGCGCCGTCGATTTCGTCATCCACCGGGATGCGGTATTTCAGACAATGACCGGGAGCCTGCCCGCGCTCTTTCAAACGGCGATGCTCATCGCGTTTCCGATACTCGGCACGCTGCTCCTGGTTTCGGTATCGATGGGACTACTCGCAAAGGCGGCTCCACAGATGAACCTGCTGACGATGGGCTTCCCGATCACGATCAGCGTTGCTTTCATCGTGATCTTCCTGACGCTTCCATTCCTCGTGCAGGCAATGTCGACGGTCGTGCAACAGAGCTACGATAGTCTGGCGGTGCTCCTGACGGAGATGAAGGGGGCGCACCCGTGATCCAGAGCGTTAGCGGTTTCGAAGGGCGCCTCCGTCTCTCCTGTCGAAACATGAAGGGTGATGAGTCGCGCTTTGTTTTCGACATCCAGTGGTTTGCGGCAGAGGACGAAGGCAGAACCGAGGAGCCGACCGAACAGAAGATCCGGAAGGCTCGTGAAGAGGGCAAGGTGGCCAAATCGTCGGAGCTGACCTCGGCCCTTGTCCTCCTCTTTCCGGTCGTGATGATAGGGATTCTCGCACCGTTCATCTTTCAGCAGATGGCCGAGATGCTACGCTACTTTTTCAGCAGCTCGGCGGAGATCGACGTTACGAGTCAATCCACGATCGTCCCCGTCTTCTATTCCTACTTCATCAAGCTCGTGCTGCCGATTGCAGCCATAGCGTTCGTCGCTGCGATCATGGGAAACGTCTTCCAGGTCGGCTTCCTGTTTACGGTGAAACCGATTACGCCCGACCTTACGAAGATCATTCCTCGATTTGGACGCTTCTTCCGAAAATCGTTGTTCTCAGGAGAGGCTCTGTTCAACCTAGCCAAATCGATATTGAAAATCGCGATCATCGCGTTCGTTGCCTTCCTCAACATTCGCAACGACTACCCGAAGCTCGCGCACCTGGTTTCCACTCCATTTCTCCTCGGGGTTCGGACGATCGCCTCGGTTGCTTTTCGTATCCTGGTTGAGGCAGCGATCGCCATGTTGCTGATTTCCCTTCCAGACTATCTCTTCCAGCGCAGGCTCCACATCGAATCTCTCAAGATGTCGAAGCAGGAGGTAAAGGAAGAGCGGAAACAGGCAGAAGGGGATCCTATGGTGCGATCGCGGCTCCGGGAGCGAATGCGCGATCTCATGACCCGAAACATGCTGCAGACCGTACCGAGAGCGGATGTCGTCATCACGAACCCGACTCACTTTGCAGTGGCGATGGAGTGGAAGCGCGAACGGATGCCGGCACCGATGGTCGTCGCGAAAGGTCAGGACCACATTGCGGCAAGGATCCGGGAGATTGCGACCGAGCACAACATTCCGCTCATCGAGAACAAACCGCTCGCTCGGGCCCTCTTTCAGGAGGTCGAGATCGGCGACGTCATCCCTGAGCAGTACTACGAGGTAATGGCAGTCATTCTGGCGCAGGTCTACAGAATGACGGGAAAGGCGGTTTAGAGATGGTCGGTGGCTACAAATCATTATGGAATAGAAAAAGGAGTCACTATGGCTGACGTCCGGAGGATTCTGAGCTCCGCATTCCTTTCACAGAAGAGCGATATCTTCGTCGCGGCCGGTGTCGTCGTGGTCGTCATGATGATGATCATACCGGTACCGACCGTGCTGCTCGACGTGCTCCTTGCCTTCAATCTCACGCTGGCGTTGCTGATCATATTGATCGTCTTGTATACCCAACGGGCGCTCGAGTTCTCGGTTTTCCCGACTATCTTGCTCGTGGCGACGGTTTTCGGGTTGGCGTTGAACGTCAGCTCAACAAGGCTGATTCTCTCTCAAGGATCGCATTTTGGTGGGAGGATCATCCGGGCGTTTGCGACCTTCGTGGTCGGTTCCTCGGGTACCCAGGGTCTCGTCATCGGCTTCATCATCTTCATCATCATAATATCCGTGCAATTCATCGTCATCACAAAGGGTGCGACCAGGGTCGCCGAAGTTGCGGCACGCTTCACTTTGGATTCCCTGCCCGGAAAGCAGATGGCGATCGAAGCAGAGTACAATAGCGGGGCGATCACCGAGGAGGAGGCGCAGAAACGGAAGAACGACCTTCAGCGGGAGGTCGATTTCTACGGTGCCATGGACGGTGCCTCGAAGTTTGTCTCCGGAAATGTCAAGGTCGGAATCCTCATCACAGCCATCAATATCATCGGCGGCATCATCGTCGGCACGACGATTCGTGGCGAATCGATCGGAAGTGCGCTCAACACCTACATTCGTCTCACTATCGGCGACGGTCTCGTCACGCAGTTCCCGGCGCTTCTGATCTCCACGGCTACCGGTCTCATCGTAACGCGGGCAATCTCGGACGGAACCTTCGGGAGAGACGTCACCGTGCAGTTTTCCCGTCAGTCTCGTATCTACTGGATAGCCGCGATCTTCCTTTTCGTCATAGCGTTTATTCCCGGCTTTCCCTGGTACGTGCTGATTCCCATGGCCATAGTGACCGGCGTGCTCGCCTACCGTTTGTCGGCTCGTGGTGAGCGAGACAAGGAGAAGGAACGGCTAAGGGAGGCCGGGGAGGCCGCCCGCGAAGCGCCTGCAGAGATTTCTCCGCTCGTCCCCCTTGATCCACTCTCATTGGAGCTCGGCTATGGGCTTATCCCGCTCGTCGACAAAGATCAGGGAGCGGAATTGCTCGACCGAATCACTCGAATCAGGAGAGAATCGGCTCTCGACCTCGGATTGGTGGTGCCGAGGATCCGAATAATCGACAACATGCGTTTGGAGCCCTCCCAGTATTGTTTCAAGATCAAAGGAGTGGACGTCGGAACGGGAACGATTCGGATTGGATCCTACCTTGCTATCAACCCGGGTTCGGTCAAGGAGGAGATCGAGGGAGAGACGACGACCGACCCTGCATTCGGACTCCCCGGCCTCTGGATATCCGAGGACGACCGAGAGAGAGCCGAGCGCGCCGGCTACACAGTCGTCGATTCACCATCGATCGTCGCTACCCACCTGACGGAGATAATCAAGCGGCATGCGGCGGAGATACTCGGCCGACAGGAAGCGCAGGCAATCCTGGATGCCCTCAAGAACGACTATCCAGCGGTAGTTGAGGAGGTCGGAAAGTCCCTCAACGTCGGCGAGGTTCAGAAGGTCCTGCAGGGTCTGCTCAGAGAGCAGGTGTCAATCCGGAACATGGTAGTCATTCTCGAGACGCTTGCCGACTACGCGGGCATCTCCAAGGATGTCGGTTTCCTGATCGAAAAGGTCCGACAAGCTCTTGGTAGGCAGATTTGTTTGCAGTATTCTGACGAGAAAACCCTTCGGGTCCTAACGATAAACCCGGCGCTCGAACAGGAGCTCATCGATTCGCGGGTCGAAACCACCGGCGGAGTAGTCGCCGGTCTCGAACCGCAGATGCAGAGAGCCTGGATCGAGGCGGTGTCGCGCGCGGTGAAACAGGTCCAGGAGCTCGGGCATCTCCCGATTGTCCTGTGCTCGGAGGCGGCGAGGCCGTTGGTCAAGTCGAGCACCGAGCGAGAGATCCCGACGCTATCAGTCTTATCCGTTCCGGAAATCGTTCCGGACATCCGAGTGGAAGCCCTCGGTGAGATTAGAATCGAGGAAGAAAGGACGTAGAGGAGATGCAATATTTCACTGAACAAGCTCCCACCCATCGGGAGGTAATGGATCGCATCAGGATCAAGTACGGCGAGAGGGCGAAGATACTCACTCAGAAGAGCATTCGAATGGGCGGCTTCATGGGGCTCTTTGCAAAAGAGGGAATCGAGATCGCCGGATATATCTCCCAGGAACCAATGAACGCAAAACGGTACGACGTCGAAGAGGAGAAGAAGAAGATTCTGCGGGACGTGAAGAGCGACCAGACGCTGGCGCAGGTGCTGCAGGAAGTACAGGCCATAAAGCACAAGATCGAGAGCGAAGCCTCGAAGCCAAAATTCGAAGAGCCGAATCCCTCTATTGCGAAGCTCCAGGACCTCTTGAGCGACAACGATTTCAGCCCGTCCTACGTCCAGAAGATGGTCGCAAAAATCAAACACGATCTCACCTTGGAGGACCTGGCAGACTACCGGCTGGTTCAGGCGACGGCGATGAACTGGATCGGCGAATCGGTTTCGATCTATCGGGAGAAGCCGCGAGCGACACCGCGAATCCTTGTTCTCGTGGGGCCGACCGGCGTCGGCAAGACCACGACGATCGCAAAGCTTGCAGCCCTATACGGCATCGGCAACTCACGCAAGAAAGCGAAAACCGTGCGAATGCTTACGATCGACAACTATCGTATTGGGGCGAGAAATCAAATCGAAACCTACGGCGAAATCATGAATATACCCGTTTCCTGCGTGGAAACCATTCCCGAGTTGAAACAGAAGCTCGCTCTCTATTCGGATGTCGATCTGGTGCTCGTCGACACGATCGGGAAGAGCCCCAAAGATCATTTGAAGCTCGCAGAAATGCAGGAGCTCATCGAAGCGTGTGGGGAGCAGGCGGAAATCTATCTTGCCTTGAGCGCAACCACGAAGACCTCCGACATTCGCGAAATCGTTACGCAATTCGAGCCTTTCAAGTATCGAGCCGTGGTACTGACGAAACTCGACGAGACCATGCGGATTGGAAACATCATAAGCATACTCTCGGAGAAGCAGAAGTCGCTTCTGTTCTTCACGACCGGCCAGAATGTGCCTCAGGACATTGAGCGCGCGTCGGTGCCAGTCTTGCTAAAGCACCTCGAAGGGTTCAAAGTCAACTGGGACTATGTCGAGAAGAAATTCTCCGACGGAGCCGAAGAGGACGCCAAGGTTTTGGAGTGGAGTTAGGAATGGCTGATCAAGCAGAGCAGCTGAGAGAACTGGTTCGAAATCGGGACCAGGCTGCAGGACAGAATGGAAGTTCCAAGAAGACGCGCATCATCGCGATAGCGAGCGGCAAGGGTGGCGTAGGGAAGACCAACATCTCGATCAACATGGCGCTGGCTTACGCACAGCTCGGGAAGAAAGTCATCGTGATGGATGCGGATCTCGGGCTCGCTAACGTCAACGTCGTCCTCGGGATGATACCCAAATATAACCTGTATCATCTCATTCGCAAGCAGAAAAGGATGACCGACATCATTCTCGACACTACATACGGAATTCAGATCGTCGCCGGGGCATCCGGATTCTCTAAGATTGCGAATCTGTCGGACGACGAACGTGAAGGTTTCATCCGGGAGCTTTCCGAGCTTCAGACTGCCGATATCATAATCATCGACACCAGTGCCGGCGTATCGAACAACGTGCTTTCGTTCGTCCGGGCGGCCGACGACGCGCTGATCATCACAACTCCCGAACCGACAGCGATTACCGACGCGTACGGAATCATCAAGATCATAGCGACGGAAATCGACAACATGAATCTCGGTCTGAAGTTGATTGTCAACCGAGTGAAAACCGTCACGGAAGGCCGGCGCGTCGCGGAACGGGTCATTAACATCGCGGGACAGTTTTTGAATCTCAAGGTCGACTATCTTGGATATGTATATGATGACCCCGCCGTACAGACTGCGGTTCTCAAACAACGGCCCTTTCTCATTTCAGAGCCGGGCGGAAAGGCGTCGATATGTCTAAAACATATCGTTGGTCGTCTTGAAAAGGTGGAATACAAAGAGGGTGGAGGTATTGGTCATTTCTTACGCAAGCTCATGGGACATTGAATGGGAAATTCGGCCCGGCTTGACTGTCATATTCTTTTGCCATAAGCTGTTACTGGGGAGTGCCGGTTATGATTAACTGGAAAGTAGTAATTGGCAGCGGCGCTGTTGCCGTGGTCCTTTCACTCTTGACAGGAGTCATAAGCGGCGTTTCTTTTGGCACCCTCCTGCTGCGTGCGCTCATGTGGGGTGTCATTTTTTGTGGAGTCGGATCCGGCGTATCGTACGTGATTTCGAAATACCTGCCGGAGCTTTTCTCCTCTTCCGCCTCGGGCAGGACGAAGGAAACCGCGGAGCAACCGAACAATGTGGATATCGTTCTGCCCGACGAGAATCCCCATGTCGCTGAGGATGCGGATTTCGGTGGAGATGCCGAACGCGAGGCTCAGCAAGAGTCCTTTAATTTCGCCGATTCAGGGGAAGCTCCGCCGTCGCGGGCCGAACGCTTCGGTGGGGAGCTCGTCGAAGAGGTGGAAGAGGTCGAGTCGGACGATGCGCTTCGAGGTTCCGAAAGGCGGCCCCCGGGCGGAAGTGACGAAGATTCGGCGGACGAGCTACCCACTCTGGAGGGTGACGCAACCGATTTCTCGACTCCAGATGAGCAGGGTCGGGTGGGGTCGGCCGGAGTTTCGGACATATCCAACATCTCGGGTCGCGGTTCGACCGTCGACATACTTGGTCACGAAGCCGATACGGAAGAGATCGCCAAAGCAATTCGCACGGCGCTAAAGAAGGATCAGAAAGGATAGGGTATGAGGGAAAAGCTCTTGGAAGACATGTCCGAAGAAGAGCTTTGGACGATGTACAGAGAGACGAAAAACCCGAAGGTCCGGGACTTGTTTGTCAAACAATACGCACCGCTCGTGAAATATGTGGCCGGGAAGATCGCAATGGCGATGCCCCACAACGTCGAGTTCGATGACCTCGTCGGATTCGGTGTCTTCGGTCTGTTCGATGCGATCAGCAAGTTCGACCCCGAAAAGCACGTCAAGTTCAAGACCTACGCTGTCACCCGAATTCGCGGCGCGATATTTGACGAGCTCCGTTCAATCGATTGGGTTCCGCGATCGATTCGTCAGAAAACGAGAGAGGTCGAAGAGGTCGTGCATCGACTGGAAGCCTCGTTGGGGAGAGCCGCCTCCGACAAAGAGATTTCCCGTGAGCTCGGAATCAGCGTAGCCGAGTTCCAGAAGCTGATGCTGAAAATTTCGAGCACGTCTATTCTTTCGTTGAACGACGTCTGGTACAGCGGCGACGACAACGACAAAGTCTCGATCGTCGAGAGCATCGAATCACCGCAGAGCATGAATCCGGATACGATTATCGAGAAGGAGGAGATCAAGAGAGTCATTATCAACGCAATCAACGAGCTGCCGGAAAAGGAAAAGAAGGTGCTCGTACTGTACTACTATGAAGATCTTACCCTGAAAGAAATCGGAAAAGTTCTGGAAGTTACCGAGTCGCGGGTGTCCCAGCTTCACACCAAAGCGATCATGAGACTGCGTGCCAAGCTTACGAATATCAAGAAGGGGATTCTTTGAAGATGGTTACGGTAGACCAACTGCGCGGATATATGCGTAGACGCGCCGACGCGGATAGGAGCAAGAAGACAGTGGAGGTCAGTGGAAGCTCCATCGAGGAGGCTCTGGGACAGGCCTCGATCGAGCTCGGGCTTCCGGTCAAGGAGCTCGACTACGAGGTGCTCGTTCAGGGCAGCAAGGGCGCATTCGGTATGGGAAAGAAGGAATGGGTCCTCACTGCCTATGAGGCGACCCGTTCGGACGAGCAGGTGGCATACGAGGGAGAGGTTGCAATGGACTTCGACCTCGATTTTTCCGGTGAGTCGCAGAAAGCTGATGTCGACGGTGAAGTATTTGTGCGCCTCTCTCCCGAAGGTGCCTTTGTCAAGGTCACGCCTCCGAAGGGCAAGGGCAAACGGGCAGTCGAGCGTCGGGCTATTGAGAAGCTGCTTGCTCGATCGGTCACGGAATACAACTCCGATTTGCTATCACGTGCCGTAAAACAAGCGGATGCTCAGTACGTTCGAGTCGGGGAGTTCCGGTACAACCCGGTCAACGATTCGGTCATGACGGTCGACATTACCGAGAGCGAGATGAAGGCTGTTATGGTTGTCAGTCGTCCCGGCCCGGGAGGGACCGATCTCACCGCAGCAGGAATGATCGAGATACTCAAGAACAACGGCGTAGTCCACGGGATCAAGGAAGACGTAATCCAAGAGTTCGAGGATCATCCCGACTACGGCGAACCTGTCACCGTTGCAGAAGGCACTCGCCCGGTAAACGGAAACGACGGGGAGATCATATACAATTTCGAAACCGACAGATCCAACATCCGGCTAAAAGAGAAGAACGGTCGGGTGGATTTCCGGGAATTGAATCTTGTTCAGAACGTAGTCGAGGGGCAGATCCTCGCGCGCAAGGTGGATGCCCAAGGAGGCACCCCGGGCCGAACCGTCACCGGCAAGCTGATTCCGGCCAAGCCGGGAAAGGATGTCGAGATCGGTGTGGGAAAGAACGTCGAGCTGTCTGACGACGGAACGACCCTGAAGGCAATGATCAACGGGCAGGTCATCCTCGTCGGCGAAAAGATCAACGTCGAACCGCTCTACGTAGTCGAGGGTGATGTCAACTTGAAAACGGGCGGAAACGTCATATTCCTTGGGACGGTGCTCGTAAAAGGAAGCGTAGAAGACGGTTTCAAGGTCAAGGCTTCCGGAAATATCGAAGTCATCGGAAACGTCGGCAAATGTGAGCTCGATGCGGAAGGCGACATCATTGTTCATCAGGGTATCAATGGTAAGAGCGGCGGACACGTGTCGGCTGGAAAAGGTGTGTGGGCGAAGTTTATCGAAAACGCCGTCGTGGATGCAGGAGAAATGGTCATTGCGAGCGACGGAATCATCAACTCTGATGTCGCGGCCGACCACACGATCGCATGTCATGGAAAGCGGGCCACGATCGTCGGGGGGCGTCTGCGCGCCGCCGAATTGATAGTCGCAAAGACGTTCGGTTCGATATCCGGTTCGGAGACGATTCTCGAAGTCGGCTACGATCCGAAGAGCAAGGCACGGCTCGCCAACGAAGAAGAGGCGATTCGCGGTATCGACAAGACTCTCGAAGAGGTTGATCTGAACATACACACTCTGACGAACCTTAAGAGAGCGCAAGGGAACAAACTGCCCGAAGAGAAGGAAAACTACCTCGTGGAGCTTACCGGACGCAAAGAGGAGCTGCTCGAGGAAAAGGAAGGGCACGAGAAAGAAATCGAAGAGATTCGCCTCTACTTGTCCTCGCTTCAAATCAAAGGGAAGATTTCCGCTTCCACCCGGGTTTATCCAGGTATCAAGATCTACATCAAGGATGCAAGCCTGGAGGTTAGAAACGAGTTCAAGGCGGTCACCTTCATCAACGAATCGAACCTTGTAAAAGTCACAAAGTATGAGGAGCCTGAGGAGGATTTCGAGCGGAGGAAGTAATGCCGATTGAACCGATAGATCTACAGGTGCTGTTTTCCCGCATGCTCGACGTGGGAAAGGAACAGGCCGTTCAGAACCAGTTGGTCAATGTGGCTCAGTCCGTCCAGGCGAGTGAGTTGGTGAGAAAGACTCAAGAGCAGTCGAACAGCGTCAATCAAACCAAGGAGACCGATGAGGTTCGGCCAACAGGAGAAGGAGAGGGAAAGGCGGGCGCCGGCGGAAGCGAGAACGAGGAACAGAAGAAGCGGAAATCCAAGCAACGGGATCGGAGGGCTTCGTTCCAGGACCCCGAGCTCGGCAGAAATATCGACATAATCGGATAGTGGCGGATCATGGTCGGAACTCTTCTTGTCATTCTTGCGAACTGCGTGGTTCTCTTTATCTTCTTCGTCTATTTTAGAAGGCGGATCGATCGCGCCCTCCAATCCGAAAGCATACTCAGCGATATTCGCGCCGAAGTGGACCAGATGATTGTCGAGCTCAATCAGACGACGGATCGAAACGTCGGGCTTGTAGAGGATCATCTCGAACGCCTCGCGACTCGCATCGCAGAGGCCGATCGACGCATCGTAGTTCTCAAGAAGGAAGCCGAGAAGGTGCGCACTGCCGACACAGTCTACTCTCGACTCAAGCCCGTGGCTCTTCCTCGCCAGCCGGAGGTGAAGAAAGCCGAGCAGAAGCCGGAAGCCCTTCCAGAGAAGAAGAAAACGATACGCGATCAAGTTCTCGAGCTTTATCGATCCGGCATGGAAGCGCGCGAGATCGCAGCCAAAGTGGACAAGACCCTGGGAGAGGTAGAGCTTATCATCACACTGGGTACAAACCGAGCATAGAGAGGGAAATGGAAAAAGACAGGATCGAGCAATTCCTACGCGACGCTGCTGACTTCTGCAAGAACCTGAAACACGCCTTCAAGCGTCTCGAAAACGAACCGGAGAACCGCGACCTCATACATCAGGCCTTCCGCCACGTCCATTCCCTCAAGTCCGAGTCGCAGTTTCTGGGCCTCGAGGAGCTTGGCGCGATCGCTCACGAAATGGAGGGGGTTCTCGAACAGATTCGTAGAGGCACGTTGGCCCCCGACACGGAAAGTCTCGGTATCTTGTTCCCAATGCTCGACGCTTTCGAGGAGGGCCTTAGCGGGCTGTCGGAGGGGCAAGCTGCCGATCTCCTGTCCGGCGGAAACGAAGAGTCCTCCCAAGGAACCGAGTCGCCGAAACCCGTCGGTTCGCGTCGCGACGACGTTCCGCACTTCGGCGAGTTCGAGCGGCAGCTCATCCGAGAGGCACGAGCCAGAGGGGAGAGATTCTTCCGGCTGACCTGCGAAATCGAAGAATCTGCTCCGATCAAGTATCCGAAGGCCTATCTTGTGGTGAACAATCTCGAAGTCGAGACGAACGTAATCCGTACGGTGCCTAGCTTCGAGACGACGGAGGATGATGCCTATCAGGTGTTCTCCGTCTACTTCACCGCTTCGCTCGGCGAGGAGCGAATTCGCAGCTCGATCGATGTCGATCAGATCAAATCTGTGGAGATTGCCGAGATAGCATATCGTCTTCTGGAAGAGGTCGGCGAAGTTGCCCCGCAGCGCGCTCCCTCCAATGTACGACGCGGGCCATCTTCGGTACGGATCGAGAACGGTCGCCTCGACGAAATACAACGTAGACTGCGCGAAATCGAGACACTCACAGCCCGGGTTCGGAAATCAGTGAGCGTCCAGCCTGGAGACGGCGCAATGGAATCCGGCCTGAGCCGTCTATCGAAGGCTATACCGACAGTGTCGCGGCTCGTGGTAGAGGCCCGCTCCGTGCCGATCTCGGATGAGTTGCGACATTTACCGTGGCTCGTTCAAGACCTTGCAACGAAGCTCAAGAAGCAGGTGCGTTTGACGATCATGGGAGGCTCCGTGAAGGCCGATCGCAGGCTGGTATCCATGCTATCAGAACCACTCGTGCACTTGGTCAGGAATGCGGTGGATCACGGTATCGAAAGCCCGGAGGAAAGGAGAGCGAGCGGAAAGCATACTGAGGGGCTGGTTGCGATCTCCGCGGTGGAACGCGACGGTGAGTTGGTGCTGCAGGTCGGTGACGATGGGCGAGGTATCTCGGAGGATGCAGTTCGCGCACGCGCGACCGAGTTGGGCTTTCGTTCAGGTCCTGAGCCGGCGGGTGCGAGAGTTGGAGCGGAAAAAGCCGATGAAACCTCGCAGCCGACAGGACCGGGGCGTCTGCTCGACATGTTGATCCGGCCCGGATTCAGCACCCGCACCGAACCGACGGCAGTCTCGGGTCGTGGAGTCGGGCTCGACGCTATACACCAGAAGATTCAATTCGTCCTGGGAGGCGAGCTTCGTCTGCAATCACAAGTCGGTCACGGCACGCTCTTCACCATATCGCTTCCGGGGGCATCGACGATGCTGAGCCTTCTCATGGTACGTGCAGGCAAGGAGACAATTGGCGTACCGCTTCGGGATGTGGAATCGGTTGTCGAAGTGGAGAAAGGGGCGCTTGACCAGGGGACGGACGGCTATCTACTGTTTGGTACTCGTCGGGTGGTCGGTTCCGAGGGAAGAGTCGATCGGTCCGCTCTCGCCACGGATACCTGTAGTCTCATTCTCATGAACCGCGAGCGAGGGGACTTTGCGTTCATGTGTGACGAGCTCCTTTTCGAACGAGACCTACTGGAGAAGCAGCTCACGCTCGGCGAGGAGGCAAAGGGCGGCCTCCGATCGATTCGTATGGGAAATGCGAAGGGGGATTTCTTGTTCCTCGACGTTTCTGCAGTTGAATGAATGTCCTCCTCTTTCTCGGGCTGGCCGCCAGTGGCGCCTCGCTCTATCTTGAGGACGCCCGCCTGACAATTGGGTCGGTTTCGATCCTGACGAACTATCTCGAGCTGCTGGTCGTCGCACTCATTCTGGCTGAAATAATAATCCGATTTACGAAATCGCGATGGCAGGCCGTCTTTCTCAGACGGCACCTTTCGGCGATTCTCACCGGCGCTGGTTTCCTTGTCCTGTTCGCGACCGCGAAGATGATTCATCTCACATTTCTCGGAGTCCCGATCACCCGTGAAATCGTCGTTCTCTTTGTCGTTCGAAACCTCGTACTGCTGGCAATGGCGCTGAGGCGACTCAAGGGGCTGATCGATTTCGTTGAGTATCTTCGTGATCATCCGGCGCAGACGATCGTTCTGAGCTTTCTTCTCGTAATCCTCTCGGGAACGGTACTCTTGATGATGCCCTTCACCTCGAGCGCCGGTCAGGGGCTTTCATTCGTTAATGCCCTTTTTACCTCTACGTCGGCCGTTTGCGTTACGGGCCTGATTGTGGTCGATACCGCTACAGCCTTTTCGATCGGTGGAAAGGTTGTCATTCTGTTCTTGATCCAGATCGGCGGTCTCGGAATCATGATACTCACTTTCTTTACGATTTTCGTACTTCGCCGGTCGGTCTCGCTGGAAAACAAGCTCCTAATCTCCTACATGCTGAGCGAGAGAGATATGACTCAACTCCGCGCGATGGTTCTGAAGATCATAGGCATTACACTCGGGATCGAGGCGTTCGGGACTGTGCTGCTGTTCATCGGATTCTCCAGGATCTATGGTTATGGCGGCACTGCCCTTCTTGACAGCGTCTTTCACAGCGTCTCGGCCTTCTGTAATGCGGGGTTTGCGCTCTTTTCCGAGAGTCTCGTCGGGTTCGTATCGAGTCCGTTGATCTCGGGAACGATCGCTGCATTGATAATCGTTGGCGGACTGAGCTTCGTGGTCCTGATCGATCTCGGGCGAAATCTCTCGGATCGGCTCCAGAGCGCAATCAGCGGTACTCGTCGCAAGGTTCACAAGCTATCTCTCAACACGAGAGTAGTTCTGGTCATGACGACGCTCTTGATCGTCGGAGGGACCCTCATCATCTACGGTACCGAGCATTCAAACTCGTTGAAAGACTATCCGCTGGCCACACAGTACTTCGCAGCCTTCTTTCAGTCGGTAACCTTGCGAACTGCGGGCTTCAACACGATTCCGTTCGGCTCCCTCAGGAACGTGACCTATCTTGTCATGATAGGATTCATGTTCATTGGCGGCGCGTCAGGAAGCACCGCGGGAGGCATCAAGGTCGGAACCGTAGCTGTTATCTACTCGTTTCTGTCCGCCTTCTTTCGAAATCGAAAGACTCCGATCCTGTTCCGACAATCGATTTCAAACGTTCAGATTCTTCGCAGCTTCACGATTCTCCTCTTTGGAATCGTCGTAGTCGGTTTGGCGACGATTCTGCTCTCTGCGAGTGAGCACGACAGTACGATGAAGATACTTTTCGAGGCAACATCCGCCTTCGGTACCGTCGGGTTGTCGACGGGAATTACAGGGACCCTCTCGATGTTCGGGAGGGTTCTCATAAGTCTCTTGATGTTTACGGGGCGTATCGGACCCTTGACCGTCATCGCCGCCGCCTCGCGCGATTCGAGTCCGGGCAACGTAGAGTTTCCCGGGGGGGAGATTTCCATCGGATAGGAGCAAATATGGCGAAAGAGAAAGTCTTTGTTGTCGTTGGTCTCGGGACATTCGGTCGACGCGTTTGCGAGGTACTCATGGACAAAGGGGGGAAGGTGATCGCGATCGATCAAGATGCGATGCTCGTCGACAGGATCAAAGATGATGTAACGCAAGCGGTTCTTCTCGACTCGACGGATGAGGAATCACTCTCACGTGTTCCCCTCGAGGACTGTGATTTCGCAGTCGTCGCGATAGGAGACAATATCGAGGCCAGCGTGCTCAGTACAGCCCTATTGAAGAAAGCCGGCGTTCCCTACATCCTATCCCGTGCGGTAAATGACATTCACGGTCGGGTGTTGAAACAGGTGGGCGCCGACGAAGTTGTCAATATAGAGATAGACGAAGGAAGTCGAATCGCGCAGCGCCTCATCTCGCCGGAGGTCCTCGACCGGGTTCCGCTTTCCAAGATGATAAGCATGGCCGAAGTCTTCGTGCAGAAGAGCTTCTGGGGAAAGACGCTGCGCGAGCTCGATCTGCGTCGCAACGCAAACGTGAACGTGGTGGCAATTCGACGTAATACGGTCTCAGTCGACGAGCTTGGAAATCCGGTGAAGAACGAGGAGATCATCTTTCCTGATGCAGAAACCGACCTGAAAGAGTCCGACGTCGTGATGGTTGTGGGGCGAAACGATGATATCGATGCCTTCCGAGAGTTGTAGGAGCGCAGTGAAGCCATGATCCTGATTGGACGACGTGCCCTGGTGGTTTTGGGCGTCATAGTGCTCCTCGCAACCGGGTTTCTCGGAGTCTATGGTTACCGGGCCGTCGTTGGCGACGGTGCGGCTGCAGGACGGTCCTTCAGCGCTCAGCAGTTTCTCTACGTGTCGCTGCTCGTGCTCGTCCTCGAGGCGATCCTATTTGTTCGCGTGATGCTTCGGAGCAGAAACATCGGGAGGGAACTTGACAAGTTGATAGAGATAACACGTTTTCGCGGCTTGTCGAAGGCGCAGAATCTCGATAGGCTCGGCCCCATCGGCAGGCAGATAGGGCTCCTCTACGAGCAGCTGAACTCGCTCAGCGAGCGGAAGACCCTCAAAATAAGCTCGCTGTCCGAGCTCACCGAGTTTCTCATGAACAACATTTCGGCCCCCGCGCTGGCCACCACGGTCGACGGCACTGTCGTCTACGTGAGCCGCACACTTACTGACAGATTGAAGCGCTCGAGAAACGAGGTCATCGATTCCCGTTTGGAGGAGCTTGCGCCGGGCATTGTTGTCGCCGAGGTGGTCGCCGAGCTCGATCGTTCGCACTCCTCCATCCAGCGAAAAAGCGAGCGTGGAGCTCTCAGCCTCTATCCGATTCGCAACGTCGCAAATCAGCTTGCCTACATCGTGTGTGTCTTTCAGGGGAATTCGGCCCTTGTGGAGCAGGCGAAACGCGCCGTCACGGATGAGTCGAGGCGCCGAAGCCTTGGGGCCGGGATGCAGCGAATACTCGATCTCGGAAGAAGCACCGCCAGACGATGGTCGAATAGGGAATCGGGCGGACATCGGCCGGAGTAGAATGAGGGTTGGGCCCGTCGTTGGTAAAAAAAGGTCGCTGCCCCGGCCGAACACTGCTCCGTAGAGCGCGCGCAACATAATGAATGACGCGAGGCAAGCGGCCGAATGGGAGGCAGTGTGCCTGGACGTCGCGCGCACACCGCCGGCGCATCTAGGCGCCTATCTAAAGAGTCGGTATCTCATGCGGAAACTTTAGCAGGTTCGGTTTGATTTAATCACCCGGTCCAAGGCGGGCTGCGGCCGTGTTGAGCAGCCCAATATGATACCGAGCCGCTTCGCTCAACTTGGTGTAGAGCTCTCGCGAGTCTTCAAGTGCTCGTTGACGTTCTATTCCGTCTTCTATCCCGCCCTGATCGCTCGATTCCCGATCGAGTATCGCTTGCGCCGTCGAGTGCATCAGGAACCCGGCGATGTCCCGAGTCGATTGGCGGCCAATTGTCTGGTCCAACCTGTCGAGCTTCTCTATTGCGGGGGCGGGATCGTTGCCGCTCGTAAGCGCTGTTTCGAGCTCCGCGACTGTCAGTATTCCCGTTTCCGCAACCGCCTCAAGGGTCCGAAGCTCCGCCACGAGCTCCTCGATTGCGGCTCTGAGGCTTCGCCGGCTCTGCATCGACGGCGTGTCTGTTGGTCTCGGCTTGCGGATAGCCGCGAGTCGGGGATTGATCTCGTCGCGCAACGGGGGATACCGAAGCAGCACTTCGATCCTCTCCAGGGGCATGTCGTTGATACGAACGCCACGGGAAGCCAGATTGAAGGTTGCCGCTTCTGCGTGCATTTTGAGCTGGGTTTCGAACCACCATTTGTAGACCACGAGACGTTTGTCGGTGAGAGTGACCTCGCCGGAATTGTTGGCGACCGGGTAGGGAGCCGCATCGCGGAGGGAATGGAATGCCATCGTCTCAGCCGAATTGGTTCTCTCTGCGAAGGCGTGGGCTCGTTCTTCGAAGAAACCTCCACGAAAATGGGTTTTCAGTGAAGGGAAGCCAAGATCTAGTCCGGCGCAGAAGATTGGCGTGCAGCCCAACGTTCGCGCAAAGTCCCACGTCGTCGTCGAAACAGATCCACCGGCTCCGAGCTTTCCCCTCTCGCCGAGCTTCTGCTCCAGATACTGTCCGAGAGGGAAGAGCGATCCGCAGAAGAAGAGCTCTCCAACCGGGCGATGGAACACCGACGGGTAGGTTGACGACTCCGAAACTAGGATAGTGGATTCGAGCGGGCAGCCGTCGAGATGTCGTGCATTCCAGTACTGAGGATCGACGACCACCAGGAAGTCCGGTATGACCCCGGCGTCGATCACTGCTCGGTAGCTGGTGTCGACGGCAATGAGCAGGAACCTCTCTCGCAGCTCAACAAGGTGAGGAATTATCTCATCGAGCGACGGACCAGCGGCAAGAACGATGCACGGTATCCCGTCAAAGTTGCCTTCCAGCTCGTGGACTCCTCTCGAGCGCGGAATGAGATGAAGGTTGCGGATAAGATTGCGGACCCATCTCTTTCCGAACCGAGCAAGCGTATTCTTGTTGATGTCTTTGCGGGCGGTTACGGATCGAAGCTCTTCGTCAACGGCGCGGAAGTAATTGACGTCTTTCGCTGCCAACGACCGCATCCGCACCACGTGGACCTGCGCGGTTTCACCCAAAACTGTGTTGATGAGCCCAACAGGGGCGTCGAGGAGCAATGTGACTCGGCCCGAGGAGAAGATAGCGGTGAGATCTCTCGCGTCCAGTGCAGCGCGAAACCACGCGAGGTCGGGCTCGACAACGACGGCTCGTCCGTTCGGAACCGCTTTGAGAAAGACTTCGACGTAGTACCCGAGGCCGAAGTTCTCGAAGATGCATATCTCGGTGGACTTTGGCACTTCGCTTTCGATTAGCCGTCGGGCTTCCTTCATTGGATCGTGGCGCGAATAGACCCACACTCCGTTTGTGCGGCACGTGGGATGCCCTGAGCCGGTTTCCACTATTTCGAGCGTCTCTGGGACAGTGAGGTTGCGGAACCTTGACGTTTCTCCGTCATCGAGCATCTTGGCGAGCGCCGCAAGGTTCGTGTCCAGGAAAGAGTTGTTTCGGAGTGCGTTCATTGCAGCTCGACGCTTACGGTCATTCCGTTCGTAATCTCCGTTCCCGGCGCTGGATCCTGATGGTACACCCAACCGTCGCCCGTGAGCTTGAGCTTGATATTCTTGTCTTTGAACAGGGGAAGCAGCTCTCGCTTCGACAGACCGGCAAGGTCTGGGAGGTTCCCCCCCACGACGAGCGGTTTGGGGGGTGGGACGGAGACCGTGGCAGAGTGCTCGACCACGTGGTCGTTCGACGTAGGTATTCCGAGATATCCGATGAGCTTCTCGCTCAGCTGACGCACCATGGGGGCCGCGACTGAGGCGCCCCAGATCGGTCCCTTCTTCGGGTTGATTACGACGCCGTAGACGATGAGCTCGGGATCGGAGGACGGAAACATCGAGATTGTGGATGCAACGTAGGCAGTTTGAGAATAGGTGCCGGTCGTTGGATCGTATATGTTTGAGGTTCCGGTCTTCGCCGAGGTCGGAACCCCCGGGACCTTGGCAAGCCGCGCAAACCCTCCTGGACCCGTACCGGACTCCATGAACGATAGCATCTCGTTGGCTGTCTTTGGTGAGATGACCTGCCGAATCGGCTCGCGCGGAAAACTCTGAACAATCGTGCCGTCGGGAGCGACGATCTTGCTCACGATATGGGGCTTCAACAAGACACCGTTATTTGCGAGCGCTGTGGCGGCGGCGACGATTTGAACTGCGGAGACTCCGATCTCCTGTCCAAACGCAATCGTCGGCTTCGATCTTGGAGTCCACTGGCTCGGCGGACGGAGAATGCCGCTAGTCTCGCCCGGTAGCGATATATATGTCGGGCTG